>WBZL01002816.1_pt1 | contig 16537 bp, 16 predicted proteins | sample 5204291 | NCBI WGS metagenome assembly WBZL01 (sample SAMN12344345, study PRJNA552823) | activated sludge metagenome | biome: Activated sludge suspended growth; feature: Nitrification reactor; material: Wastewater; isolation source: activated sludge from nitrification reactor of wastewater...
CATTGGTACCTTCAAAGATTCTATTGATACGTGCATCTCTGTATGCGCCAGCTGCCGCTAATTCTTCAGAGTAACCCATTCCACCATGAATTTGTACATTTTCATCGACACAATAATCTAAAACTTCAGAACCTATGAATTTTAATAATGAACATTCAATAGCATATTCTTCAGCTGCCATCATGATGGCTTCTTGGTAAGGTTTGCCTTGTGCTACTAATTCTTTTTCTTTATTGTCAATCATATCAGAAGCACGATAACACGCACTTTGTAATGCATAAATACGTGTAGTCATTTCCGCTAATTTGTATTGAATAGCACCGAAATTAGAAATCGGTGTTTTAAATTGTTGGCGCTCTTCTGCATATTTTAAAGATTGCTCTAAAGCAGATTTTGAACCACCTAACACGCCTGCTGCTAATTTATAACGACCAATATTTAAAATATTAAATGCAATCAAATGACCTTTACCAATTTCACCTAATAAATTTTCTTTCGGTACTTTTACATTTTCCAAAAACACCTGACGTGTTGAAGAACCTTTAATGCCCATTTTCTTTTCTTCTGCTCCTAATGTCAAGCCTGGCATATCTTTTTCTAAAATTAAGCATGAAAATTTATCGCCACCAATTTGACAGAAAACGATAAAAACATCAGCAAATCCAGAGTTTGTAATCCACATTTTCTGACCATTAACAATGTAATGTGTGCCTTCTTCATTTAAAATTGCTACTGTTTTTGCACCTAATGCATCAGAGCCAGAACTAGGTTCCGTTAAGCAATAACAAGCTTTTAGCTCGCCACTCGCTAACTTCGGCAAGTAGTGTGTTTTTTGTTGTTCGTTGCCAAAATAGACAATCGGCAAAGTGCCAATGCCAATATGTGCTCCAAGTGATAATGAAAAAGAACGAGATTTAGCTAAATTTTCGACCAACAATGAATTGGTATTAAAATCTTTGCCCATGCCGCCATATTCTTCAGGAATTGCCAAACCCAACAATCCTAATTCACCAGCTTTTGCTAATAATGATTCTGTTAAACCAGGCTCTTGGTGTTCAATTCTGTCGTAGATTGGTGTTATTTCAGTTTCCACAAATGACTTCACCGTATCAACTATCATCAGTTGTTCTTCATTCAAATCTTCTGGTGTAAATACGTCTTGGAAATTTGATGATTTAACTAAAAACTCACCACCATTCAGCAAGTTTTTTACTTCAGTTAATGTTTCGCTCATTGTACTTTTTTTAGTTTATTTTTAAATTCATTTTCCTACCATTTATAGCAGAAAGTAATACGCTATAAGATGATACTTTTTATTTTTATGTAATTAAAAATACAATGCATGCATTGAATTACCAAACGTTTGGTCAAAATGATTCGTTAAAAATTTGTTATCAAATTAGTCATGATGGAAATCATAACAAGAATTGCAATTTTGGTTTATTTTTGTAAAAAACTACACTAATCGAACTATGGCTTCGTACAAACGCATTCCTTTAAAACCATTTCCAAACGGCTGGTATGTGCTAGCACATTCACATGAAGTAAAAAATGGTGAAATTATCACACGAAGATTTGCTGGGAAAGATATTCTGTTATTTCGAACAGCAAGCGGCAAACTAAGTGTTAGCGATCCTTACTGTCCGCACATGGGTGGTCATTTAGGCTATGGTGGCGTTGTTGAAGGCGACAGCATAAAGTGTCCATTCCATCATTTTTGTTTCGATACAAAAGGCGATTGTACGGCTACTGGTTATGGTTCTAAACCATCTTCAAAATTAAAATTACCTGTATATCATTTTGATGAGAAAAATGATTTGATTTTAATTTGGTTTGATGAAAAAAATGCGGCACCAACTTGGCATGTTCCACAAGAAGATTGGAGCGAGTGGACAGCAGTGCGTTTTGCAGAATATGATTTCAATTCGCATCCACAAGAAACCTCAGAAAACAGTGTAGATGTTGGACATTTCGGCATCGTACATGGTTACACTGGCGTAGAAACATTGCATGAAATGGAAAGTCATGAACATTACTTATATGCCAAATATGCAATGAATCGCGTCGCTGATTTTGTTGGAAAAAAAAGAACTATACGCACAGAATTTAATGTGCACGTACATGGCTTAGGTTATTCATTTGTACAAACAGAAATTGCTGACCTAGGCATGGAAACGCGTCATTTTGTATTGCCAACACCGACAGATAAAGGCAAGTTAAAATTGCGCATTGGTGTAAGCATTAAAAAGATGCAGAAATTCAATAAAATAACTCCTTTATTAAATTTTATTCCTAATAAGTTAGCACATAAACTACTTTTAGATGGTGCCTATAAAGGATATTGTCATGATGTAAGTTTAGATTTTAAAATTTGGGAAAATAAAATCTATATAGATCCACCGATATTAGCTAAAGGTGACGGCCCTGTTGCTCAATACAGAATGTGGGCTCAACAATTTTATTATGATGATTCGACACAAGTCAACTATATTCCACAAGAAATAGTATAAAAGACACCACACTTTTTTATTAATTGTACATCAATATTTTTGATGAAATAAAACAATTCTCAAACAATTATTATTTTTGTTTGTTATCAAAAAAAGCTATCAAAATAGGCATGTTATTTGTATAAATTAGTCAAATTGAAAAAATGAAAAACTACGTATTTTTATTGTTATCCTTAACCTTATTGACAACATCAACTTTCGCGCAAGAAAATTGGAAATTAGAGAAAGACAAAAATGGTATTAAAGTATGGAATAGAAAGGTTGCTGGCACAGCAATTAAAGAATTTAAAGTATCAACTATTATCAATACATCAACAGAAAAAATGTTGGCATTTTTAAAAAACACAGCTAAGTATGACCAATGGATGTATAAGGTAGATGAAGGTAGCGTAAAAGTGTTGAAACGCGTAAGTGACAATGATTACTATACTTACATGACGATTTCTGCACCATTTATAAAAACAAGAGAAACTATAACACACATGACTTTTAATTCGCAAGATGCGAAAGGTGCTATCTTAATTAATTTAGATGCTGCACCCAATTTATTACCATTGAATGATAAGTATGTTCGTATTCCGAAAATGAAAGCATATTTCAAAATTGTTCCACTTGGCAATGGTCAAATTGAGCTTATACACCAGGCATTGGTTTCGTCTGGAGGCAGCATTCCAGAGGCTTTAATAAATCTAACTTCTGTAGATTGTCCTTTTTATATGTTTACCAAAATTAAATCGATGATATAGTAAAACCTAGTGCTGCCAGATCTTTCCAAAATAAAGGATATGATTTTGTAACAACATTCGGTTCTTCGATTAATATTTCATTTGTTTTTATGACTAGTGGTGCAAATGCCATTGCCATTCTATGATCTTCGTAAGTATGAATAGGTAAGTTTATATTTATTTGCGACTGATCTAAAATATTAAGCTTCCAAGCATTGCTATCTATTTCAACAAGTGAAGCTAAACCTAATTTTTGCAACTCAATATCCAAGGCTGCTATCCTATCTGTTTCTTTGATACGTAGTGTTTGCAATCCATTGCAATTCATAGCGGTTTGCAATGCGGCACAAAAGCTCACTACGGTCTGTGCTAAATCTGGACATTCCAAAAAATCATATTGGAAATGTGCTGGCTGTACTTGTGCTATTTTAGTCAATGTAACAGCGTTATTATTATAAGTAGTTTGCACACCAAATTTAGTTGCAATATCTGCAATTACGGCATCACCTTGTATTTGTTGAGCCGTCAAACCTTTTAAAGTTATTGCAGCTTCTTTTGCTAATATAGCAATGGAATAGTAGTAAGAAGCTGCACTCCAATCGCCTTCAATATAAAAAGGTTTTGGCTCGTATTGGCAACTTTCTACTGTAATTATATTATTAGTAAATGTCGATTTTACTCCAAAATATTCCATTATTTTGAGTGTCATTTTTATATATGGTACAGAAACAATTTTACCAATTAACTCCAATGCTAAACCTTCTTGTAAAGTAGGTGCAATTAATAATAGTGCAGTGATATATTGTGAAGAAGTATCAGCAGGCAAACTAATTTTTCCTCCTTTTAATTTTTTACCTCTTATTCGAAGTGGTGGAAATCCCTCATTATTTACATATGAAATATCTGCACCTAATTGCAATAAAGCATCTACTAAAATTTTTATTGGGCGCTGTTGCATGCGTTCGCTACCTGTCAACACGACTTCTCTACCTTCTTGCGTGGACAAATAAGCCGTTAAAAAGCGGAATGTAGTGCCACCGGCACCAGCATCTAAAACAGCATCATTAGATTGTAATATTTGTTGTAAGAAAACCGTATCATCTGCGTTAGAAATATTTTCTAGTTGCAATTGATGATTGCATAAGGCATCAATTATCAAAACGCGATTGCTGATACTCTTAGAGCCATTTAATTGTACTTCTCCTTGAATACAATCAGAAGAAGGTTTTGTTATTTTATAAATTAATGACATAGTGGAAAGTGCGATATTTTAGCTTTCCTTAGACAGGAATTTATCTTTATTCTTCATCCATAAATACGCGATAAGACTGATTAAAACAATCGGCACAATCAACATATATTCGATACCCAAGTTGATACTTTTAGCATAGTCAGAGGTTTGCACGGTGCCTTTACACATTGCACACTGTGCATGCATAAAGAAACTATTAGCACTCAATAGCAAGACAAGAATTAAGCTAGTATATTTTTTAATGAACATATTCAAAAGTACAAAAAAAGGAATTTATAAAAATGAATATAGCGTTAATAATATGGCGAAATCATACAATATACAATCACGCCAGTGATACTCACATACCACCATATTGGAAAAGTAATTCGTGCAATCTTTTTATGTTTTGGAAATTCAGCAGTTGCAGCACGATAGGCTGTTAGCAATACAAATGGCAATATAATGCCTGCCAAGATGATATGTGTAATTAAGATAAAATAGTAGAAATATTTGATGTTGCCAGCGTCTTTCGGATATGGCGTAGAATTTGTCAATAAATGATGTAATACATAACTTATCAGAAACAATGAAGATAATACGATGGCAATTACCATCACCTTACGATGAGCATCATACTTTTTTTGTTTCGCAAAATAGATACCAGTAGGCAACAATAAGGAGACCATAAAATTAATGGAAGCATTTATTGTTGCAAAAATATGTGGATCAAACCCTAAGTTTACATCTATTTTTACGCGTGCCAATGCTGTGATAGCAAAAAAAATCAGTAAGGAAAAAAAACCAATAACGATATATGCTAATTTATCGTTTTTTGTAATCATTGCTTGAAATACATTATTATTCATAAGCTTAATTAAATAAAAATAAATTGGAATTACAAAAGATAAAACACTATTTCGTGTTTTTTGTTTTCTTGTATTTAGGGTCGTCTTTTTTCATTGGAACGATGTAGCTGACCAATAGCATTTGAATATCTTTTATCATTTGGTCAACGGCTGCTTTGTCTGTGCCATCGTAATAGCCACGAATTCTTTTTTCTTTATCAATGACCACAAATTTCTGATCGTGTATAAAATCCGAAGGACCGCCATCACCTTGGTCGGCTGTGATAAAATAGCCAACACGTGCTTGTTTATAAATAGCTTTTTTATCGCCAGTTAATAAACGCCACATTTTAGAATTTACATCTTTTTCAACAGCATAATGGAATAATTGCTGTACAGAGTCACTTTCTGGGTCAACTGTATGCGATAAAATTAAAACATCTCTATCTGTAATAAAAGTTTCTTGTACTTTATGCAAATTCGATGTCATATCGATACAAATATTTTTACAAGTAGTAAAAAAGAAATCTACTACAGTAACTTTTCCGTTCATTAATTCCTGTGTAACGGTATCGCCATTTTGGTCAAGGAAAGAAAAATCAGGAACTTTAAAATAAGCTGTATCTATGATATCTCTACCTCTATAATCTGTAGATGGAAAAGCTTGTTTTGGCCCATAAATAGGTAAACATCTATCCGTTTCTAAGGTCGGTCTGTGATTATTGAGTTTATTAAAAAACAAGAAAAATAATAATGGAAACAGCGCTACAACAACGACAGCGGCAATAAATCCAGTTTTCTTGCTATTATTCACTACTATTTAGGATAATTCAATATATTCCAGTAGTGTCCTTCAACAGCTAAAGCAATGATTGCCCAAACTAAGAAAGCTAAAGGAACACCTAAGGTTAGCATAAATGCACGCTTTTCATATTTTAAGTGCATAAACTCACCTACGATGAAAAATGCTTTCGCTACACTTGCTAAAACGAAGAATGAGTTTAAAATAATTTTGGGTAAAATGTGACCTACAGCTAAGGCTACTACCACTTCTACAACAGTAACAATACTTAAAATGATTGTTGCAGACCAAACTGCTTTTACTGCCGATTTATATTGTTCATCTGTCATGTGACCGTTCATATAATTAGATTTTGAGAGTTTTAAATAATTAATGTTACATTAAGTAGAATGCTAAGAATACGAATACCCAAACTAAATCTACAAAGTGCCAGTATAAACCAACTTTTTCAATCATTTCGTAGTGACCGCGTTTTTCAAAAGTACCATTTGCCGTAGCAAAAAATGCCCAAATGTTTATACAAATTCCTGTGAATACGTGAAAACCGTGAAAGCCAGTAATACCAAAGAATAGCGCACCAAACAAGATTGGACCAGGAGAAACAGACATTTTCTCGTGTACTAAGTGTGTCAAGCCATTAGCATCTGGACCAAAAGGATTATAAAACGGACGTAAGCCTTCATGTATTAAATGATTCCATTCCCAAGCTTGGCAGCCTAAGAACATCACACCACCAACGATACCACCAATCATCCATAGCATAACGCCTTTTTTATTCATTCTATGGCCTTCTTGAACCGCACGAACAACAGCTACTGAGCTTAGAATTAAAATAAATGTCATTACACTCACAAAGCCTAATGGAACGTATGCATCTCCTAAACCAGGGAATGATTTGAATACGGAGTTAGGATTTGGCCACCATGGTTGCGCCAAACGGATACAAGCGTAAGAGATTAAAAATGCAGAAAATGTAAACGCATCTGAAAGCAAGAAATACCACATCATGGTTTTGCCATAACTCATATTCATTGCTGATTTTTCACCACCTTCGCCATTATCAGGGCTTGGTAAATGATGCTGATTTTCTACATGCTGCTCGTGTATGTCTACTACTTCTGCCATTATTGAAATTTTATTGTCTATTTTAAATTAAAAGTTAAGAAGAAATACAAATATACCCAAAGTATTCCCATGAAATGCCAAAACAAAGTCAGCAAATCAGTACGTATGATAAATATTCCTTTTTCTGATGATTCTATTTGATCGATTACATGCGTGCTTTCTTTTCTTCTTAAAAGTAATAAAGAATGAAAAAATGCGATTAACAAAAATAACAATCCAAAAATAACGTGTACAGCATGTACGAATGTAATTACTAAGAAATAGGGTCCAGCCGGATTGGGATTAAAAGACAAGTAAACGCCTGCATCATTTAATGCTTTCCAGCCTTGAATTTGGAAATAGCAAAACAAAGCTCCTAAAACTAATGTTGCAAATAATCCTATTGTTGTCATTACATTGTTTTGTTTTTTATTGGCAAGATGTGCAAGATGCAAGCATACACTGCTTAATAAAATCAAAACTGTAGAAATGATAAATACTGATGGAATACCAAAAGACGTCCAAGCACCACCAACACCTTTGCGCACTAAAAACGCACTCGTGAAACCTGCGAAAATCATTGATGTGGTGATGATGAATAGGTACATCGTGAAGCGATGTGCTCCTTGATTGTTTACTTTATATTTTAAAGATGCATTTAAATTCATAACTTATCTATTACAAATGAAATAAATACTATTGGAATATAGATAAAAGAGGCAAACATTAATTTGCGTGCACTTTTATCAGAAATATCTGTTGCTAATTGTATGCCTTGTATTAGAAATAAAATACCGGCAATTAAACTAATAATTAATGAGATGATACCAGTCATACCTAATACATACGGCAAAGCACTCACCGCAACTAAGCACACTAAATAAGGAATATTTTGTAAAGCAGTTGCACGTGTTTTTCCTTCATAAGATGGCAACAAGTAATAGCCTGCTTTTTTATAATCTTCATTTAGCAACCATGCAATAGCCCAAAAATGAGGAATTTGCCAAAAAAATTGAATCGCAAATAAGATAATTCCACCAATTCCGATAGAACCAGTTGCTGCTGTCCAACCAATTAATAAAGGCATGGAACCTGGAATTGCACCAATAAAAACTGCAATAGGACTTATTTTTTTAAATGGCGTATAAATAAAAGCATACGAAATAAGCGACAGTGCACCTAATAAACCACTGATAGGATTAAATAGAACACCTAAAATAAAAATGCCAGCTACAGCAAAAATACCAGCAATTAAAGATGCTTCTATTGGCTTCATTCTTCCAGCAGGCAATGGACGATTTTTTGTTCTGTCCATCAATTTGTCTGTGTCTTTCTCTAATAATTGATTAATTGCATTAGAAGAAGCTGTTACAAAAAAACCACCTAAAAAGAGTAATGTTACCTTTGCCCAATTAATCAAACCTGTATTAGCAATTAAATATGCCATTACAGCAGAAAATACCACTAAGAACGATAATCGGAATTTTGTCAATTCCAATATATCCTTAATTTTCAAGGTAATTAATCTACCAAGAGTCAAATCTTTAATATGTAATTCTTGCGCTTTCAAAATATTAAAATCAACTACAATTAATGATGAATTTTATCTTTCTTTTCTTCTTCTGTTAAAGGAACAGTTTGAGGAATGAAATCTACATCGCTATTTGGATTGCGGCTATAATCGTATGGCCAACGATGAACTGTAGGCAATTCGCCATCCCAGTTTCCGTGGATACCTTCAATTGGAGATGTCCATTCTAAAGTATTTGCTTGCCAAGGATTTTGAGTAGATTTTTTACCTCTATAAATACTGTAAACAAAGTTTACCAAGAATAACAATTGACCTAAGAAAACAACGATGGTAGCAATACTGATTAATTTATTCAAATCTCCGTACTGAGCAAATGCTTCAATTTCGTTGAAAGAATAATAACGGCGAGGAACACCTGCTAAACCGATGAAATGCATTGGCCAAAAAATCAAGTAAGCACCAATAAATGTAATAGCAAAGTGAATGTAAGCCATTGTCTCATTCATCATTCTACCATACATACGTGGGAACCAGTGATACACACCAGCGAACATACCAAAGAATGCTGCAATACCCATTACAATATGGAAATGTGCAACAACGAAATAAGTATCGTGTAATTGAATATCTACAGTAGAGTTACCTAACCAAATACCTGTTAAACCACCAGAGATAAACATGGATACGAATCCAATAGCAAACATAGATGGTGGATTAATTCTGATATTACCACGCCATAAAGTGGTTAACCAGTTGAATACTTTTACGGCTGATGGAATCGCAATTAATAAAGTAAATAATGTAAAAATAGAGCCTAAGAATGGATTCATACCAGACAAGAACATGTGGTGTGCCCAAACGATAAAGCTTAATACTGTAATACCTAGAATTGAGAAAATCATCGCTTTGTAACCGAAGATTGGCTTACGAGAATGGACAGCTAATACTTCAGAAACGATACCCATTGCTGGCAAGATGATGATATATACTTCAGGGTGACCTAAGAACCAAAATAAGTGTTGGAATAAAATAGGTGAACCACCTGAATATGGCAATAATTTACCGCCAATAACGATATTAGATAAGTAGAAACTAGTACCTAATCCTCTATCAAAAATCAACAAAACTACACATGATACTAATACAGGGAACGATAAGATACCGATAATAGCAGTAAAGAACAATGCCCATACTGTTAAAGGCATTCTATACATTGTCATGCCTTTAGTACGCATATTTAAAATGGTAGAAACATAGTTAAGACCACCTAATAATGTAGAAGCAACGAATAACACCATTGCAATTAACCAAAAAGTCATACCATTACCAGAACCAGGTGATGTTTGAGGCAAAGCACTCAAAGGAGGATAGATTGTCCAGCCAGCAGATGCAGCACCTGTAGGTAAGAATAAGGAAGCAAACATAATCACGCCTGCAAAGAAAAATAACCAGAACGATAGCGCATTCATTAATGGAGAAGCCATATCTCTAGCGCCAATTTGTAATGGAATAAGGATATTGGCAAAAGTACCGCTTAAGCTCGCTGTTAATACGAAGAACACCATAATTGTACCATGCATTGTAATTAATGCATAATAAGATTCTGGATTTAATTTTCCATCCGTGAACCAAGAAGAGAATATTCTTTCTAAGATTGGGAATGTTTCGTCTGGCCAGCCTAATTGGATACGGAAAACCACTGACATAAATCCACCGATGATTGCCCAAATCATACCCATCGTTAAAAATTGCTTACCAATTGTTTTATGGTCTAAGCTGAAAATGTATTTAGAAACAAACGTCTCCGTATGGTGATGACCGGAAGCATGTGCATGTGCGTTTTCATGTACATGTTGCTCAGATGTGGTAGTTGTTTGCATATTTTTAGTTTATACTAATGAATTATACTTGTTACTTATTTTTCAAAATATCTAGCTGATAGAAATCAACAGAAATGGAATAGATTATTGTTTAACTACGGAATAATAATATGATTTTTGACTTCTGAACCATTTTTCATATTCTTCTTGAGAAACTACTTTTACCACTTTTTTCATGTTATAGTGACCAGAACCACATAATTTGTTACAAGCAACAACATATTCAAAGTTTGGATTATTCGTTTCTTTTTTCATTTCTTCTGTTGTCACTGTTGGTCTAAACCATAAATGCGTAGGCACACCAGGAACTGCTGACATCATTAAGCGGAAGTGAGGCAACCAGAAATTATGAATTACGTCTAATGCACCGATGTCAAAAGAAACAGGTTTGCCAACTGGTAAAACGATTTCATCGACCATAAAATCATCATGGCTAGATGCATCGTTCCAATTAATTCCTAATTCATTATCAGGATTTACTAAAGAAAAATCTCGTTTACCTAATTTTTTATCTGCACCTGCGTAACGAACAGACCAAGCATATTGTTTACCAACAACTTCAATCCGAATCGCTTCTTTTGGTGTTGGTGAAAATATTTTGAACCATTTTTGGATACCAAATACAATTAATAAAGTCAATACAGCAGCTGGAATAATTGTCCAAGCAATCTCTAATTTATTGTGATCAGCAAAGAAATATGCTTTTCTATCTTTTTTATATTGATATTTATAAGCAAACCAGAATAATAATGTTTGTGTGATAACGAAAACAATACCTGTTAAAACAATAGTAATTTTCAATAAATTATCAATCCAAACACCTTGTTCTGACGCAGGTTTTGGTAAAATAGTAGGACCATAAATAAAGCAGCTAACAATGGAATATACTAAAACTCCAAAGCCGATTACTGCTACAAATAATGCGCCATTGCTAAAAGATTCTTCTTGTTCATCATCCGATCGTAATGACTTTATTAAATCGGACGCTTTGCTGATTTGTACAACTACGATGTACAACAACACTAACGTTAATAGGCCTAATATAATTGACATTTGTGACTATTTTTAAATATGGTGATTATAACTTTCTTTTACATACGGATGTGTGCTTGAAGTTAAGTCTTTAACTTTTGCCAACATCATCAGTGTTAAATAAACAAATATACTTCCAAAAATCAATAACAAACCAAAGCTAATTAAACCGAAGCCACCTTTTGGTAATAATGGAGGACAGTTCATTAAGAAGAATGCTGCATATTGACCAAGAATAATAACGATTGCACAAAAGATGGTGATATTTACACTTCTTTTTGCATTTCTAGTCATTAAAATAAAGAACGGAATAACAAAGTTTAAAACCCAAGAACCATGGAATAGTACACCATAATTATCGAAATCTCTGCGTAAACGGAAATATTCAGTTTCTTCTGGAATATTAGCATACCAAATTAGCATGTATTGTGCAAACCAAGTATAGCACCAGAATATACTAATAGCAAACATCAATTTAGCTACGTCGTGGATATGGTTATCATTTACTTGAGGTAAATAGCCTTTTGCTTTTAGGTAATGTATAAATAAAATAATTATGGAAAGTGTGGTAACACAAGCACCAGCCATCGTATTCCACGTAAACATAGTACTATACCAATGAGGTTGGATTGACATCGACCACAACCATGTTGCAAAAGTATTTATTAAGAAAGAAATGACAACTATAGATACAGCAGAAATTACACGGCTACTAGAAAATAATTGTCTCGTAGGGTTAGTATCTAATTTTGAAAATGTATTCCAAAACTTAATTACCATAAGTGCACATGCAATAGAAATAACAATGGTGAAAGACCAAAATGTTTTCATATTCAAGAAGTCTCTTTTGGTGTTTAATACTTCATCAAATGTTGCAGTTCCCTTAGCATATAAGGATTCATGTGTCCAATGGAAAAGGTCATGGTTAAATAGCGCAAATACAATACATAAACCTACTAAGAAGAATATGATTGTTGTAGCCATTGCCAATGGAATTTTTTGTATCTGTATTTGCCAGCCGCCCCAAGCAATATTAGTTGCAGCCAAGAAAAATATTGCACCTAATGCGATATAAAAAAAGAAATATAAAGCATTATGAGAATTTGCAATTAATGCTGTTTTTACTGTTGGCGCTTCGTGTCCATGACCTTCCGCTGCAGCGTCGTGATTATCAGCTTTTGCTGTTGCATGTTTTTCCGACTCATGATGTGCATCATGGTTACTAGATTGTCCACCATTGAAAGTGAAAATACCCAACACAAGAAGCAACACTCCTATTCCAAAGGCAGTAAAAATATTTTTCTTGGTGCTCGAATCAAAAACGTATGTATTCATTGCGAGTGTCTATTTAATTTGGTTTAATTAGTTTTAGTTGAATCCGTTGCTGTTGCTGTAGTTGCAGGAGCAGGCGTTGAAATACCTTGTAAATTCTTTTTCACATAGCTCAATACTAACCAACGTTCTTTATGGTTTAATTGAGAAGCATACGAGCCCATCAATCCTTTTCCATACATTACAGTATGATATCTTTTTCCATCTGGTAAAGACAATAATGGTTCCGTAAGGTAAGAAGGTGGTGGTGGAAATTTATTAATTTGAACTAAATGACCTTGACCATCACCTTTGTCGCCATGGCAGATTGCACAGTTTACTTTGTACAAATGTTTTCCTTCGTTATTGATTTCATCGCTTGTAAACTGGAAAGGATTTGTAATTAATGAAGCAGATTTCTCATAATCTGTATCAGACAAAGGATAGATATATTTTCCTCTTGCCATACTTCCATCTGGAGCCAATTGATTTGTTTTTCCATCTTTAAAGAAAGGATTATCAGAACCAGCTTCGTAAGCAATATGAGCTGACATATCTGGCATATATTCTCTACCAGGTTTTTTGTCGTTTCTAATACAAGCTGTAAAGCCAAGTACCAGAATTAATAGTATGAAATGATATTTTTTCAACATGATATTATACTTCTTTTTGATAAACTTCGATTGCGCCTTCTTTTTTCAATAATTCAGAAACTGTGTTGATATAGCTTGCATCCTTTGATCCATCTAATTCAAATGTTAAAGCAAATAAGTGGTCAGTAGTACGCTCATCGATAATTTTTGGCGTTTTTCCTGGCCATAGCTTACATAAGTAATAGAAAGAAACCGTCATACCAATGGCAGAGTAAAGCACTGTATGTTCAAATGTAATTGGAATATAAGCTAATAAACCCCAATATGGTTTACCACCGAAATCTGTTGGATAATTGAACATATTGATAAATGTTATCATACTTAATGCAACAGTAAAACCTGTAGCAGCAAAAAAGAAACCTGCGGTATGCAACCTTGTTGATTCTAAACCTAAGGCATGTTCTAATCCGTGAACAGGAAACGGCGTATAAGCGTCAGTTATTTCATAACCAGCTTTACGTATATCTTTAACGGCGTGCATTAGCACATCATCATCGTCAAAAATTCCTACTAAATATTTTTTTGTATCGCTCATATTTTTTAGTATTAAGTAGTAAGTAAAAAGTATTAAGGCTTTATTTACTTTATACTATAAATTTATTTATTAATCCCAAGTTCCAGCTTTTACAGAAGTTTCTTTATATACTTCCATGTCTTTTACTTCTTCTAATTGTTTTTCGCGGTATTGATTTCCAGATATTTTTAAAATCGCTTTCACCTCTGCAATTGCAATAGCAGGGAAGAATCTACAGAACAATAAGAATAAGAACATGAATAAACCGATTGTTCCTACGAAGATACCTACCTCTACCCAAGTTGGAGAATAGTATAACCAGCTTGATGGAAGATAATCTCTATGCAAAGAAATAACAATGATTACGAAACGTTCGAACCACATACCTATATTAATTAAGATAGACATGAAGAAAGTAACAGCAATATTTCTTCTTAATTTTCTGAACCAAAATACCTGTGGAGATACTAAGTTACAGAACATCATTGACCAATATGCCCACCAATAAGGACCAGAAACACGGTTAGCAAAAGCATAAGCTTCATACATATTTCCTGAATACCAAGCCACAAATAATTCTGTTAAGTAAGCAATACCTACCATGGTACCAGTCATTAACATGATTTTATTCATGGACTCTACGTGCGCCAATGTAATGTAGTCCTGTAGGTTCATAATATGACGTGCTACAATCATTAATGTTAGCACCATTGCGAATCCAGAGAAAATAGCACCAGCAACAAAGTAAGGTGGCATGATTGTCGTATGCCAACCAGGTACAACTGATGTTGCGAAGTCGAAAGATACAATTGTATGTACTGATAATACTAAAGGTGTAGATAAACCTGCTAAAATTAAGGATAGTGATTCCCAGCGTTCCCAATGTTTTGCAGTACCAATCCAACCGAAGCTTAAGAAGTTATAAAACTTCCATCTGCCAGATGTTTTTGATTGGTCACGAATGGTGCCAAAATCTGGCACTAAACCTGTGTACCAAAACAACAATGATACTGTGAAATAGGTAGATATCGCAAACACGTCCCATAATAATGGAGAGGTAAAGTTTACCCATAGTGGACCTCTTGTATTTGGATAAGGGAAGATAAAAAATGCGTCCCAAACACGACCCATGTGGAAAATAGGAAACTGACCTGCGCAGACAACCGCAAAGATGGTCATTGCTTCTGCTGCACGGTTAACACCTGTACGCCATTTTTGACGGAATAATAATAAGATAGCAGAGATAAGCGTACCTGCGTGACCGATACCAATCCACCAAACGAAGTTGGTGATATCCCATGCCCAACCTACTGTTTTATTGGCACCCCAAGTACCGATACCAAACATTACTTCCCATGCGATACAGAAAACAAATAGACCAGCAAATACAGCAGAAATAGCTGTATAAATTGCCCATTTAGTTTGTATTTTACCTGTCGTAGGTTTTACGATATCATTCGTAATATCCTTATAGGTCTTATTGCCGTTAATTAACGGTTCGCGTAGTGGTGATTCAAAATGACTTGCCATTATATCTTGCTTTACTACAAATTTTATTTACAATTATGTTATGCTTTTTCCGGTTTATCGATAAAGAATTCTGCCGGTTGTTCGTCTTTATTTCTAACTTTTACTTGATAGCCTACTGCTGGTAAAAAGTGTTGTTCTTCTAATACGAAGTAATTTCTTCCATTAGTTTCAAATGTTTTTGCTACTACACTTTCTTTATCATTTTGGTCACCGAAGATGATTGCATTTGTTGAACATGCTGTTTGACATGCAGATTTGATATCGCCATCTTTAACTGGACGACCTTCTTTCTTAGCTGTCAATTTACCTTCTTGGATACGTTGGATACAGAATGAGCATTTTTCGATAACACCACGTGAGCGCGTAACAACATCTGGATTTAATACCATACGTGTTAAATCTTCAAACATATAAGATTGAGCTTGTGTATCTGTGAATGACATTTTACCGTCATTGAATGTACCGAAACTATCTACACCTTGGTAATCTAACCAGTTAAAACGACGTACTTTATATGGACAGTTGTTTGCACAATATCTAGTACCGATACATCTGTTATAGGCCATTTGGTTCAAACCATCAGAACTATGGTTTGTTGCATTTACTGGACAAACGTTCTCACAAGGAGCATTGTTACAGTGTTGGCACATCATCGGTTGGAAGGCCACATCTGGATTGTCTGGATTTCCATTATAGTATCTATCGATACGTAACCAGTGCATTTCTTGAGAGCGGTAAACTTGTCTTCTACCAACAACAGGAACGTTGTTTTCGATGCTACAAGCGACTACACAAGCACCACAACCAATACATGCATTCAAATCAACCACCATACCCCAGTGATGACCTTGTTTGTAGTCATTTGG
>WBZL01002817.1_pt1 | contig 16537 bp, 16 predicted proteins | sample 5204291 | NCBI WGS metagenome assembly WBZL01 (sample SAMN12344345, study PRJNA552823) | activated sludge metagenome | biome: Activated sludge suspended growth; feature: Nitrification reactor; material: Wastewater; isolation source: activated sludge from nitrification reactor of wastewater...
ATTTTCAGAATCTTGTATGGCAAATCACTGGTTAAATCATTTTTAGAAGTAGAATTTAGCATGCTTGTATTCACGACAGTCTCCTTATCTGTTGAATTTCTTTTTATTGCTCTTTGCATTTCTGCCTTTGTCGCTTTGTGCTGTTTTAGCGGACTTGGCTCACCCAGCCTCCTCTAACTCTTAACAAAATTTATTGTGCAATGGGTTGCATTGACTCAATTAAATCTTCTATATTGACCACCGCGACCCCAGAGACACTATCAGACATCGCATAAGGAATAATTAGCGTCCCCTTGTGAATCAGCGAGCCGCAGGAGTAAACGACATTTGGTACATACCCTTCGCGCTCTGTTTCATTTGGTATGAGTAACGGCCGTTCCAAATAGCCGATCACTTCAGCAGGATTTTCAAGATCGAGCAGAATCGCACTGATCACATATTGGCGCATCGGCCCAACGCCGTGCGTCAGCACAAGCCAGCCAGCATCTGTTTCCAGCGGTGAGCCACAGTTGCCAAGCTGGATAAATTCCCACGGCCATTGCGGCTCCTGAATAATTTGAGACGTTTGCCAAAAGTGCACATTATCTGAAAACATGATGTGATTGTTTTCCCCATCCTGACGCGAGAGCATCACATAGCGACCCTGGATTTTACGTGGAAAAAGTGCCATCCCTTTGTTTTGTACCGCATCTCCATTAAGCGTTGAGATTTTGAAGTGCGTAAACGCTTTGGTTGTGATCAACTGGGGCAGGATGCTCACACCGTTGTAGGCAGTGTAGGTGGCGTAGTAGGTTATCTCACCGTGTTCATCGTAAAACTGCACGAAGCGAGCATCTTCAATACCGCGATCTTCAATTTTGGCGGTGGGGAAAATAACGCGCTCAGAGATTAGATGAGTGGGGTCAAAGAAAAGATCGTAGTTTGAATTTGCCAACCATGTGATTAGTTCAACCGCTGTATCATACTCTTCAGCCGAAAACAGTGCCTTCTCGCGCAGCGCATCAATCTCTATCTTCAGTTCTCGATAGCAGAATGAGTGTTCAAACTGACCCATGAGATAGCGCGTCACCTTACAGTCCGCCCCCATCTCTTGTAGCTTGCGGTGGAAAATGTGGAGATCATAAAGCGGGTCAACGTGTATATCGGCCGTCATGACATAGCGGCTGAGTGGTTCAAGCGAAATATAGTTATCAATGCCAAGCACACCCGTGCGAAAGACAATGGAGGAGAGATGCCCCTCACCAGTAGCGCGTAGACTCATGATAAAACGGATGCTGCCGTCGGATAGACCGCTTTGGTCGGGGTGTGGAACGATAGAAGGGTTGAACAAAGCCGCCGCTTCAATCGCGTACTCCATCGTGAAATATGCGCCAAGCAGAGCTTTTTTAGTTTGGCTGAGAGGATTTGGGAGATAGGGTTGGACGTGGCGTAGATTTCGGCCAAAAATCCCCTCAATATCTTTATGTCGTCTGGCAAAATCGTGCATCACTTTGGCAAACAGAGTTTCAGCCGCCTCTTCCGAAAGCGCAACGACGCGCTCGATAATTCGGCCGATTCGGCCGCTATCTTCAGGAATGTGCGGTCGCGTTATCACACGCGATGCATCCCCACGAATTTTTATCCGTGTTCGCCTGACTTTAACCATTACACTTGCTCCCCAGCGAGTTGTTTGTACACATCGCAGTATTGATCCACCATTCGCTCGAGGCTAAACCGCTCTTCGACCGTGCGCCGACACGCCGCACGACTGAGCGTGCCAAGCCGACCCACTTGCTCCACCGCCTTCTGCACATCGGCAACCAAAAAGCCGTTTTTCCCATCTTCAATAAGCTCTGGCATACTGCCACGCTTAAAAGCGATCACGGGCGTACCGCACGCCATCGCCTCCACAACGGACAGCCCAAACGGTTCATCAAAATGGATCGGATGCAGCAATGCTGCCGCTTTTCCCAATAGTTGATTGCGCTCGACAGGCCCCACACTCCCTTTGTAAATGACCTGCCGATTGTCAATTTGAGGGTGAATATGTCGCTGAAAGTAAGCTTGATCCTGAATAATGCCTGCCATAATCAGCTTTTTTCCACACCGTCTGGCAATTTCGACAGCTTCTTTTGCCCCTTTGTCAGGATGAATTCGGCCAAAAAACAGCAAATAATCGTCTGATTCTGGCTGGAAATCAAACTGCGCCAAATCAATTCCGTGATAAATCGTCCGTTCATAATCGAGCTGTGGCGCACGGTCAGCGTTGCTGATCGAGACATAGGCAACGCGCTTGTTGTACTTTTCGTAGACGGGCAAAATGCCAGCGGATGAAAACCCGTGAATGGTGGTGAGAACGGCCGTTTTTGTCAGCCCCGTATACGTCAACGGCAGAAAATCAAAATGATTGTGGATCACATCAAATTCATCCGCATGGTCAAACAGGTTGGCAATGTGCAACGCCTCCCACACTTTAGGAATAATCGTCTCATCCTCCTCATACCCCTTGGGGCAGACGGAGCGCAACATCCCATTTGTCTGCGAATCCCCCGTCGCAAACAGCGTGACATCGTGTCCTCGCTCAACCAATCCCTCCGTCAGAAGGGAGGCAATGCTTTCCCATGGGCCATAATGACGCGGCGGCGTGCGCCAGGCAATCGGTGAGAGTATTGCAATTCTCATAATTCTCCTACTTTGATTTTCCAAAAATAAACTAGTAGAGAAGCAAAGAAATATTGCTGGATAAAAATTGAGCTAATTCGCTTCTCTTTAAGCGTTTCGCATCAATAGTGCTATCCAGCAAAAGAAGTTTGGCGAAACAGTAGTATGGAATTGAAGAAAAACCTGCCAAATTCCAACAATAGACTTCATTAAAGAAAGACAGTGCCCTGAATATGCGCACTACCTCTCTCAAAAGTATGGTTAAGTAACGATGGGATTAAGGCCAAACCTTTCGGCCATAGCAGGGGTGATTAACCCTAACAGCGCGTAGCCAACCCCAGCAACAACGATACCGAGCAGGGTAAAGGCGAGGCCGATCAAGATGGCTCCGTAGGAAACACCAAGTGCCATAGCAGACAAGCTCAACGACGTTACCAGACCAGCAGCGGTTAGCTGTGTGTCCCGAGCTCCGTTGGGAACGGGGCTGCCATTGGTATCTTTCAACGCTTCGTCTGCATTGCTCGTACCGGCTGGATCACCACTCTCTACAGCAAACCGTCCCATCTCGGCATAGGACAGACCATTGGATCTGGCTCCTGCATGGTGCTGAATAATGTCCGCCATGCTAAGCACAGTGGGAATGCTATCTACCTTGGCATTCGGGATTGAAGCGTCATCGGGTGTAGTAATGTTTTGGGAAGCTAACTGCCCTCCGACAAACGACCGGATGTAGATCCCAGTACCCGCTGTGACCAAACCCGCCAGCGTAAACACGATGCCGATAAAGATTACCAGTTTAGGGAAAAGTTTTACCTTGTTCATTTCATACTCCTTAATAATTGTGTGCCTTTGGAATAAGGCCTGTTTTGAGAAATAATGATCCCGATTTTGTCCAAAAAGGTCGTGAGCCAAAGCTAAAACACTGCTTTTTCTGGATCATTTATTTTCAGCTTTGGCCTAACACTGTTAACTTGTCAATTACTCTTCGGCTAATCGCAGTTCCAACCACGATTGTAAAAAGGCCAACGTCGATTCCGCCCCTTGATTTTCATTGACCCGGTCAGGATGAAGACCATCCTGACAGCCACCAGTTAAAGGGTCATAAACAGAAAGGTGCAGATCGTTGCGTCCCAAATACCATTCAAAAATGCGCTGCGCTTCTGTGTGCCACCGAGCTTCCCCAGTGACGCGATATGCCTCTAGGCACGCCGAAATCATCGTTTGCGCCTCAACGGGCTGTTGGTCAAAGCGAGCGCGTTCTCCGTCCTGGCAATAAAAACCATTTGAGCCAATCGGTACAAAATGTTCATTTTCACGCTGCAATGCTGTCAGCCAGCCAAGCGACTCTAATCCTGCCTCTAGCATCTCAGCATTGGGTATCCACTGCCCACACATCAGCAGCGCACGCGGCAGCACGCCGTTGCAATAAGTCAACGCCTGCTCATACCATTGCCAATCATCACTGCGATTGGCTTGATACAGGTGAAGTAGACGACCCGACAGTTCATCCCGTATCTGGCTGATGAGGCGGTCGCCATCAAAGCGACGCAGGTATTCATGGATACCGATCAGCGTGAAAGCCCAAGCACGCGGGCTGGTCATTTCAAGGATAGCGGGGAGTGCCCGCTCAAAGAGACCGCTGGCAATGCTGATGAGGGTTGGTTTTTGAGAACGGCCGATAACCGTTCCCAATGCCCACAGCGTCCGTCCATGACTATCGTCTGACCCCGCTTCTTCTAGCCAGCGCCGCTGATAATCCATAAAGTTGCGAAAGCGTCCCGCTTCCTCATTAAAAGCATAGGCAATAAAGGCTAAATAGCGAGAAGCCAGCTTAAATGATTGACCTTTACCAAGTTCTAACTCAGCCAAAAAGGTCATCACAATCAAGGCACGCGCATTGTCGTCGATGCAGTAGCCGTGGTGATAGTTGGGAATGGCAAAGGTGGCGTGCTGCAAAACGCCCGTATCATCGGTCATATGCAGGAGATGATCTAGCCTAAGCGGTGGTAGTTCGAGCGGTTGCTGGTCAAGTGGTTTGACCACAAACATAGACTGTGTCGCATGATGGCTCTCCGCCCGCGCCTGTTCAAAGCTGTCCATATACTGTTGTGCCACCTGCGACCAAACCATCTCACGCCCTGCGAGATAGGCGCGTTTCCGCATTGCGTCACGCTTCGGCTGATCGGTCAGTAGATCGATGACCGCCTCGCCCAATTTAGTTGGGTCATGGAAGGGAACCAGCATCCCCCGTTCATCAGCAAGCAGCTCTTCTGCATACCGATAGGGCGTTGAGATGATCGCTTTGCCTGCGCCAAGCGTGTAGGCAAGCGTGCCAGAGGTGATCTGTTCAGCGTTGAGATAGGGAGTGAGGTAGATGTCCGTTGCGCTAATAAATTGGTTGAGTTCTTCCAGCGTAACAAAGCGATTATAAAAGACAACATTGGCTTCGACCCCTTTCTCACGTGCCAGTCGTTGTAGCGAGAGACGATACCTTTCCCCTTCATTACGGATGATGTGGGGGTGGGTCGCACCCAGAATAAGGTAAATCACGTCAGGGAATTGGGCGACGATAGTGGGTAGGGCGCTGATCACATCTTCGATTCCTTTCCCCGGTGAAAGCAGCCCAAAACTGAGCAGAACGAGTTTTCCCTCAACCCGAAAAAGGTCTTTGTGAAAGCTAGAATCGCTAAATGCCACGTCCGGGATACCGTGTGGGATGAAGTCGATCTTGTTGGTCGAAACACCATAAACCCGTTCCAATAGCTCAATGCCACGCAGACTCATCACAACAATGCGCCCAGACAGCCCGATGATCTCCTGCAAGACACTCAACTGATCGATAGTTGGATGCTCCAAAATGGTATGCAGCGTTGTCACAATCGGCATATGCAGATTGCGCAAAAGCGCAAGAATATGGCTTCCTGTTGCCCCACCAAAAATTCCATATTCGTGTTGCAAACAGACCAAATCGACGCGATTGACGTTGAGAAAGTCGGCAGCACGGCGATAGGAGTCGATATCTTTTTCGGTTAGCTCAAAGCGTACACGTGCTGGATAGGCATATCCCTCGGCGGTGTCGTTGACGGGCAGGGCGATACAGGTTGTATCGTCAAATTCAGCCGCAATTGCACCGCATAGATCGGTTGTAAAGGTTGCAATCCCGCACTGACGCGGCAGATGATTGCCAATAAAGCCGATACGCTTGATTACGTCAGATGGTGGCATGACGATATATTCCTTGGGTTGGCTGAATCTTTACGATGCGAAAAAGTGTGGGACCTTCTAAACCTACTTGGATGGAAACTGTCTCCCCAGCGGATTTGCCCAAAAGTATTTTGCCTAAGGGGGAAACATTGGAAATCATCCCTGCCGCTGGGTCGGCTTCGGCTGAGCCGACAATCATATAGCTCTCTGGTTCCTCATTCCCCTCTTGTACCAAGACAGTCGAGCCAATGTGCACGCTTTTGGTCAATACATCGGGGTGAATAATCGTGACATTTGCCAGCGTGTTGCGCAATGTTTCAATGCGAATTGCCATCAAACCGCGTTCATGTTGTAAATGCTGCATCTCGCTATTTTCGGCCGACTCACCTCCCTGCGCCGCGTTTTGCAAGAGGTCGGTCAAACGGCTCAACTTGACCGTCTCTAGCTCTAGCAATTCTTTTTCTAAACGCACTTTGCCCTGTGCAGTAATATAGTGGGTTTCATTTTTCATCGTTGTGCTGTTTCCTCTTCCAGCAAAAGTTGCCGAGCTCTCCTGCTGACACGATCTAATGGTGGTGTTTGTGTAAGGAAAAGCACGGCACCAACTCAGCGACAGTCATAGCTACAGCAAAGCATTGTGTTTCTAGATCCATTTACAAAAAAGAGGGGAAGATACACATTTGTCGAGCAGGAGCTGTCTAAGTATAGAGCGTTTAACGATAATAGCTGGAAATAGTTTGGCTCACATCGGCTAACTGGCTACTCTTTCTCTCCCCCAACTAGGGGAGACTGGCCAACAATTACTCAACCAAACCATGGCGCACAGCCAAAGCCGCAGCTTCCGTGCGGCTGGTAGCATCTAACTTAGCCAAAATGTGGCTGACATGGGATTTGATGGTGGATGGGCTGACGACCAGTTTTTCAGCAATCTCACTATTATTCAAACCGACGGCCAGCAAGGCCAGTACAGTGCGTTCCCGTTTTGTCAGGTCATGGCCGAGTGAGGGGGGCTGCGTGACAGCATCGGCTAATATCTGGGCAGCCTCTGAGGAAAGCGTACTGCGACCGGCATGGGCCGCCCGGATAGCCTGGGCCAACTTTTCAGCCGACACGTCCTTGAGTAAATAACCAATGGCCCCTGCCCGCAAAGCGCTTTGCACCAGATATTCTTCTTTGAAACTGGTTAGTGCAATCACCTGCACCGTGGGAAATCGTTGGCGGATGACGCCCGTGGCGGCCACGCCATCCATATCAGGCATCAGCATATCCATGAGTACGACATCCGGCAGGATGTGGGCACACAGTTGGATCGCGGCTTCGCCATCGCCCGCCTCACCCACCAGTTCCAGGTCGTCAAAAACCTTCAAAAAGGTTGCCAGGCCACGGCGCACCATCGTATGATCGTCAACAAGCATTACCCTTATCGGTTGCGAAGTAGTCATAAAGTCTCCTGTTCCGAGGGTTTCAACCAGCGGATGGCAATTTCGGTACCTTGGCCCGGCTGGCTGGCAACTGATAACGTCGCGCCAATCGCCTTGGCACGTTCGCGCATGATACTCAACCCATGGTGACTAGATGGTATCTGATCCAGATTAAAGCCACAGCCATTATCGTGAATACGCAAATTCACTTTACTAGCTTCATATTTCAGTTCGATTGCAACCTGGCTGGCCCCGGCATGTTTGGCTATGTTGTTTAATCCTTCTTGACACAGACGGTAAAACGTCACCTGCACCTCGGCTGGCAAGTCGCCTTGCCCTATCACTGTCACAGCGACGGGGACATTCGTCCGGCCTGTAAGCGCGTCACCCAATTGACGCAGTAGATCGCCTAATTCAGAATCGGTCAGGACAAGGGGACGCAGCTCAACCAGCAAGCCGCGCATCTCGGCCATCGCCCCGCGTGTCAACCGGCGCAAGTCCTCCAACGACTGCCGACCTTCATCTGGGTTTCGTTCCCACAAGCGGGGTAGCACTTCGGCGATTAGGCTGGCCGAAAAGAGCGACTGGTTGACTGCATCGTGCAGGTTTTGGGCAAGGCGTTGCCGTTCCTGTAATGTGGCGACTGCTTGTGCTTGCTCGTACAGTTGGGCATTGACTAACGTGATGGCCGCCTGATTAGCAACAATCAATGCCAAGTCAGCGTGGTGAGTCGTAAAGCTGTCCGGCTCGGTATGAGCGACACCGATACCTCCGATAATGCGACCCTGCGCGGCCAGGGGCACCCATATCCACGATCGTATCCCGCCTTCTAACAGCACAGCGGCTTGTTTATTCAGAAGCGACCGGAGAAATTGCGCTGCCGGATCGGTGCTCCACACGTCAGCGATTCGCTGTGGCTGGTATCCATCAAACAGAGCCGTCAATGTGTCCGACTTGTCTAGCTGAATACCAAAAGGCATGGCTTCTTTTAGTTGCTGCGATCCACGCACAGCCAGGGCGACCAAGGTTAACTCTTCTAATCCAAAAAGCGCGGCATGTGTGTATTCGACAATAACCCGTAACTGGTCAAGGATTAAACCTGGCTTTAGCTCCAGGGCGGAGGCCAGGGTTTGGGATATTTCCAGCAGGGTGGATTGTTCACGCCTGCGAGCCGCCATTTGTGACTGTCGTTCCTGGTTCAACGCGGTTAGAGCCATCTGAAAATCTTCCAGCAGCTGCTGCTCTTGAGAACTAGCGGGCCATCTTTTTGGAGGAATGACAGGGGGCGCGTCTGGAGTACGGGCTATTTTGTGAAATAGGCTGGACAACATCGTGTAAAATTCGGATGAAAGCGGCATAAGAATAGTGTAGCCTATGGCTATGGGGTTGTCACTCTAAGTTGGAGCTGGGGTGGTTTAGCCATCTAAATGGTTGGATGGTTTCTTCACAGTGGCCACAACCAACTAGAGCATGAATGCCAATGGCTCGCTCAAGGAAGTAACCACAGGTGATGTTAGGGCAGGCGAAACCATTCGTAATGACTCGTTTCTTGGGGCCACCTGGCTTTTTTCGTTCCGATCAGGGCAGCACCGCTTGTTTTGGTTGCGGATTGACCTCTATGAGAGTGACGCCTGCCACACAACTGGGACAATCTTCGGGCTTTTTGGGTCTAAGGCTAAACGGCCGCTTGGTTTTCTTTTTCCGATTCTCAAGATACCGTTTGATTTTGCGACCCAACCGTTGCCAAAAAACAGCTGCCAGCAAACCGACGATAACCAACCATAGTTTCGAAACCAGAAACTTAGTGTCTCAAAAAGGCCTATTGGTTGCGTCGGACAACGCCTTCACGCCAGGCGTAAACGGCCGCCTGGGTGCGGTCGCCGAGATGCAGTTTGCTGAGGATATTACTAACGTGACTCTTAACCGTCTTTGGACTGATAAAGAGCAACTCAGCGATATCATTGTTTGATTGACCGTCTGCGATCAGTTTAAGTACATCAAGTTCACGCTCCGATAGTTCAGTGAAAGGATTGAGTTCGTCCTTACGCGTGCCGTGAATCTCCTGTACAACGCGAGCCGCAACGCGCGGATGCAGCACTGCCTCCCCAGCAGCCGCTTTGCGTACCGCGTCAGCCAATTCAAGCGGCTCCACATCTTTAAGAAGATAGGACAGTGCCCCAGCGCGAATGGCGGGAAAGATGTGCTCATCTTGCTGGTAGGATGTGAGCACAATCACCTGTGAGCGCGGGCTGACCTGTTTGACCTTACGGGTAGCCTCAACCCCATCCATACCCGGCATAATCAAATCCATCAAAACGACATCGGGCGCATGTTCCTGCGCCTGCACAATCGCTTCCTCGCCATTTTTGGCCTCAGCAACGACGCTCAGATCGGGCTGCAAATCAAGGAATGCACGTACGCCCTGGCGCACGACTTTATGGTCGTCAACGAGAAGAATAGTTGTGGGTGTGGTCATAGATATTCCTTATAAGTTGAATGGACATTCTGCCCGTATGGTCGTCCCTGTTTCGGGATTACTGGTGACGCGCAGGGAGCCGTTTAGCTGGGCAATGCGCTCCTGCATCGAGCGCAAGCCGAGTCCGCCTTTCGCTGCATCATCCTGGCTAAAGCCGATGCCGTCGTCGTGAATTGTCATGGTGATTGTGTCAGGCGTTGCCACGAGGTGGATGTCTACGTTTTCCGCCTGGCTGTGTTTGCTGATATTGTTGAGCGACTCCTGCAAAATACGGAAAAGTGGCTGTTCAACTGCAATTGGCAATTCGCGTTCGCCCTGGGTGCGCACTTCGGCCGAAATACCCGTCTGTCGCTTAAACGTCTTGATGGCCGAACGAACCGCTCCATAAAGGCCAGTCCCTTCAAGCTGCGCCGGGCGCAATTCCTCAATCAACCCTGACAATTCCTTTTGAACCGCTTTTGCTAATTGCTCAGCCTCAGCAATGTGTAATTTTGCCTGCTCGGGATTTGTATCCATGAGCGATTTGGCAGCGGAAAGTTGCATGGTTGTGGCAAAGATTTGCTGCTTGGCGCTGTCATGCAGATCGCGGGCAATGCGGTTGCGCTCCTCGACTGTAGCGAGTTGTGAGCGTGAGTGTATGAGGGTGTCGAGTTCCGTTGCCATGCTGTTGAGCTGGCGGCCAAGCTGCCCAATCTCATCCCCCGATTTGTCGTTGACAACCACGCTGAAATCGCCTTCTGCCCAGGAATTGGCCGAATCGGATAGCTTACGCAATCGCCTCGACAGGCCACGGGTCGCAAGGAATCCAAACGGCAATCCAATCAAGCTAGCCAGACAGAGTACGGGCAAGGACAATGGAATGAGCAGCGCAGTTACGATAGTCGGAAAGACGCCGGGCAGTATCAATGGGTTTTCTAATCGAACAACCATAACACCCTCAACACGTCCAGCCTGTCTAATCGGAATAAAGATCGAATCGACATTGATACCATCAGAATTGCTGACACGTTGCACTGGATAAAGGAAATCAGTGTCGGTGCCATCAATCAGACCGCGTATCAGGTCGCGCTCACCTTCAGTAAACTCGCTGGTTTCTATCAGTTCTTGTGGAAGTGCCGCCGCAACTTGCAGGGCATCGTTTACGACAAGCACCTGATCAGTTATCAACGTATCGCTTGGAATAACAGGTTCGCCGGTCTCATCTACAATGGAATCGGATAGAATGCGTGACTGATCAGCAAGCCAGCGTTGTAATTCGTCTTGACGTTCCGCATCGTTGACCATTGGCGCAATCTCATCTGAGATTTCGCTCGCAAACAGGCGACCAGCCAGAGACAGGGTTACCGGTGAGGTAAACAGTCCCCACAAGATGGCAAATATGCCAAAGAGGACAAGTACCGCCACGATGCTGGTAAAGCAGGAATAGGTTGCTGTGAGCTTCCATTGGAGTCGCCGGAATCGGCCGAAAAATTGCCTCATTGTTTATCCATTGTATCAGAGATGATCCTTCCGTCCCTATTCAAGTGCGTTGTTGCACAGGTTGACGATAAAGTCGTCTAGATCAAAAAAGGCGCGCCGTCAGCGGCACGCCTCTTGTATCAGCGACGGGAAAATCAGTCTTTGTTAGGCAACCGAGGTCGCGTCTTTCTCGATGATGATGTCTTCGCGGCTACCTGCTTTTGGCATGAACATGGCCAATCCCAGATAAACGAGTGCAACTTCCGGGCCGATGAAGATGGTGGTCAATACCCAGGCTGCACGTACGAGTGTCGTATCAATGCTGAGGTGTTCGGCGATTCCGGCTGCGACGCCGAAGAACATTTCGTTTGCTGAGCGTGAAAGTTTGTTGTTCATGTTATATCTCCTATTTACTGTATCTGGCTAGTTAGCCAAGTTAGAGTGTTGTTTTGTTATGTCTGTAGTTTAGAATTTTCGGTCGAATGTTACATCCACCCAGCGACCCAATCAGCATGGGTCGCCAGACCCATTCGCTTAATCAGTTACATCGATGTTGATGGTCGAGCTATTGCCTTCGGTCAAATCGGCCGAAATTGTGACAGCATCCCCATCACGATTTGTACCTTCCAGAGAGAAGGTCATGCCGCTTTCACCAAAATGCCAATCAATGTTGCTTACGTTCTCAATATCAAGGCTTTCGTCATTGTCAAAGCGATGGTCGCTGTCATTGTCGAAATCATCAGAATCAAGGCGTTCGCTATAAATGGTGTCACCATTGACACGCTTCGTTACAGTCACTTCTTCCGGCAGATTAAGCGCATCAACAATTTCAGCACCAAACTCGCCATCAAACTCATCGGCAATATTGGCTGCCAGATTGCCTGCACAGCTTCCAACGAACATCATTATCACAACGGCTACAAATAATACTTTCTTGAACATGTCAATCTCCTATCTGGATTAGCACGGCTTTTTTGCCTCGCTTTCTGCGCCACTCAATGTGCCGCTTCGTGTTTGCTTAAGTTGTTACCAGTATAGGGCTGACAGAGAGTTAGCGAATCGGCCGCAAGGTCCAAACAGGGTGGGTCGCAAGACCCAATGTGCCGATTTGTATTGGACTATCCTGGCTCTTTCGGAATTCGTGGAGTTGAGGCATAAGGTCGGCATGCGTGCCAAAAGCCTTCCTTTCTTTTTATAATATTGCCCTCAAAATAATTTTGTTGAGCAAGGGACTGTCCAATTTAATGTCGGTACCTGAGCAATACTAGACATTGTTTTAATGGATCTGTTTTTTGGAGCAGTATGAGGGGTTGGAAATACGCGTGGCTGGACTGTCAATTTAAACGGCCGTTTTTTTGAACAGTGCGACATAAAACACCTCCCGTGTAACACTAATTTGTATGACAAGGGCCAGACCTTCAAACTAATGTTTACCTTGCGCTGAGGACTTCAGTGAATTAGACATTTTAGTTTTGTAACGGTCGTGTGCAAAAAACGTTCTGAATATTCCAAATTTTACCGTGCCGAACCGACCTTAGAGTTTACCAATAGGAGCCATTCCTTTTTCGGATGAGGAGAGGCCAGTCTCGAAAAGACTAAAGGCGGAATTACCTCAAGGCAAGCATTACAGCCAAACCCCATTATCACAGATTCCATTGAAAAAGCTGATTTCATAGATGTTAAACTCAACATTTATTGATGCAACTTGAGGTTCTTTCACGTCGCCTTCACATTCTTTGTCGATCCTGGAACAATTTTGGAACGTTTTCTTCCTAGAATTTGCCTCATAGAATGTGTTGCATAGTCGTTCCAGCTCATTGATTTCCGATGAGAACGACTCAACTGAATAACAATAAAATGCGGTGAATTAAGTGCATTCTTGTTATTCATACCTGAGGGAACCATCATGGGGAAAAAAGGCGTTGTCGCATTTCGTGTCCTTTTGACAGTTGTTGTTGTTGCAATTACCCTACAGTCAGTCGCTGCTAGCTCTTTGTCTGGATACTGGTTAGATGTAAAATCAGCAGAAAGCCAAGCTACGCAACGGCAATATGCCCAACTAAAACTAAAGGCACAGCCAGTAACTACAAGTGCTTATCTTGGTGAAATTATAGAGTTGGGCATAGATATTACCAATGTTGGTAATATGATTGCCAAAGATATAGTGATGGAATTAGAAGGCGGTACAACGCTACTTGCAAGCCCCCAACAAATCAACGAGTTAGCACCTGGCAAGAGTATAAGCTTAATATATAAGGCTCAAATCATTGGCTGGAGCAAAGGAAACCAAAAAGTATCATTTCGTGCCACTTCCTCTAGCCTGTTGCATTCCATACATACCCGAGCCAATATTATTTTTACCCCTCAGAATGCAAAACTGAAAGAGCGCATTGTTGCTTTGGAGGATGTAAACAAGCCAATTCCAGTTCAAGTCGAGGGAGAGTGGGTATATCGAGGAGGCATCGATTATCATCCTCATTTGCGCTTCGAATTGCGTAATGGTGTGCTTTTGAGCGAAACTCTGCAAATAAAACTCACAGATTTGCTCACGCCTGAGCAGATGACCGAAGGGCATTTGATTTTAACCTATGGGGATTCTGAATTAGGCCCTGTCATGGTTGATAGTGAGTATGATAGCAACACCCATACCTTATTATTTACTCCGACCGTAAGTGGAAATTATTCAATGAGGTTTGTTTATGTGCCAGTAGGCAATGAAGCTGCGTCACAGAACTCAGCGACTTTTGTTGCGGAAGTAGGTAGTACAGACCCTGCGGGGTGGACTCCTACCTTTCATGACCCAACGGTTGCGCTTTACAATGGCGCAGCGAGCTATAACTATCCTTTACTTATCCCTCCTGGCCCAGCTGGTCTTCAACCCAATTTATCGCTAAATTATAACAGCAGCGGATCAAATGGCATTCGTGGTCGGCATACCCAGGGGGACCCTTTTGGCTGGGGATGGCAGTTGGATGGGTTGGCGGAAATTTCTCAGGCAATAAAAATTTGCGGTTGGGGGAAAATCTGCCCTAAAAACGCTTATTGGGGGGCAGATGATCATGCTCATTCAGGTGTTATAGAATTTACACTGAATATTGGCGGTACAGGTTACGAGCTTACCCATGAAAATGGAGCTGCTTCAAACGGCTATACAGGACGATATTTCCTGAAGGGAAACAACAGTATCTATGTTGCGTATTGCGGAGCCCCACCATCAGGTTTGTCAGTTGTTCCTTGGGTTTGTTCACAGGCAGATACGGATGATGGTGTTTCTAATGGTCAAGCAGATCAAGTTGGTCAAAGAACAAAAACATACTGGGTTATTGTAACACCAGACAACACAACCTATCGTTTGGGTTATTTTGCTATGTCTGAGCAGGAGCTTCTAAATGTCACTGATGCTCTTGGATTAGAGACCGGATCGCAAATGGGGCCATGGACAGATGGGTATGGCTTAGCCTTACGTTGGCGTGTAGATAAAGCTTATGACCGATACGACAATGTAATGCTTTATCATTACGCCGAGGATAATATTAGGTTCTGTTGATTTTTCTATTTGAGCCAGATGAGAGCCGCCGCAAAACTTAGAAAGGACAGGTAGCGGCTATCATATTTCTCAAAACGGGTAAATAAACGCCGATAATGCTTGATCTTATTGATGAAACATTCGACCAAATGGCGGTCTTTGTAACAATGCCAATCTGTGTCTCGTGGAACCTTGCGGCTTTTCTTCGCTGGAATGACCGCTTTCACGCCCTGTTGCTCAATATAAGCCAGAATTTGGTCACTATCATAGCCTCGGTCAGCCATAACCCCTTTATAATCAAAGCCTTCCAACAAAGGAATGGCTTGGGGCGAATCACCGCTCTGACCACCGGTCAAAAGAAAACGCAGCGGATTGCCCAACCCATCAACAGCAACATGAACCTTGGTGCTAAAGCCGCCGCGACTTCGACCCAAGGCTTGGGCAGCTTGTCCACCCTTCTTTTCCGGAGCCCCAGCGGCACAAGGATGGGCACGGACAACGGTGCTATCAAGCAACAACCACTCCATATCTGGTTCTTTAACAAAGAATTCATGCATTTTTTGCCAGATTTGCTTATCAGACCAAGCGGCATAACGGTGATAAATACTGTTCCACTTACCGAACGAGGATGGCAAATCCCGCCATTGTGCACCAGTTCGCATGATCCAATAGATGCTTTCAACAAAGGTGTAGCATTTCTGTTCGTTGCCAACATAAATGCCGGGTGTTCTTTTCAAGAATTGATATATCTTTTCCCAAGTCAGGTTATCTAAGCTACGGTTTGACATAGCTTAAAGTATTATTGAGTTTGATTAGGTTCACATTATTCTTATGCAAAAATCAACAGAACCTAGCTCACAAAACAGATGCAAAATATCCTGTGTGCTACTTGTTTCGACACTGTAGCCGGTCACTGCAAAATGAGGCAAATCCAATAATTGGGTTAATGTTGCTTCTTCAACCCAGCTAATTACAGTATGGATGCCCTGTTTTACAGCACGGGCGGCATCCAATGCCCGATTGACAAGGGCAGGAAGTAAGAGTAAATTGTTAATATTCATTAGGGTCAACTCGCTTTGTAATGGTTTGGAAGTCTTACAATACGGGTTGACCCTTATTTTTTCAACTCTTTAGCACACTATTTGATGAAGAGCCATATAAATCTGGTTTGCCAGATGTTGTTGCCAAACGGTGCCGCTTCATCATTGAGGAAAACCAACGTGTGTTAACGTTAGCGGCTGCCCTATCTCTGGGCAACACCACAGCCCTCAAGCAACTATTTGTTGATTCTTACATTGGGGCTCGTGATTTGTTTGAGATAGGGGCACCAGCTATGGCTACCATGATAGAGGCAATGCAAACCGCGCCCGGTGTAGTCGCGGCACGGCAGGCTGGGGCAGGCTTTGGGGGTTGCCTGGTGGCTCTTGTCAAAAAGGATTATGTCGCCCAATTCTCTGCCCATGTGCAGCAAGTTTACCAACGCAATATGGGTATTCAACCGCGCATTTTTCCGGTTTCTGCTTCTGCTGGTGCCGGCGTGTTGGAGGAATAGGTCGTGAGCATAAGCGTACATTGCTTGTGGCCAATTGAATGTGCGCGATGGGCTTTAAATGTTCCGCAATGTGAAATCAGGGGTAGTTGCATTGGAAAGAGTGGATAATTCGCATCTTCTGTAATAGTCAGAGGTTAGTTGATTTTTTCTCGGCGGCTGGAAGCCGCAGCCACATTTGCGAAGTCGGCCTGCGCCGACTAGGGCAGCCCGCGCAGGCGGGCGGCCCATCTTGGGCTTTGTAAAGCCGTCTGCGGCGTTGT
>WBZL01002819.1_pt1 | contig 16529 bp, 14 predicted proteins | sample 5204291 | NCBI WGS metagenome assembly WBZL01 (sample SAMN12344345, study PRJNA552823) | activated sludge metagenome | biome: Activated sludge suspended growth; feature: Nitrification reactor; material: Wastewater; isolation source: activated sludge from nitrification reactor of wastewater...
CGGGCTGGAACACCACATGAACCGTGCCGTTGAAGTTGCGGGTGCGTGCGAGCTGCTGCGCCGCGCCCAGCAGCATCGCGGTGTGGCCGTCGTGCCCACAGGCATGCATCACGCCGTCGCGGCAGCTGGCGTAGGGCTTGCCGGTGGCCTCGGCGATCGGCAGCGCATCCATGTCGGCGCGCACGGCCACGCTGCGCGGCGAGTCGCCGGCGCGCAGCGTGCCCACCACGCCGTGGCCGCCGACGCCGCGGGTCACCGCCCAGCCCCACTCTTCGAGGTGGCGCGCCACCAGCGTGGCGGTGTCGGCTTCCTGGAACGACAGCTCCGGATGCCGGTGCAGATGCTGCCGCGTCTTCGACAGGAAGCCGGCGTCGCCGGCCAGATCACCGAGTTGGCAGAAGCAGCGCAGGCGGGCATTCATCGGCAGGTCTCCAGGTTCGGCGGTCGAGCCCGAAGCATAGGCGCAGCGGCGCCCTGTACAGGGACCGAGGCGGGCTCACCCGCAGAGAACCCACAAGGACAACGGCCCTTCACCTTGCGATGAGGGGCCCTTGAAGGGGTGTTACCTGGGGTGGCTGATGGGATACAAAACGGCGACCTAAGCTGTTGATCTCATTGGGAAAAGCGCCGAGGAAATCCGACTTGTTCCCCCGCCTGTTCCCCTCGTCCGCATGGGACGTCTTGAGACTGTCAACAACGGCATTCTGGTGCCATCCGGTCGCGATCGCAACGGGGCGGGGCGGGCTCGTCCCGGCAATTCGACGCGAGAAAGCCGGGAGATGCGAGCTCAGTCAGCGGCCCCGAAGCCGCTGCGGACCAGATCGGCGATGCGAACCGTCATGCTGCGCGCAGGATCGAACGGCAGGTCTTCGAATCCGAAGGCCGCATAGAGCGCCCGCACCTCGTCATCCAGCGGATGCGTCAGCACGCAGAAGCAGCCAACCTGGTCGGACAGGCGCACCGCCGTGGTGAGCGCATAGAACATCAATGATCGCGCAATGCCCTGCCGCTGCCACCGCCGATCGACCGCCAGCTGGCCCAGCAGGATGGCGGGCAGCGGGTCGGGACGATTGCGTTGCTGCGCCTTCGGCAACCAGGCTCGCTCAACCTGCGCCGTCGACAGGCTCACGTAGCCAACGATGGCGCCGGCTCCCACATCGCAGATCACGCTGGTCCGCGAGACCCCCAATTCCTGGTTGCGCCACGCGTGGCGGCGGAACCAGTGGTTCAACGCGTCGCGCCCGCAATCGAACGCCGCCGAGTCGTCATCAGCCGCCAGGGGTCGCGGCGGCGTGAAGGCGGCTATCGAGGGGATAGCGCCTGCGGTCACTTCTGCCAGACGGGGCGAGTCTTGGACAGTTTTCGAAGCGCCGGGACTTCCCTCGCCGGCGCACTGGCCCAGGCCTCGAACCGGGCCCAGTCCTTCGCTGGAATCGTCACGATGCGGCGATTCAGCAGGTCGGTCTCGGCCGCTTCGAGCGCACGCCGCCTCACGAAGTCGCTGAGGTTGGTGCTGGCCTGTTCGGCAGCAGCCTCCAGCAAGGCACGTTCGCTGGCACTGACGCGAACACTCAGAACGGCGGCGGAAGCGGTTGGCATGAGGACATTTCTCGACGAGCGTATGACAATAGCATACAAGACCCCGAAGCACCATGCTCCTGGCATGTCCACCCAGCGTGCGTCAGCCGAGAGAGATGTCGGATGTGCCGCTCCCAGTGGGAGGCGTCCGATCTGGTGGTTCGCCATGGCTTCAAGTCGTTCGCAGCATGCAGGCGCCATGGGTTCGATGCCGGTATCGGCCGTTCACCGATTGCCCCTACGCGCGTCACCGCAACTGCAAGGTTCCGCCTCTGGAGATGGCCGCATGCGCGATCGTCGGCGACGCCAGATCCGCCCCCTGCCACCGGGCCCGCAAGCCCTGGCCCTTGATCGTCACGGTCCGGTCCGGCCCCAACGTCAGGCGGGCCTCACGGACCATCGGGCTGCCGAGCACGTATTCGGCGCTGAAGGGCTGCGCCGGATACAAGCCCAGCATGGCGAACACCAGCCAGGCGCTCATCTGCCCGACGTCGTCGTTGCCCACCAGGCCGCTGGGTTGCGTGCCGTAGAAGCGCTGCACGATGCGCTCGCGCAGCCGCTGGCCCTTCTGCGGCGTGCCCGTGTAGGCGTACAGCCACGTGATGTGGTGGCTGGGTTCGTTGCCGTGCGCGTACTGCCCGATCAGCGCCTCCTGACCAAGGTGCTTGTCGGGGTTGGGGACCGGCAGGCTGAAGAAGCGGTCAAGCCAGGCCTCCAGCGCTTCCGGCCCGCCCAGGTGCCGGCGAAAGCCCTCCACATCGTGCAGCGCCGGCGTGGCGGTGTATTGCCAGGCATTGGCCTCGGTGTAGTCGCCGGGGTTGTTCATCGGCGAGGTGGCCATCGCCGGGTCGAAGGGCGTGCGCCAGCGGCCCTGGCTGTCCTTGCCCCGCAGGGTGCGCGTCTCGTCGTCGAACAGCGCGAGCCAGCTGCGCGAGCGGGCGCGGAAGCGCTCGGCCAGTTCCGCCTGGCCCAGGCGCTCGGCCACGGCGGCCACGGCGGCGTCGCCATAGCCCCACTCGGCGGTCTTGCTGACCGACTCGCCCGGCTGCAGGTCGAAGGGCAGGTAGCCGTGGCGATCGAGCACCGCCCAGCTGCGTTGCGCCCATTCGGGTGCGTCGGGCCGGTCTCGGGTGCTGGTCTCGACCATGGCGGCCAGGGCCGCCGACTCGTCGATGGCTCCTCCGGCGCCGAAGCCCTTGAGCAGCGCGTCGGCGATCACCGGCAGCGCGGGGTTGCCGATCATGGTGTAGGTCTCTCGCCCCCAGCTCGTCCACAGCGGCAACCAGCCCATCTGCCGGTGGTGCGCCAGCATCGTGTTGACGAAGCCGGGCACGCGCTCGGGCACGACCAGCGTGAACAGCGGGTGCGAGGCGCGGAAGGTGTCCCACAGGCTCAGCGTCGAGTAGTAGACCCCGCCCGGCGCGGCCATCACCTCGCCACGCGGGCCGCGGACGCGGCCGTCGGCGTCGGCGATGTCGCTGGGGTGCTGCAGGGCGCGGTATAGCGCCGAATAGAACAGACGCCTCGTACGTGCATCGCTCTCGATGCGGATGCGCCCCAGCAGCGCGTTCCACTCGACATCCGCCGCGGCGGCCACCGCGTCGAAGCTGCGGCCGGCGACGGTGGCCAGGTTGCCCAGCGCGCCCGCCTCGTCGACGGTGGACAGCGCGATGCGCGCCTCAAGCACTCGGCCGCGGCCGAGGTCGAAGTCGAGCACGAGCCGCGGCGCCTTCTCGCCCGGGCGGGCCGGCAGCGTCTGGCGCTGAAGCACCGGTTGGCTGAACTGCACCACGAACGACAGCTGCCGCTCGACCCAGTTGCGCCGCCACACCGTGCCTTGCAGGCCGTCGTCGCGCGGGCTCACCTCGGCGGCCAGCGCGGCGGGCCCGTCCACGAAGTGCAGGCCGTGCTGCAGGTCCACCAGCACCTGCACCCGGCCGGGCCGGTCGAAGCGGTAGCGCTGCAGCGCCACCTTGGGCGCCGCGGTCAGTTCCACCCGCACGCCATGGGCCGCCAGGCGCACGGCGTAGTGGCCAGGCCGGGCGCGCTCCTCGGACTTCGGCGCTCCGAAATCGCGTGTGGCGGTGCTCCAGTTCCAACCGCCACGTGGCTGCAGCAGCACATCGCCCAGTTCGGGGATGCCGGCGCCACTGTGGTGGGTGTTGGAAAAGCCCAGGATGCTCGGGTTGCGGAACTGGTAACCGGCGCTGTAGGACCAGCCGCGGTCGGCGTTGTCGGGCGCGGGGAACACCATGCCGAAGGGCACGGTGGCCCCGGGCGTGACATGACCGGTGCCGTCGGTGCCGATGAAGGGGTCGACATGGCGGGTGAAGGCCGAGGCGGAGGCCGAGGGCGCGGACGCCAGCTCGGCCTTGGCGCCGGCAGTGGAGCCGCTTGCAGCGCCCACCGCCAGGGTCAGACAGCACAGCGCAACGAGCTCGCGGATCAGCCGCTTCATCGGGTTCGGGCTCAGCCGGGACGCCATCTCAGCCCCCCAGCAGGAAGCCCAGCACCTCGGGCAGCCGGTCACGCCAGGCGGTCTCGTCATGGCCGGTGCCGGCGAACAGCTTGCTGACGAAGCGCGGCGCGGTGAACCCCTTCTCGGCCATCAGCCGGTCCACCTGCGCCTGGGCCTGGTCGTACAGCGCATCCAGCGTCTGGTCGCCGCGGTCCATCCACAGGCGCACGCTGTCGGGCGGCGGCAGCTTGTCGCGCAGGTAGCGCAGCGCGGCGGCGGGCACCACGTCGTTGCGCTCGAAGCCGCCGATCCAGTGGGTGCTGAGGCAGGCCGCACCGCCGAAGACCTGCGGGTACTCGCACAGGCCGTACAGGCTGATCAGGCCGCCCATGCTGGAGCCGGCCAGGAACGTGTGCTCGCGGGCCGGTCGGGTGGCATAGCGCGCATCGATCGCGGGCTTCAGCTCCTCGACCAGGAAGCGCAGGTAGGCGTCGCTTCGTGGCGGCCCGTTGAGCGCGCGCTCGGCGAGCGTCCGGCGCCAGGGCTCGTCGAGCAGCGGGATCCAGGCCTGCGGGAAGTACTCGGCGAAACGCAGCTTGTCGTTGTTCCACGGGCCCACCACGATCACGTCGCGCAGCCGGCCGTCGGCCAGCAGCGGTGCGGCCATGCGGTCGACCTCCCAGGCCAACTTGTTCCAGGTGGTCGCGGGGTCGAACAGCATCTGCCCGTCGTGCATGTACAGCACGGCATGAGGACGCCGGCCGTCGTATCCCGGGGGCAGCCAGACGTCGACTGGCCGCGGGTCCACGTGGCGCGAGGCGATGGTCGGCAGCCGTTCCAGCCGCCCGAAGCGCGCCTGGGGCATCGGGGGGGCGGCCGAGGGGGCGGACAGGCCGGGCTGGGCGCAGGCGGAGAGCAGCGTGCCGAGGCTGGCGGCGAGCGGCAGTGCGAGGGTGTGGCGGCGGGTGAGCGGCATGGGCATGGGCGTGGACTTGGGTCGTCAGGTTGGGTACATCGGTCTACGGCGTCGGCGTGAACCACGGGGGCTGCAGCGGCGCGTCATGGCCGTGGAACCACCGACAGCACCCGCACCGAACGTGGCGCGAGGCTCAGGGCCTCGGACAGGTCGAGCCACTCCCCCGTGGCGATGTCCAGGCCATGCGCGCCCGGCGGTAGCAAGGGCGCAAAGCGCGCGGCGGGCAGGCGGCGCGGCTCGTCGGCCTTGTTGAAGGCCACGAGCACCGTGGGCGCGCCGGCCAGGTGGCGCGCGTACACATAGGTGCCGTCCTCGGGCATGAAGTGGGTGAGCTGCCCGCGGTGCAGCGCTGGCTGCGTCTTGCGCCACTGCATCACGCGGCGCAGCCATTGCTGGAACTCGAGCTGCTCCGGTCGCAGGCCGCGCCCGGTGACGGCATCGGCCGCGTCGCCCGACCAGCCGCCGGGGAAGTCAGCCCGGAAGCGGTCGAAGGCATCGTGGGTCTGGGGGCTGTCGAGCATCACCTCGACACCGTAGTAGAGCTGGGGAATGCGCCGAGTGGTGAGCACGAAGGCCAATGCCATGCGCTGCAGTGCCGGGTCGCCGTTCAGCGCGGCGGCCAGCCGCGGCACGTCATGGTTGCCATCGAAGAGCACCAGGCCCGCCGGATCGGCATACAGGCGGTCGTTGACCATGAAGTCGTACAGGCGCACCCAGCCGGTACTGAAAGACTCGGCCTCGACCAGCGCGCGGCGCAGGGTGTCGTGCAGCGGGAAATCCATCAGGCTGGGCAGGGTCGGCCGCACGGCATCGGCCGGCACCCGCGGCGGCGTCCTGCCCGGCGTGCCGAACAGCGGGTTGCCCGCCTGCCAGGCGCTGACGACAAGCGGGTTCAGGCTCCACTCCTCGCCCACCAGGCCCAGTCGGGGGTATTCCTGCCGCAGACGGGCAGCCCAGCGAGCGAGGAAGCCGGGATCGGAGTAGCCCCAGGTGTCCACCCGCAACCCCATCAGGCCGATTTCCTCGATCCACCAGATGGCGTTCTGCACCAGGTACTGCGCAAGCAGCGGCTGGGTGGTGTCGAGGTCCGGCATCACCGGCGCGAACCAGCCGCGGGTAAAGCGCGTCCGGTCAGCCGGCGCGGCATAGGCATCGCGCACCGTGGTGCGGGCATGGTGGGTCAGCGGCGCTTCGGGCGGCGCCGGGTTCAGCCAGCCGCTAGCCGGGGGTTGGCTGCGCCAGCGGTGTGCGCTGCCGATGTGGTTGGGCACCGCGTCGTGGATGAGGCCCAGCCCGTGGCGGCGCGCTTCCTGGCCGAGGCGGCGGTAGTCGTCCAGTGTGCCCAGGCGCGGATCGACGCGGTACAGGTCGGTCGCGGCATAGCCGTGGTAGGAGTAGGCCGGCTGACGGTTTTCGACCACGGGCGTCAGCCAGATCGCCGTGAAGCCCATGCCCGCGAGGTAGTCCAGGCGCTCGATCACGCCTTGCAGGTCACCGCCGTGCCGGCCGCCGACGGCCGCGCGGTCAACGGGGTCACCCATGCCCGGCACGGTGTCGTTCGAGGTGTCGCCGTTGGCGAAGCGGTCGGGCATGAGGTTGAGCAGCACATCGCGGCCCTCGAAGCCGCGGCGCTGTGCGGACCCTGGCTCACGCGGCTTCAGCGTGTAGGCCACCGTGTGCCGCTCGCCCTGGCGCTCGAAGCCGAGCCGCCGCGTGCCCGGGCGCGCATCAGCCGCCACCCGCAGGTGCAGGAACAGGTGGTGCGGGCTGTCGGTGCGCTGCACCCGCTCCAGCGCCAGGCCGCTGCCGCCCACGCTGACCTGCGACTGTGCGATGTCAGGCCCGTAGACCAGCAGCTGCAGCCGGCGCTCGGCCATGCCCACCCACCAGTGCGGCGGTTCCACGGCATCCACCTGGGGCGGGGCGGCCCGTGCGGGCTGCACCGCCCACAAGAGCGCGGCCAGGAGCGCGGCCAGGAGCGTGGCCACCCAGCGGCCAAGCCGTCGAGCGGCGCCATGTCGCGGCGCCAACGAACGGGTCATGCGCATCGCGTGATCTCCCGCGCCAGGAAGCGCAGCGTGTCCTCGAGCTGGCGGCGCCAGCAGTCCCAGTCGTGCCCGCCGGGGTGTTCGGCGTACTCGTGCGCGATGCCGGCCGCTGCCAGCGCGGCATGCAGCCTCCGGTTGGCCGGCAGCAGGGCGTCGTCGGTGCCGCAGCTCAGGCGCATGGGCGGCAGCGCTGCCTCCGCCCGGCAGAGTGCATCGAGCACGCTGGTACCGGTCCAGGCGTCCGGCGACTCCTCGATCAGCGCGTCCAGCTGCGGCGCCTCGGTGATCGACGACAACCCGGCCGCGGCGCAGAAGCGCCGCGGGTGCCGGCCGGCCAGGCGTAGCGCGGCAAAGCCCCCCATGCTCAGGCCGGCGATCGCCAGGAGCGACGCACCGTCGCACTCGCGCAGCACGGCACAGGCGGCCGCCGGCACCTCGTCGACGATCCAGCGCTCGGCGTCATGGTCCACGTGGCGCACATAGCCCGAGCCATCGCCCCACAGGCCGTCGCTGGGCATGGCCAGCACCAATGGCGGGATGTCGCCCTGGTCGATCAGACTCTGCGCGGTCTGGTGGGCCCCGCCCTTGAAGGCCCAGGCCCAGTGCGAGCCGTAGACGCCATGCAGCAGCACCACGATGGGCACGCTGCGCCGGCCTTCGACCTGGGGTGGCCGGTACAGCGTGAGGTCGGCACGCCGACCCAGCGCCGGGCTCTTGACCGTGGCGAAGACCAGGCCCCGCGGGGTCAGCGCCGGGTCCGACACCTCCACGGTGCGGAAAACGGGCCGGTCGCGGTCGGTCATGCGGCGCCTCCCGGCAGCAGGTCGATCACGCCCTTGATGTTGCGCCCGGTCAGCAGGTCGTCCATCGCCTCGGGCAGTTGCTCCAGCGCATAGCGCCGCGTCACCATGGCCTGCAGATCGAGCCGACCAGCCAGCGCCCACTGCGCCAGCCGCGGGAAGTCGCGCGCCGGCTGGCAACCGCCGTACAGAGGGACGAGGTAGCGCTTGTCCCACCAGAAGTCGAGCACATCGACCATGGCCTGACCATGCGCCCCCGAGACCTGCAGGGCGGTGCCGCCATGGCGCACGAAGCGCAGGGGCGCGAACGCCAGCCGGTCGATGCCGGTGGCTTCGAAGGCGTGGTCCACACCGCGGCAGCCAGTGAGCCGGCGGACTTCGGCTGCTGCCTGCCGAAGTTCGGGATCGTCGTCGCCGACCTGGACCACATCCGTCGCGCCAAAGCCAGTGGCCCGCGCCAGGCTGTCGGCGCGCCGGTCGACAGCCACGATGCGTGCGGCGCCAGCGATGCGTGCGCCCTGGATCACCGACAGGCCCACGCCGCCACAGCCGAGCACCGCCACGCTGTCGCCCGGCTGCACCTGGGCGCTGTTGACCACCGAGCCGACACCCGTCATCACGCCGCAGCCCAGGATGCAGGCGTGGTGCAGTGGCAGGCCTTCGGGCATCGGCGTGACCGCCTCCGCGCGTACCACGGTAAGTTCGCTGAGAGTGCCCAGGCGGAAAGCCCGTGCGATCGGCTCGCCGCGCCAGCGCGTGCTGCCTGGTGACGCGTCCGACGTGCCCAGTGCCGGATCCACGCCCTGCGTGCGTTCGCACAAGGCGCCCTGCCCGGCGGTGCAGCGCGGACAGCGCCCGCAAGGGATGGCCCAGTTCAGCAGCACCCGCTGGCCCGCGCGGACCTCGGTGACGCCCTCGCCCACCGACTCGACCACACCGGCGCCCTCGTGCCCCAGGACCAGCGGCCCGGGCCAGGTGAGCGACTGGTGATCGGTGTGGCACAGGCCCGACGCGGCGACTCGCACGCGCACCTCTCCGGGTGCGGGCGCACCGACCTCGATGGTGTCGATGAAGAATCGCCCGTCGCCGCGGCCGATGGCCGCGCGCGCCGCCCGGGGTGCGCCGCTCACTGAAGGACCCTCCGCGCTGCGCGCTGCGGGATTCGCACTTGGGAGCTGAGGCCGGACACAGACAGTCCCTGCGGACTGTCTGTTGCCTGCCGAAGGCCATCGGCCTCTGGACGATGGCGGCCCGGCGTGCTCATGCGCGCTGCCAGATCACCGGGTTCTTGCGCGTGTCGATCACCTCGCCCTCGCGCGCACCAGGGCACCACTGATCGCGGTCGTTGGCCTGCACCGCGTTCAGCGCGGGCACCAGGCGCATCGCAGCGTCCATGTAGATGATGGTCATCACCGAACGCGGCCGGCTGCTGGCGTTGGCGCCGGCCTTGTGGAAGGTCCAGCCGAGGTGGAAGCTGACCTCGCCCAGGTCGAACGCGGTGGAGACGAACTCGAAGCCGTGCCGGGCCATGTTGGCGCTGATCTTGGACTCGCTCTCGTCGGAGATGCCCAGGTCGCGCCCGAAGGCCTCGGACTGGCTTCGCGCGTAGAAGCCCAGCGGCCCCATGTCCTCGGGCACGGGCTGCAGCGGAATCCAGGCGGTGATGGTGCGGTCGCTGTCGAGGGGCCAGTAGTACTGGTCGGCGTGGGCCGGCGTGATGCCGCCGCCCGGCTCCTTGTAGAGCGACTGGTCGTGATAGAGGCGCACGCCCTCCACCTCCAGCAGGTCGGCCGCCAGCCGTGCGAGACGCTGGCCCATGACGAAACGCCCCACCAGCGGGCTCGACTCCCACAGGTTCATCACCTGCAGGAAGGCCCGGTCGTAGGTGCTGCGCTCCTCCAGCGGGCGCTGATCGGTGTTGAGGTCCATGGTGAGCCTGGTGATCTCGCGGCCGTAGCGGTCGAGCGTCTCCGGGCTCAGCACATGCTTGAGCTTGATGAAGCCGTCGCGCCGGAACTGCGCGATCTCCTCGGGGCTGAGTTCGTAGGGGCTGTCGAGGTCGTGCATGGATGGCAGGCGTTCAGCAGTGGGCGCGGTAGAAGGCCGCCGCGCCGGCCGGCAGGGTCTGATCGCTCGCCCCAGCGCCCGGGACGGCCCAGAGGCAACGCGCCGGGTCGAGCGCGCCGGGCGCAAGCGTGGTCGGGACCGGAGCGGAGGTCGACCCGAGGTTGAAGAGCGCCAGCACGGCAGACTCGCCTTCGCCACGGCGAAGTGCCAGGACGTCGCCTTGCGCATGCAGCACCTCGCAGTCGCCTGAGCGCAGCGCCGCCTGCCCGCGCCGCAGGCGCAGCAGCGCCCGGGTGTGGTTCAGCATCGAGTTCGCATCGGCCTCCTGGACGTTGACGGCCAGGGCTGCATGTGCCCGGTCGGCGGGCAGCCAAGGCTCTGCGCCGCCGAAGCCGGCATGAGGCGCGTCGTGGACCCACGGCATGGGGGTGCGGCAGCCGTCCCGCCCAGGGTTCAGCGGCCAGTGGGCCAGCCCGTACGGGTCTTGCATCCGTTCGAACGGCACCTCGCTCTGGGGCAGCCCAAGTTCCTCGCCCTGGTAGACGAAGAGCGTGCCGCGCAAGGCCGTCAGCAGCGCCATCCAGGTCAGCGGGCCCGGGCCCGAGCCCTCAAGTCGGCAGTCCCCCTGCCCCGGCAGCCCGCCGCCAAAGCCGAACCCGGCTCCCCCACCACCTCCCCAGCGGGTCGCCACGCGCGGCGCGTCGTGGTTGGAGAAAGCCCAGGAGGGCCAGCCCTCGCCACTCGCCCACGGCGCGAGCTGCCGCGCCACCGTGGCGGCATCGGGCCGCTCACCCAGGAAGGCGAACGAGTAGGCGGTGTGCAGCGCGTCCGTGCCGCGGGTGTACGCCAGCATCGTGGCGAGCGCGTCCGCCCCACCGATCTCGCCCACGGTCATGCGGCCCGGGTAGCCGTCCATCACCGCCCGCAGCCGCTGCAGGAAGGCCAGCGACTCCGGCTGGTCCATGGTGCGGGTGTGGGCCTGCATCAGCACCGGAGCGTCGCCACGCTGACCCGGTGGCGCAGGTGGGTTGTCGCGCAGCTGAGGGTCGTGCGCGTAGAGGTTGGCCGTGTCCAGTCGAAAGCCGTCCACGCCGCGGTCGAGCCAGAAGCGGGCCACGTCCAGCACCGCGTCCTGCACCGCAGGGCAGTGGAAGTTCAGGTCCGGCATCTGGGGCAGGAAGTGGTGCAGGTGGTACTGGCGGCGGCGCGGCTCCCAGCGCCAGGCCGGACCGCCCATCCAGCTCAGCCAGTTGTTCGGCGGGCTTCCGTCTTCCCGCGCGTCGGCCCACACGTACCAGTCGGCCTTGGGGTTGTCGCGGCTGGCCCGGCTCTCCTGGAACCAGGGATGCTCGGCTGCGGTATGGCTCCAGACCTGGTCGATCACCACCTTCAGGCCCAGCCGGTGCGCCTCGGCCAGCAGAGCGTCGAAGTCGGCCAGCGTGCCGAAGCGCGGATCGACGCCCCTGTGGTCAGACACGTCGTAGCCGAAGTCGCGCATCGGGCTCGGGAAGAAGGGCGAGAGCCAGATGCCGTCCACCCCCAGCGAGGCCACGTAGGGCAGGTGGCGGGTGATGCCCACGAGGTCGCCGATGCCGTCGCCGTTCGCGTCGGCAAAGCTGCGGGGATAGATCTGGTACAGCGTGGCTCCGCGCCACCATTCGGTGCTCATGCTCGGCGAGGGTGCCCGCAGCCGGTGCAGCCTTGGGCGTGAGTGACGCAAAACCATCAGTCTGTCCCAATCCAAGGTGACATTCAGCCGGTACTTCGGCAGACAATGACGGTTTTCGAACATCCCGCGCGAGGAGACAGCCTGTCGTGAGGATCGAGCGCGAAGTCGTCAGCCATCCCGATGCCTCGATGCGTTGCACGCAGCTTCGGCTGGCGGCGTTTCGAGGTGGCTTGCACCGGCACAGCCATGCCGAGTTGACCTGGATCGAAAGCGGCCGGGGCTTGCGCTGGGTGGGCGACCGTGTCGAACCGTTCGGAGACGGCGACGTCGTGCTGCTCGGAGCCGAGCTGCCCCACCTCTGGCTGACGCCGGACACCGGCGCACCCCAGTCCTGCGCCGCCACGGTGGTGCAGTTTCCCGTGGACTGGGCGGCGGCCACCGGCCTGCCCGAGCTCCGCGGGATGGACAGGCTCATGGCACGGGCCGCGCATGGCCTTGCGCTCGAAGGCAGCATCCGGCGCGACGTGCAGCGGCTGATGGCGCGCCTCGCCAGTTCGGATGCTCCGCGTCGCGCGGCGGCGCTCATCGAGACCCTGGCCACCTTGTCAGATGGGTTGAAGCAGCGCAAGTCAGGGTTGCGCGCTCTGTCCTCTCATGCCCCCGACCCGGGCCCGGATGCTGAAGCGGTGGTTCAGCGGCGGCAGCGCGTCGATCGCCTGCTGCGCTGGATCCAGGCCCACCTGGCCGAGGAGCTCCGCGTGTCGGATGCCGCCGAGATCGCGGGTGTCTCGCCCGCAGCCTTTGCGCGCTTCTTCCGGCGCGACGTGGGCAAAGGCTTCGTCGACTTCGTGAACGACGCGCGTTGCAGCTGGGCGGCGCTGCGGCTGCTGGAAGGCCGCGAGCCCATCGCCGACATCGCGCACGGCTGCGGGTTCCCGACCCTCTCCAACTTCGGAGAGCAATTCCGCAGGCGGTACGGGCTCTCGCCCCGTGCCTATCGCGACCAGGCCCTTCACCACTGAAGCCAGCATGGAGCCTTCGACGGATCGATCGTCACGCGATGCGCGAACCCGTGCTGATGCGGCGGGTGGGTTCGAAGCCGCGACAGTAGGCCGTGGAGATTGGGCTGCCGACTGTGTGGGCCAAGTCGAAGCGCTGCTTCGCCGCAGGCGTGCACTGGCCGAATGACTTGCATCAGCCCAGACCTGCACCGGCGAGTACCGGGATCTCGGGCTGGTTGCGAAAGCCCCGCCCGAAAGCCCACATTTCGACCGGCCGCCAGCATCGATCGTGGCGAAGATCCTGACCGTCGAGCCGCCAACGACAACGGCCCCTCACCTTGCGATGAGGGGCCGCTGGCGGGGCTTGCGCCCGGCATTACTTGGGGTGGCTGATGGGATACAAAACGGCGACCTAAGCTGTTGATCTCATTCGGAAACTCGGCAGAAGCGATCGAGCTGTTCCCCCAACTGTTCCCCTACCCTGACCGGGATGTCTTGAGACCATCAACAGCCGGATTGTGGCCGTACCACCGATCATCGGCAACGCCCAGTCGAGTCCGCGACGACGCTGGCAGCGATGACCTTCAGGCCGCCGACCTGGGAGACGCGAGCCGGACGACATTGGCCGATGACTCGGCGTCAGAGCGACCCAGCAGCGCCTGCAGGAGTTGGGGCTGCACCCGCATCTCGCGCGCTACAGCCGCTTCGGGCACACCGAAGTGCTCCCTCATGACCTTCAGGCTCTCGACGATCACTTCGGGCTCCTCACTCGGGATCAGGTGATCCTCGGTCTCGCGCAGGGCTTCGCCATGCCGGTTCAGGCCGACGTAGCCCGCCCGGGCCTGCTCCTCCGTGAACAGGCCAAGCTGGCGGGCCCGAAAGATGATCGCGGCTTTGGACACCCCCCAGCGCATCTTCAGCTCCGACAGTCCTGCCCAGTTCAGGCGCGTGCCTCGAAGTGCCAGCCGGCACTCGGTGGCAAACGTGCTGCGCGGTAGCAGCAGCGCACTCGCGAATCGGTTGGCCTGAGTCTCGGTCAGGCGATCACCGGTGAGGACTCCTATGTGCAGGGAGAAGTGTCCGAGTTCATGGGCAATCCCGAAGCGCTCGCGACAGGCAGACCGACCGTCGCCGTTCAAGGCGATCAGGGGCCGCTTCGTGGCAAAGGAGATCGCATCGATCTCAGGGGCCAGTCCGCTCACGCGCATCACGACGGCCCCCGCGTTCTCGGCGATCCGGGTCACGCTGCTCAGCGGCCCCATGCCCAGGCCGAACAGCGACCGGAAGATCTCGGCAGCACGCTCGATGGCCTCGGTCGTCTCCGCGTCCGCCTCCTTTACCTGATACGACGGCAACTCGACATGCTCATCGAGCACGCCGATCAGGCGCTTGAGCATCTCCCCACGGGCACGGGCGACCTGGCGCAACGCGACCTTGGTCGTGAGCTGCCGGCGGAAGTGGCACTGCTCGTCAGCGATCGGGTGGGTGTCGATGCGGTGGAAGAATTCCGGCAGGACCTGCAGTTCATCTGCCAAGCTCGCTTGGAGCTGCCCCGAGGCGGCCTCCGCCCCGGTCTCGATGCGGCTCAGGAACTGCTTGGAGACGCCAACCTTGTCGCCCAACTCGGTGAGCGACAGGTCGTGGAACAGGCGGGCCAGTCGCAGATTGCTCCCGATGAACCCGGTGTTCATCGAACTGCTTCTGCGGCTGCGTCCCCCTCGTCCCGGCGCTTCGGCCCGATCTGCGGCTTGCCGACAGGCACCGTAGGCGCCAGAGGCTGATCGCCTTCCACCCGCAGCACGCGCACCGCATCGGACACCCAGCGGCAGGCAACTTCGCCACTCGGGGTGAACCCCAGGAACTCGACGCGCGGCTCGGATGCGCCGTCCTGGCCGCGATCAATGATGAAGCAGAACCGGCCGGGCTCACCCGGGCTGGCGAACTCGAGGAACTCGGTCTGGTAGCGGTTCGCGGTGAGCACCGCGTCCTTGGACGGGTTCGCCGGGTCGTCATTGCTGAAGCGGCAGGGCACGCCGCCGATCGTGAAGACGACGTCGTTGTTGCCATTGGGAAGTCCAAGCCAGGCGTGCTTGCCGGACGCAGCCTCGGCCACGATGCGGCTGCGCTGGCGCCCGAACGTCGTGCAGCCCCGCGTGTAGCCGTTGTCGGTCGAGCGGGACAGGTCATCCTCGGTCGCGTAGAGCTCGTCCAGCAACCACGTCGCGACCTCTTGGAGTCGGTCAGAAGACAGCGCGGGATTGAAGACGGCGGGCAGCGGCAGAGTCATTTGTGCAAATCCGAAGAATCGTCAACCGGAGTTTGGTGCGAATTCCGCCGTTCGTCAACCTGTCCTCTCCCTGCCAAGCCGTTGCCGAGGCACAATGTCAGAAACTGAAGTACCATTCTGACCTCAACGGTGCAGCTATGAGCACGATCCCCCGCTCCATCCTTTCGCATGCCGAGTCCCTGCCCGAGGGCGGGCTGGTATCGCCCAAGGAGTTCCTGCACCTCGGGAGCCGAGCCGCGGTGGATCAGGCGTTCTCTAGGCTCACCAAGGAAGGCAAGTTGCTTCGGGTGGGCCGAGGCATCTATGTCACGCCGGTCTCGAGCCGATTCGGAACGCGCGCTCCGGCGCCTGAGAAGGTCGTCCAGTCCCTGGCCGTGCAAAGTGGCGAGGTGGTGACGCCGCACGGCGCCAACGCAGCCAATGCGCTCGGCCTCACTCAGCAGGTGCCGATCCGCGAGGTCTATCTGACGTCGGGGCGCAGCCGCAAGCTCAGCCTGGGCCGATACGAGGTGACCGTTAAGCACGCCCCTCGCTGGATGCTGGCGCTGGGCGGCGGCCAGGCCGGTGCCGCAGTTCGAGCGCTGGCCTGGATGGGGCCGACGCATGTGCGCGAATCGCTGGCCGCCTTGCGGCGAACACTGCCATCCACGGAATGGCAGGCACTGACGGCGGGCCGCGCCGGCCTACCCTCCTGGATGGCCAGGGCGATCGGCGAAGAAGCGACCCGTGGCTGAGCCCTACTTCTCTCTGAGCGAGGAGGACCGGGCCGAAGTCCTCGAACTGGGCCGGGAGCGCACCGGCCGCCCAGCCCATCTGCTGGAGAAGGACGTCTGGGTCGTGTGGACGTTGGGCGCCCTGTTCGGATCCCCTGTCGGCGCTGACCTGACGTTCAAGGGCGGAACGTCGCTCTCCAAGGCGTATCGGATCATCGACCGGTTCTCGGAAGACCTCGACCTGACCTACGACATCCGCAGGCTGATCGCCGACCTGACAGGGGGCGAAGAGTTCTTGCCGACAAGCCGCAGCCAGGCCAGCAAGTGGACGAGGGCCGTTCGCGACCGACTCCCCGAGTGGATTGCCGGCACAGTGCAGCCCGTCATTCAGGCAGCACTTGACCAGGCGAGTTTGGGTGCCAAGCTGGAACTCTCCGGCCCAGACAAGGACAAGCTGTTGCTGCACTACCCGGCAGTCAAGCGAGGAACTGGGTACGTCGCACCCGTCGTCACCATGGAGTTCGGCGGCCGGGCGACGGGCGAGCCGCATTCAATCGCACCGGTGACGTGCGATATCGAGGGCCAGGTCGAGGGCGTGTCGTTTCCGGTGGCATCGCCCATGGTGATGAGCGTCCCGCGCACCTTCTGGGAGAAGGCAACGGCCGCGCACTGTTGACGCCGACCGAAAATTGACCAGCAAAGCTGGGTGATGCCGACCGAAAACTGACCAGGGTGTTCAACCTACCCTGCTGCTTTTTTGTGCAGCAAGGAACGAGGAGTGATCACCATGGCCATGATGGGCAAGATTCGCTCGATGCACTTCCGGCAAGGGAAGTCGATCAGCGAGATTGCGCGACTGACGAGTCTGTCGCGCAACACGATCAAGAAGTGGCTGAAGGCGCCGCAGGGTGCCGAGCCGAAGTACCGGCGTC
>WBZL01002821.1_pt1 | contig 16520 bp, 18 predicted proteins | sample 5204291 | NCBI WGS metagenome assembly WBZL01 (sample SAMN12344345, study PRJNA552823) | activated sludge metagenome | biome: Activated sludge suspended growth; feature: Nitrification reactor; material: Wastewater; isolation source: activated sludge from nitrification reactor of wastewater...
GAATACCGATTACTGAAGACCGATTACTGACCACAGGAGGACACATGAGCTTTCACAGCGGCGGCTGGTTTGCTTATCTACAACAGGATAACGAAGCACGACCAGCCATTACACGAGACCTGCTGCTGCGCGTTTGGCGTTTCGCCGAACCTTACTGGCTGCGCGTAGGCGGCTTACTGGTTAGCATTTTACTGGTGACAGGGCTGGGGCTGCTTTCCCCCCTGCTCTTCCGCGACCTCATTGACAACGCCATTCCCAACCGCGACTTTGGCCGCCTCAACTGGCTGGCACTGGGCATGATTGGCATTCCCCTGCTCAATGGCATCATCGGCGTGTGGCAGCGCAACCTCAATTCCCAGGTTGGCGAAGGGGTCATTTATGATTTGCGCCGCGCCTTGTATGAACACATGCAGCGCATGTCGCTCCGCTTTTTCACCCAAACCCGCACCGGCGAGCTGATGTCGCGGCTCAACAACGACGTGGTGGGGGCGCAGCGAGCCATCAGCGACACCCTGGTCACGATCATCAGCAATTTGGTGTCGGTGGTAGCCACCATCATTATCATGCTGACGCTGGAGTGGCGGCTGACGCTGCTGGGAATTGCCATTCTGCCGCTGTTTGTGCTGCCCGCCCGCAGCATTGGCCGCATTTTGCGTGATTTGCGCCGCGATTCGATGGTGCGAAGCGCGGAGATGAACGCCACCATGAACGAAACCCTCAACGTCAGCGGGGCGCTGCTGGTGAAGCTGTTTGGGCGGCAGCAGCGGGAAATGGTGCGCTTTACCCGCGATGCCGAGGCGGTGCGCGATATTGGCGTTCGTTCGGCGGTCATTTCGCGCTGGTTTTTTATGATGCTGGGGGTGGTGAGCGCGGTGGGAACGGCCGCTATTTTCTGGGTGGGCGGGCTGCTGGTGCTGCGCGGCGAATTCACCGTTGGCACCATTGTCGCCTTTGGCAGCTACGTGGGGCAGCTTTATGGTCCATTGATGTCCTTGACTAACGCCCCGGTGGAGTTTGCCCAAAGCATGGTCAGCTTTGAGCGGGTGTTTGAGGTGCTGGACATTCCGGTGGAGATTGAGGAGAAGGCGGGGGCGGTGCATTTGCCGGCCGTGGCGGGCAAAATCGCCTTCGAGAACGTCTCTTTCGACTATACGGTGGTGCCTGATGAGCGGCAGGCCGGGCTGAGCGCGGTGCGGCGGCGCGGCAGTTCGCTGCTGAAGCGGGGGAAACAGGCGGAGAACGGGGCAGCGGCCACCGAGATGGCGGTTGTTCCCAGCCGCGCCCAGGCGTTGCAGGAGGTTAGCTTTACCATTGAGCCGGGGCAGTTGGTGGCTTTGGTGGGGCCGAGTGGGTCGGGCAAAACGACGACGACCTATTTGATTCCCCGGCTGTATGACCCCACAAACGGCCGTATTCTCATTGACGACCACGACATCCGCGATGTGACCTTGGCCTCGCTGTCGGACAACATCGGCATGGTGACGCAGGAAACCTATCTGTTCTACGACACCATTCGCGCCAACCTGCTTTACGCCAACCCCAACGCCAGCGAGGCGGAGATGATGGCTGCTGCCCAGGCTGCCAACATCCACGACTTTGTGATATCGCTGCCCGATGGTTACGACACGGTGGTGGGGGAACGGGGGTACCGGTTGAGCGGTGGCGAACGGCAGCGGATTGCTATCGCCCGCGTGGTGCTGAAAAACCCGCGTATTCTGGTGCTGGATGAAGCGACTTCCAGCCTCGATTCGCTGTCGGAGGCGCTGATTCAGGAGGCGTTGCAGCGGGTAATGGCGGGGCGAACTAGCTTGGTGATTGCTCACCGGCTGTCAACGATTTTGGCGGCGGACAAGATTTTGGTGCTGGAAAACGGCCGTTTGCGTGAACAAGGCACCCATGCCGAACTGCTGGCGCAGGACGGACTGTATGCGATGCTTTACGAAACCCAGTTCCGCACGGTGGAATTGGAGATTGGAGATTAGAGATTGGAGATTGGCGGGTACTGCGTATTGCGTATTACGTAAGAGGGGTTCAATATGTAATACGCAATACGCAATAGCTTGCCAACCCCTGAATGAGTGAAGGGCTATCTTTTGATCCCGCACAGTTTTTGTTAAACTTGGCCGAACTGCCAAACCAAGGTGAGATCGGCCAATGACCATGCCTGACCGGGCGCAGTTGCGCCAATTTTTGCAACAATATTACAGCGACGACGAACTGGAAACGCTTGTTTTTGACTACTTTCGGGAAGTAGGCGAGCAATTTACCATCGGTATGACCAGGCCGCAGAAGGTGCGGGAGCTGATTGGATATGCCGAGCGGCGCGGGGTGCTGCCGAATTTGGTGGCGGCGCTGGCGGTAGATGGGTGGCGGGTTCTCTTAACTGGTTCTGTCTGCTGGCTATCCCTGTGCGGGAAGTTGAAGGTCACAAGATGGATATGGAGAGGGCAGCAGCCAATGCCTGTTCAATTGGGCGCATTAGGCTGTTATCTAACATTCCCATTCGCCTGACAAAGCGTTCTTCGGCAACGGAACGGACTTGAAAAGCATCAGCCGCCGATAGTTTGGAAAGCCCATTGGTTTTGGCTGGTTCTACTTTGACCATCCACGCGGCTGAGTTGTACCGTTCCTTCCAATCGGTGAGAGGAACAATAATCCTGAGTGGCAAAATACCAATTGCGTCATCACTCACAATGACGGCTGGGCGCGTCTTGCGTATTTCCGAGCCAATCGTTGGGTCTAGATTGATGAGCCACACTTCACCACGCAGCATGAAATTCATCACCATCTATGGCGGTAAATGCCGTTAATTCGCTATCTGAGAGATAGTCCTGGCGGAGCAATCGGGCGGCTTCTTCTAGCGGTAGCTTGTCTGACTCTTTTTGTTCAAGCTGGCGGAAATTGTTTTCTACAATTTCCAGCGCATCGCGTAAAATTGCCAATTGCTGCTGGAGTGAAAGGCGTTGGAATTCGCGCAAAAGTTCTTTTTGGGTCATCTTGTCTTACCTTATCGTGCATTTTGCAGGTTATTATAGCAGATTTGTGCTTTTTCCATGCCGCCATTTGCTTGGTGGCCCCTTTATTTTATCGTCTGGGGTGAGTAACGAGTTTGGAGATTGATGAAGGTTCACACTCTCCACTCTCCAATCTCCAAAATTTTTATGATACCGATTGAACGATTACATGCACAACTGCACGCCAGCGCGGGGCAAAATTTGCAGGCGGTGGCTGTGCCGCCGTTTGTTTGTTATTTTCATCCGACAGAAACGGCCGTTTTTGCCAACTACGCCATTCCCAGCCAGCCGATTGACGGGGACGTAGACGACGACTTGGCGGCCGTCATTGCCACCTTTCGCCAGCGGCAGCGTACGCCGCGCTTTGAATATTTGCAGCCGTTTGCCCCGGCACTGGCGCAAATTTTGGAGGCCAATGGCTTTGTGCGGGAGATGGAGAGCTATTTGATGGTGTGCCAGCCGCCGATGGTGCGGCCTGTGGCGGTGGACCCGGCGTTGGTGATTCGGCTGTTGGGTGGGGAGGGGGAGGAAACGGCCGTTAAACAAGCGTTTGTCACCGTGCAGGCGCGGGCTTTTGGCCGCGACGACCAGCCGACGGCTTCCATTGAAGAGGCAGAAGCGCACTGGCGGCAGTTTGCCGGGGTGGACAAGTTTATGGCCTGGTGGAATGGGGAGCCAGCGGGGGTGGGCAGCCTGACCCAGCCCCACGATGGTGTGGCGGAGGTGGCGGGGGTTGCGACGCTGGTGGCGTTTCGGCGGCGGGGGGTGGGAACGGCCGTTACCCACCACATTGCCACCTATGCTTTTGCCAATGGACTAGACACGCTGTTTTTGACGGCCGGCGATGAACGTGCCGGGCGTGTCTATGCCCAGGTTGGCTTTCAACACATCGGCTCCGGTCTTGCCTACATCTTATAGTGTTTATTTGCCCTAAGGTTCAATCAAAAATCATTTTGCAGTTCCAGAAGTTCAACTTCTCTCAGAAGTTGAACTTCTAAATCCCAAGACTTCTCTCAGAAGTTCAACTTCTCTCAGAAGTTGAACTTCTAAATCCCAAGTTATTAACGAACGAACCCTAACCATTTGGTTGCATGTAGATCAATCCAGTTAACAAATTTGACAAATAGGAACATATGTTCTATTATTCTGCCTTGAATGCCATCAAGGTATTTATTGGTTTGTGTACCAAAAGAAGGAGAGCAAATGGAACCCCAATTTGTGAAAAAACCAGCCTTTACAGTTGTTGGTCTCTTGCTTCACACCAGCCCCATGAATCCCCAGATACCAGGGTTATGGGATCAATTTGTACCCCGCATAAATGAAATTCCCCATATGGCCGAGCCACACGTTAGCTATGGGCTGATGGACAACTTTGATTCTCGGCAAAACCGTCTGGATTACATGGCTGGCTGTTGTGTTGATCGGGCTGATCAATTGCCCACAGGCATGACGTGCTCGCACATTCTCGCCAACACCTATGCCGTTTTTCAGGCAACGTTGTCCGACATTGGCGAAACCTTTGACTACATCTACAATGTTTGGCTGCCGGCCACAGGTACCCGGCAAGCGGCCGGCCCCACTTTTGAACGTTACGGCGAATCATTTAACCCCCATGACCCCAAATTAGCCCAATTTGAGGTTTATATCCCGGTAGTGAATTGATGATGCAAATGATGACAACCTTTTAGCGCAAAATTTGGTTGGTTGGCCGATAAATATGGTGTTTCCTGGCAATCAAGTCTGTAGCACCATAAATGATACAAGTGTCATACCCGCGAAAGCGGGTATCCAGCTTCAGACTCAACAGGAGAACGATTATGAGTGGTGTACGTGTTTTGGTAGGCACGCGCAAAGGCGCATTTATTTTGAGTTCGGACGAAAAGCGGGAATCCTGGGATATTAGCGGCCCACACTTTGCCGGTTGGGAGATTTACCACATGAAAGGGTCTGCTGCCGACCCCAACCGCATTTATGTCTCCCAATCCACCGGCTGGTTTGGGCAGCTTATCCAGCGGTCAGACGATGGTGGGCAGACGTGGACACCGATGGGCAACGCCTTTGCCTATGACGGTGTGCCAGGGACGCATCAATGGTACGATGGCACCCAGCACCCGTGGGAGTTTAAGCGTGTGTGGCATCTGGAACCGTCGTTGACTGACCCCGATGTGGTCTATGCCGGGGTAGAGGATGCTGCCCTGTTTCGTTCTGATGATGGTGGGCAAACGTGGCAGGAACTGGCCGGATTGCGCGATGTCAAGGGGCATTTGTGGCAGCCGGGGGCTGGTGGGATGTGTTTGCATACCATCGTGCTGGATCCGGGCAACCCCAAACGCATCTTTGTCGCCATTTCAGCCGCCGGTGCCTTCCGCACCGACGACGGTGGCGAGACGTGGCGACCGATTAACCGGGGTGTGGTTTCGCCGTTTGAACTGCCCGACGCCACGGCCGAGGTGGGGCATTGCATCCACAACCTTGCCATGCACCCTTCGCGCCCGGATGTGGTTTTTATGCAGAAGCATTGGGATGTGATGCGGACGGATGACGCGGGTGAGATGTGGCATGAAATTAGTGGCAATTTGCCCAGTGATTTTGGTTTTCCGATTGTGGTTCATGCTCATGAGCCAAATACGGTGTATGTGGTGCCGATTAAAAGCGACTCGGAGCATTATCCGCCGGAAGGGAAGCTGAGGGTGTATCGCAGCCGCAGTGGAGGGAATGAGTGGGAGGCGTTGACCAACGGGCTGCCGCAAAGCGATTGTTATGTTAATGTGCTGCGGGATGCGATGGCGGTGGATTCGCTGCCGTCGTGCGGCATTTATTTTGGCACCACGGGTGGGCAAGTGTATGCTTCATCGGATTCGGGTGACAGTTGGCAGGCGATTGTGCGGGATTTGCCAGCGGTGTTGTCTGTTGAGGTGCAAACGCTATCATGATTCGGGTTGTGATTCCTCACCATTTGCGGGTGCTGGCGCAGGTGGGCAAGGAGGTTGATCTGCTGGTTGCGCCGCCAGTGACATTAATGGCCGTTCTTACCGCCCTCGAAACCGACTACCCCATGTTGCGTGGCACCATTCGGGATCAGGTGACGGGGGAAAGACGGCCGTTTATTCGCTTCTTCGCCTGTGGTCAAGACCTCTCCCACGAGCCAGCAGATACGGTGCTGCCCGACGCTATCGTCAACGGTTTGGAACCATTACGGATCGTGGGGGCGATGGCGGGTGGGGGATGGGTACCAGGGATGGTAACGTCTGCATACGGTAATCAGTAATCGGTAATGTCGTTTCACGACCACTTTGTGTACGGCCAACTGGTTACTGATTACTGTTGACTGTCTTCCGAAGGCCGTCGTGCAGGGAAACGGCCGTTTTCCAGCCAATCAACCCCTCCGTTTGCGCCACATCCGCTACCTGGGTCGGTTCTTCGCCGGGGCGACCGGGCAAGCGGCCAATGAGTGGCTGTCCCCCTTGCCCAAATAGCTTGTAGATGAGCCGCACCACGTCGGCGACGCTGGTGGCCTGGCCGGTGCCAAGTTCAACGGTGGTGCCGGGGGAAAGGTGGGGGAAAACGGCCGTTTGCCACAGCCCCGCCACCACATCTTCCACATAAATCCAGTCCCGCCGCTGCGCCCCCGCCGTCATCGGGAAGTCATGGCCACCCAGCGCGGCCTCGATTGCCGCCGGAATGAGGTTGCGCTCCGATTGGCCGGGGCCATAGGCGTGGAAAATCATGCCGCCGACAATGGGCCAACCCTGCGTGCGGGCATACATTTGGCAAAATTGCCACGCCGCCGCCTTGCTAGCCGCATAGACATTCATGCTGCTCTGTTCGCCGGGGGTGCGGGCCACCACCAGCCGCCGCGTGCCAAACCGCTTTTCAAAGCAGGCTCGCGCCAGGTTAATGGTGCCGTTGAGGTTGTGGCGCAAGGCTGCGTCCACGCTCATAAACGGGTCGGTGACACCCACCGCCGCCAAGTGGATAACAATATCTGGCTCTGCCTCAGCCACGGCGCGGGCGGTTAGCTGGTAGTTACGCAGGTCGGCATAGACAAATTGTAGCTGTTCGCGCTGGCTGGCAAAGGGTGGGGGCAATGGCTGGCCGCTGTAACTTTCGCGGAGGAGGAGGGAAACGGCCGTTTCTGGCTGCGCCAGCACATACGGCACCAACACTTGACCGATAAATCCAGTGGCTCCTGTAATCAAAATACGCATGGTGAAAAAGCGTCAAAATGCGGGAAAAGAACGAGAACCACGCCTCCACGCTTATAGCCTAGATTTGGATTTGGCATTATCGTAGTCGTCATAAATGTCCATTTCAGGGCTGTCCCATTCTTCAATAAATGTTGATAATCGTGTGCGAAGATCGGCTGCCTGGGCTTTGTCAATGCCTTGTGAAGCGAGACAGCAATTCTCAGTTTAGCCAAAGCCTGTCGTAGGGGCGGGATGACCGGGGTTAAAGCTGGCAATAGAGATGGCCTTTTTCTCCCGGTCGTCTCGCCCATGCGGTGACCGAAAACGGCCGTTTGGGGCAACACACAGGCGAGACGGCGCGGAGACAACGCTCATTGTTTACCCTGCGCCTGCCCGCGCCATCCCGCCCCTACCCTGCTCTCTTGCAAACTGAGAATTGCTGGAAGCGAGATCAATTGCACCAGAAGTTAGAAAAGTAACAATGACGACAGTATCATCGCTGATATTATGGGGTACTTCAGCCAGTTGAATTTTTCCATTACGGTATATACCGTGGATTGCTGTTAACATAACGTTTGTTGTTTCTGTTCCGAAAACCGCACAAACCGATTCTGCCAGAAAATTGTGAATGATTTGATATATAGCATAGGCATTCGAGGAAGTAAGTCAAGCTCCTCTAACTGCCGGCACTGGCACTTGCCAAAAAGTCATGGTACCAGATGAAGGTTTGGCGGAGGCCGCTTTCCAGGGTGTGCTGTGGTTCCCAGCCGAGGACACGGCCGGCTTTGTCGGAGCAAAGGTATTGGTTCTGGATTTCATTGCTGGCTTCGTTGCGGATGATGGGCTGCAAATGTGGGTGGTCGGACAGGTGAATGATGGTGTTTACGATGTCGAGGGCAGAAACGGCCGTTTCCGCCCCAAAATTAAACGCCTCCCCCCGCACCTCCGGCCGGTTCAACTGCTGCCCAATCAGCAAATAGCCGCGCACCACGTCTTCCACATAAATATAATCCCGCTTCGCCCGGCCGTCGGAGCGAATGACCGGTGGCTGCCCATAAAACAGACTGCGAATCGTCCCCGGCACAATCCGGTTCCAGTTTAGGTCGCCGCCGCCGTACAAATTGGCGCAGCGCGTCACCGCTACCGGCAGCCCATAGCTGTGGGCATAGCTGCGGGCAATCAGGTCGGCACAGCTTTTGGAAACATCATACGGGTGCTGCCCCAGCAGGGCCACCTCTTCGGTGTAGGGCAGCAGGTCGGGCTGTTCGCCATAAGCGTGGTTGCTGCTGGCAACAATCACCCGCTGGATGGTTGGGCTGCGCCGCGCTGCTTCCAGCACCATCCAGGTGCCACGCACATTGGTTTCAAACGTCGCCAACGGAGCGCGGTTGGCAACGCCCACAATGGTTTGCGCCGCCAGATGGTAAACGGTGTCCACCTGATATTCCGCCAGCAGCCGTTCCAGCAGCTGAATGTCCACAATGTCCCCATGCACCACGTCAATTTGCTCAATGAGACCGGTGCGGATGAGCTGGGATTGGGCCACGCCATCCCGAATGAGACCCACAACGTGCGCCCCTTGCGCCAGCAGTGCCTGGGTGAGCCAGGAGCCGAGCAGCCCGGTGCAGCCGGTGATGAGGACGCTTTTGTCTTGCCAGAATTCCGTTTCCAAAATGCCGTGGTCTCCGTCAGAAAATGATTTCACGCAAAGGCGCAAAGCCGCAAAGAACCAGACCATTTGCGACTTTGCGCCTTTGCGTGAGGATACAGCATTAGTCAGCCCATACTTTCCAGGGAGGATTTTGCTGCCAGATTTTTTCCAGCGTCAGCGTGTCTTTCATGGTATTCATGGATTGCCAGAAGCCGTGATGGCGATAGATCATCAGCTGCTGTTGCGCTGCCAGTTGGGGCAGGATTTCGGTTTCGAGGTTGACATCATCCCCGGCGGCCATCATGTCCAGCACCGGTTTTTCAAACAGCATAAAGCCGCCGTTGATCCAGTGGGGCAGCCTGGGGCGTTCGACAAAGCCGGAAACCAGCCCACTGTCATCGGCTTCAACCACGCCATATTGCAGTTCGACCTGAACGGCCGTTACTGTTGCCAACTTCCCATGCCGCAAATGAAAATCCACCAGCGCCGTCAAATCCACGTCGCTCACATCGTCGCCATAGGCCACAAAAAAGCGGTCGCCGGGCAGATAGTCGGCCACCATAGCGATGCGCGTCCCCTTTTCCGTGTGCAGCCCCGTTTCTACCAGCGACACTTGCCATTCGGGGTGGGTGGGCTGGCTGCGTAACACCGCCGCCCCCTCGCTGCTGCCACCCAGCCGCAGCGTCAAATCCCGCGCCATTGGCTCATAGTCGAGAAAATATTGCTTGATGTCCTGGGAACGGTATCCCAGGGTTAGCACAAATTCATTAAATCCATGTGCCGAGAAAATTCGCATGACGTGCCACAAAATCGGCCGGCCGCCAATTTGCACCAGCTCTTTTTTGGTGGCCGTGCTGCCGCGCATGCGCGTGCCTTGTCCGCCACAGAGGATGACGACGGGGATGTTTTCCATGTGTTTGGAGATCAGAGATTAGGGATTAGAGATTAGGGATTGGCACTGGTGAAGCCCAATCTCTAATCTCCAATCTCCAATCTCTGCTTTTGCTCTCTTTCAACAGCTTGCCGCAAATTCTTGACAAACGGCGGATAGACAATGCCTGCCTCGGTGACGATGCCGGTGACATAGCGGTGGGGGGTCACGTCGAAGGCGGGGTTGCGGGCGGTGATGCCGGCCGGGGCGATGGGGGTGCCAAAAACGGCCGTTACTTCCTCCGGGCTGCGCTCTTCAATCGGGATCAAGTCGCCGTGCGCCAGCTCCAGGTCAATGGTGCTGGTGGGAACCACCGGGTAAAACGGCACCCCGTTTTCCTTTGCCACCACCGCCAGCTTGTAGGTGCCAATTTTGTTGGCAACATCGCCGTTGGCAGCGGTGCGGTCGGAGCCAACGAGGACGATGTTGACCTGGCCCGTCCGCATAAAATGGCCGGCGGCGTTGTCAGCAATCAGGTCAAAGGGGATGTTGCGCTGTTGGAGTTCCCACGCCGTCAGCCGCGCCCCTTGCAGCCGGGGGCGGGTTTCGTCCACCAAGACGTGGATTTTTTTGCCCTGCTCGTGGGCGGCAAAAATGACCCCCAGTGCGGTTCCCCAATCTACAGTTGCCAGGGCGCCGGTGTTGCAATGGTGCAAAATGGTATCGCCGTCGCTGATGAGTTCCGCGCCGTGGTAAGCCATGCGCCGGTTGAGTTCCACATCTTCGTCGGCCAGCTTTTGCGCTTCGGTCAGCAGGGCAGCGTGGATGGCGGCGGGATCAGTTAGCTCTGGGTTGTCGGCCACGCGCAGCAGCCGTTTGACTGCCCAGGCGAGATTAACGGCCGTTGGCCGCGCTAAATTCAACCGTTCCCCTGCCACGTGTAAATCATACCGCAGGGCAGCCGCATCGCTGGCCGTGCTTTGCTGCGCCGCCAGCACCATGCCAAACGCCGCCGCCGCCCCAATGGCTGGTGCGCCCCGCACCACCATGTCGGTAATCGCCTCCGCCACGGCTTCGTGCGTCTCATATTCCAAAAGCTCAAACGTCCACGGCAGCACCCGCTGGTCAATCATTTTCATCGTCTGCCGTTCGTTGTCCCAAAAAACGGTCCGCATTGCAATCTCCTGGATAAATGGGACGCAGATTTACCTGATTCACCTGATCAGGAAAATGTTGTTTCACAACCGTTAGCGTTCAGGTAAATCTGCGTCCTGTTTTTGTTTATCGTGGTCGGCGCAGTTGGTAAAGTATCTTTCTTTAACTTTTCCAGCTTCGGATCATAACACAGCCCTAAATGGACTGCCAGCCGCTTTTGACGGGGGGCGGCGGGGGGTGCTATACTGCGAAAGAGCGTGGGGTGTGGGGCGTGGGGAGTAGCGTGTAGCATAACACCCTGCTCCCTACGCCCTACACCCCACAACAAAAAAGGCGTAGCCAATGATGTATGACGTAACCAATGGAAAGGAAACGCCGCGTATTGTGGCGATTGGCGGGGGGACGGGAATGCCGGGGCTGCTGCGGGGGTTGACGGCGTATACCCACAATATAACGGCCGTTGTGACCGTGGCTGATGACGGCGGCAGCAGCGGGCGACTGCGGCGGGAGCTGGGGCTGCTGCCGCCGGGGGATTTCCGCAACAACATGGCGGCGTTGTCGCGGGACGAGGCGTTGATGACGCAGTTGCTGCAATACCGCTTTGGCAGCAGCGTCAGCGGCGGGGATGAGAACGGTACGCCGGGGGATTTGCGCGGCCATGCGTTTGGCAATTTGCTGCTGGCGGCGCTGGCGGGGATTACGGGTAGCTTTGATGAGGCACTGCTGGCGGCGCAGCGGGTGCTGGCGGTGCGTGGCCGGGTGGTGCCTTCGACGCTGGAGCATATTACGCTGGTGGCGGAGGTGCTGGTGGCGCGGGGGGGGGAAACGGCCGTTCTGGAGCGCGTCGTCGGTGAATCAGCCATTCCTAAGGCCGGGGGCAAAATTCAGCGGGTAGAACTGGAGCCAGCTAACGTGCGAGCGTATCCCCCAGCGTTGCGAGCTATCTTTCAGGCCGACCTCATTGTCATGGGGCCGGGCAGCCTCTACACCAGCATTTTGCCCAATTTGCTCATCAGCGATTTGGCCGAGGCGCTCAAACATGCCCGCGCTCCCAAGGTGTATGTGTGCAATCTGGCGACGCAGCCGGGGGAAACCGACAGCTACACGGTGGCGGATCATGTTCACGCGCTGCTGGATCACATTCCGGCCGGCTGTTTGAATGTGGTGCTGGCAAATGACAACCTTTCTGCGGCACCTGACGCAGGTGGCGGGCGGACTGTTTTTGTGCAGCCGGTGCCTCCGCGTGAAGAGGTGCGGTTGGTGACGGCGGATTTGGTAGATGAAAAACGGCCGTGGCGCCATGACAGCCAGAAGGTGGCAAAAAGGGTGATGGAGTTGATCACTTCCTGAAATCATGCCACAATAGTGATGTTTGGAACTTTTCCCTTTTCCCACGCACTGTATGATTACAAATTAGTGCCTGTTTGTTGTTGCCCATGGTTTTGTGGAACAAACGGCAGGAGACACACTTCTAATTAAAAGGAGTTTAGAATGACGATTAAAATTGGGATTAATGGATTTGGCCGGATTGGCCGGTTGGTTTTTCGGCGGTCTTGCGAGATTGAAGGTGTAGAAGTTGTTGGCATCAATGATTTGATTGATGTGGATTATATTGCCTACATGCTGAAGTATGATTCAACGCATGGGCGGTTTAATGGGACGGTGGCGGTGGAGAATGGGAATTTGGTGGTTAACGGCCGTTCCATTCGCGTCACCGCCGAACGCGACCCCAAAAACTTGAAGTGGGATGAAGTGGGTGCCGAGTATGTGCTGGAATCCACCGGGCTATTTCTGACCGATGAGAAAGCCCGCGCCCACATTGAGGCGGGTGCCAAACGGGTGGTTATGTCGGCTCCGTCGAAAGATTCGACCCCGATGTTTGTGATGGGTGTCAACCATAAAACGTATGCCGGGCAGGATATTGTGTCTAATGCCTCCTGCACCACCAACTGCCTGGCGCCGCTGGCCAAGGTGCTGAACGACAGCTTTGGCATCAAGGACGGGCTGATGACGACAGTTCATGCCACCACCGCCACGCAGAAGACGGTGGATGGCCCTTCGGCCAAGGATTGGCGTGGGGGTCGTGGGGCGGCGCAGAACATCATTCCGTCGTCTACGGGTGCGGCCAAGGCGGTGGGCAAGGTGATTCCGGAGTTAAACGGCCGTTTAACCGGCATGTCCTTCCGCGTTCCCACCCCCAACGTCTCCGTGGTAGATTTGACGGTCAATCTGGCAACTCCCGCCACCTATGACCAAATCAAAGCCGCCATGAAAGCCGCCTCCGAAGGAGAATTGGCCGGTATTTTGGGCTACACCGAAGATGCCGTCGTCTCCAACGACTTCCTCGGTGAGACACGCACCTCTGTTTTCGACGCTGAGGCTGGCATTGCCCTCACCGACACCTTTGTCAAAGTGGTTGCCTGGTACGACAACGAATGGGGCTATTCCTGTAAATGCCTTGATTTGATGAAACACATGGCGACTGTGTAAAGTAGGGGATTAGAGATTGGAGATTGGAGATTGGCTATACATAATCTCCAATCTCTAATCTTCCAATCTCCAACCCCCTGTTTTTATGGAACTGAAAGAGCTGGAAGCGCGGATGCACGCCTTTGTAGCAAGCAAGGGGTGGTACGCGCCCGATTCGCCAAAGGCGCAAACACCCCGTAACCTGGCCGCGTCGCTGGCGATTGAGGCGGCGGAGGTGCTGGAGCATTTTCAGTGGCGGGAGGCGGCGGCGGATCGAGAAGAACTGGCGGGGGAACTGGCCGATGTGGCTCTTTATTTGCTCCAGCTTGCCAGCGTAACGGGGGTTGATTTGGAGGGGGCAATTTTGGCGAAGCTGGCGCTGAACCAAACGCGGGAATGGCCTGATCCATGAGAATTTTGGCTGTTAGCGATCTGGTTGTGGATCATTTGTATGTGTCAGATGTCCACAAAAAGTATCCAGAGGTTGGTTTGCTGATTGGATGTGGGGATTTGCCGTTTTATTATCTGGAATTTCTGATTTCATCGTTTAATGTGCCGCTGGTTTATGTGCGTGGCAACCATGATGATGGGTTGCAATACACCTCGGAAGGGCGGGTGCTGGATCATGTGCCGGGGGGGATTGATTTGCACGGGCGGGCAGTGGAGTTTAAGGGGGTGCTGCTGGCGGGGTTGGAGGGTTCGATGCGGTATAGTGCAGAACGGCCGTTTATGTACACCGACAGCGAAATGAGGCGCGAAATGTTGCCCCTGTTCCCCCGGCTGCTGCTGAACAAGATCAAATACGGCCGTTATCTCGACATCCTTGTCACCCATTCACCTCCCTTTGGCATCCACGACCGGCCCGACCGACCCCACACTGGTTTTAAGGTGTTTCTTTTCTTTTTACGTACCTTTAAGCCACGCTACATGCTCCACGGCCACATCCACATTCACCGCCAGCGCGACCAGCATATCACGCAGTTTGAAGAGACAAAGATTATCAACGTCTATCCGTATTATTTGTTTGACGATCCATTTTGGCTTTTGAAAAACGGCCGTTGGGGATAAACGGCCGTTTGACACCTACATGATTCTCTATAAACTTGAACTGAAACTGCCCGCTTGTCGAGCCTTACGCATTCAGGGGAATTTGTAAAGCTCATGACTAAAATCTGCGTATCCTGATATTCAATTATGGCGACCCAACTTTCACTTTTTCCCACGATCCAGCCTGTTAAACAACTCATACGAACAAACTTTTCGCATGATAACATTGGCCCGCAAGCAGCGAGGTTGGCATTGGAGGAGCGGTATCGTGCCTTGTTGCAGGAAACAGATCAGTTTAGCCGTAAGTTGGTAAGCTATCAGGGCAATAAGGGGGAACTGGTGCATGGCTGGATTCGCTACAAAGAAGGCTTTTCGGCGCAGTTGGTGGAAATATTGATTCGTGAGTTTGGCCTTGAACCGGGTCAAACTGTATTAGACCCTTTTGCCGGGTCAGCAACAACGCTGCTTGTAGCAAAATCATTGGGAATCAATGCGGTTGGTATCGAATTGTTGCCTGTATGCCATTTAGCCTGGCAGGCTAAATCCCGCTTTATGGACTATGATCTGGCTGAGTTGCAGCAGGTTGAAGCCTTGTTATTAGCGGGAGAAGGAATGGGAGAGGGGAAACGGCCGTTTCCCCACATCACCATCACCGAAGGAGCCTTTCCCCCACAAACAGAACGCGACATAATGGCCTACACCGATTGGTTTGAGGCTCTCCCAGTCAGTCAACAAACCAAAACCTTGGGGCAACTCCTTTTAACCAGCATCCTGGAAGAAGTCAGCTATACGCGCAAAGATGGGCAATATTTACGTTGGGATTCCCGGTCGGCGAAGGTGATGGCGCGGAATAGGCAACGCATCATGCAGGGAAAGCAGCCCGTAAAGGAGGTGGATCTGGGGGCATTGCCAACGGTCAAAGAGGCACTTTTGCACGCTTTAAGGATTGTCAGAACCGATATTCAGAAATTACAGGCTTTTACCTTTCGGGATAGTCAACAACAGCTTATAGCGGGTAATACGTTGCTAACGATGCCCACCATGCCCGCTGACCAGTTTGATACGGTCATTACCTCTCCCCCTTACTGTAACCGTTACGATTATACTCGGACGTATGCTCTGGAATTGGCCTATCTAGGTGTTGGTGATGCCATTTTTGCTTTACGACAAGGGCAGCTCTCCTGCACAGTTGAAAACCGTTCCAAGCTCGACATCTTACGTGAGCAGTATCAAACGATTGGGCAAGAAACGCGATTCAAGCAGATTCTACAGACCGTGCAAAACAATTCTGCTTTTAAAGAAGTGATGCAGGCTCTCCACAACCGCCAACGACGAGGCGAACTGAATAATCGCGGCGTTGTCTCAATGGTGGAACAGTATTTTGTTGAGTTAACCTTCGTTTTTGCTGAACTTCTGCGAACCTGCCGTTCTGGCGCTTGTGTGGCTTTTGTGAATGATAATGTACGCTATGGCGGTGAGATTGTGCCTGTGGATTTACTGACAACCAACTTGGCCGAACAAGTGGGTTTTGTGCCGGTGAAAGTGTACGTGTTGCCGCAGCGAAAGGGGAACAGCAGCCAGCAAATGGGCAAATTTGGCCGTGAAGCCTTACGAAAAAGCATTACCATTTGGAGAAAACCGTGATGCCCTTGCGAGTTCCACGCAATACAGAAGTTGAGCACAAAGCTTGGTTACTAGATCAACTCGCCAAAAGTGAATTCTTCCATGAAAAGCTGCATGAATGGCGACTCCTGGAAATTATCACTGAGCTTGAAACAATCCCCGGTGAAGATTTGCCCTGGGATCTAGATTGGTTGAATATTTCGGCGATAGCTTGGAACAAGATTATCCATCGTGGAATCAAACCAATTATCGTATTTGCTCACCCCACTATTTTGCAAACGGTAGATCGGGCAGTTGGATATTATCGCATGTTATCTATGGTTTCACAGAAGTCCATGAGCCGTATTAGTTTGCCAATCAGTCGGTATGAATCGGGAGAGGCAAAACCTGAGTTTGATCGCGCCTTGGCTATTGCCAAGCATTTGAATCAAATTGTAGGCAGCCTGATTGAGGCTGATAACGTGATTAATGTACGAGAATTTGATCTCTGGCGAGGTATGGCG
>WBZL01002823.1_pt1 | contig 16512 bp, 5 predicted proteins | sample 5204291 | NCBI WGS metagenome assembly WBZL01 (sample SAMN12344345, study PRJNA552823) | activated sludge metagenome | biome: Activated sludge suspended growth; feature: Nitrification reactor; material: Wastewater; isolation source: activated sludge from nitrification reactor of wastewater treatment...
AACCGGCAAAGCTCTGAACGGTCAGGTTCTGGATCGTAACGTTTGTTATGCCGTTGTTGATCGTGATGCCTTTTGCCGGAGCTGCGAAGCCTGTTCCGTCAACGATACATGTTGTGCGGTTCACGCCTTGCAGTGTGAGTGACTTATCGATCGTTACTTTCTCATTGTATGTGTACTGTTCGCATTCAATTACGTCATTTGCATTTGCCGCATTGATCGCGCTTTGAATGGTCTCATAGTAAGTATTCTGTGTCAGGTTATGAACAGGTTTGAAGAAAGTGAGATTTCCAAGGCATGAATTGTCCGGCTTGTGGAACAAGCCTGTTTCAAGCGCTGTCCTCTCGCTGAAGTTCATCGCTGATGGTAATTGCAGTCCTGATCCGACATTGAACAAGTTGCTCTCAATATTGATGTTGGGAGTCCAGCAAGCCATAGTAGTTATTGCCCCGGCTCCTGCACCTATAACAGCAGTATAGTTCGGGAATGTAGAGCCATTGCTTGCACCTGTTTGATTGTCGAGATAAATGAAGTTGGCAAAACCGCTGTTGAATGAATTTTCATTACCCGGTGTACCGACTGTAATTGTGCCAAATGAAGCCGCATCATTGTCATGATTGTGGAAGCTTAAGGCAGTTCCGCCGTTTGTTCCGGAGTAATTGAAAATGTTATTTGTAAGAGTTGCTCCAATACTAACCTGTGTGATAGCGTTAGAATTGGTGCTGATCGACTTAGTATTAACAGCAATGTGATGGAACACTGTCGAGTTAGCAAGCGGAGTGAATGTGTTGGCGTCCAGAGTTACAGAATTGTAATTCTCCAAGCTTACACCCCACTGATGATTTGACAGAGTATTGTTGTTGACAAGAGTCGTCTTGGAGTTGTAGTTGTTCTTGAGTCTGAGTATTGCCGTATTGGCAGCCGCTACATTTGCAAATGTTCCGTCAAATGTATTGTTTGCCACCGTAAGGATACCCGCACCCGCGTTCATGTCTGAAAGCTCAACTCCGCCTCCGTTGAGTGTGTTGTTCGTTATGTCAACATTGCCGTTGCTTCCGAATCTCACAAGCACGTCATGATTGATCGACTGCATTGTGTTGTTGGTGAATGTACCTCCTGCTTCATCAACCGATACGGCTGCTCTGAAGTATCTCGGCTGACCGAAACCGTCATCGGCTACTCCGGATACAGTGTTGCTGTCAACGGATATGTTGTCAACTCCGCCTGCGGCTATGCGGTAGTTCGTCGGTCCGCTGTAGTTGATGCTGATGGCGTTCCTGTTTCCGTATGATCCGAATGTTGCCGCCGCACTTGAACCGTATGCTTCTATCGAGTCATTCTCAACCGCGATATTGTCAATGTCTGTTCCGCTGCCAATGACTGCGCTGTTGAGCTTTGTCATGTCAACCTTCATGCGAAGGTTTCTGATCGTGACGTTCCTTACCGATACGTCAAACAAGGTCGGCTTGCCGGATACTGTTCCGGTGAAGTTAATTACCGGCTTTACGGCTCCGACACCTGTTATGGTAACTTCTTTAGTGACAAGCACCTGTTCGTTGTATGTGCCCGGATCAACCGTGATCGTGTGTCCGTTAAGTGTCTGTGCATCATTTACGGCTGACTGTATCGAACAGAATATCTCGCTCGTGTTTGTGTTTGTGACTATTCCGCCGCCTACGCTTGCACCAACGTCTCTTGTGTTGATCGTGTTTGTAAGCGTATTGCCTGAGATCGTCACGCCGCATGTGGAAGGCGAGTTGCCTCTTCCGAAGTATGCATCCGCAAGATCGCTCTGGTCACCGTCACCCGGATATGGAAGATGTCCTGCCTGACGCTGAATGCCGACATCGCAACCCGTTACAGTGTTGCCGCTTACTGTGTGGTTTGTTCCTTCAACAACAATACCGAAGCCGTCGCTGGTGCTCGGCTGAACATATCCGGATACTGTGTTGTTCTGGATCACTGTTCCGTTCGGAATATCCACGTTGCCCGCAAGAACTCCTCTTCTGAATGCCGCAATACCGACTATGTCTCTTGCGTCAACTATCGGATCGGTTCTTGAAACATTGTTATTCTCTACAACTACTCTTCCCGGACCGGTTGTGAGTCCCGAGCCGTTCGGATTCTTTATCTCGATTCCGAATCGTCCGTTGTTGACGAGAGTGTTGCCGCTGATAAGGTTTTCACCAGGACCCTGAAGTCCTACGATGCCAATACCGTTATCACCGTTATCGTGTATGTAGTTGTTGGAAACAGTTACTCCCGATGCGGTTCCGTCCTGAAGCTCGATACCGCAGCAGTTGTTTCCGAACACTTCACAGTTTGTAATTGTGATGTTCTCCTTTAGTCCGTTCCAGATGACAATACCTCTTGCTCCGACTGTATGTCCTGAAGCCGTGACGGAATCCAGCAATACATTGTTTACCGGACCGTTAGCATAGAATCCGCTTCCGTTGGAATTGTTCTGAATCGTGACGTTGTTGACCGTAAGATTATTGTTGCCGCCGATCGCATAAATGCCTGCATCAGAATTACCGCCTGAACCGGCAAAGCTCTGAACGGTCAGGTTCTGGATCGTAACGTTTGTTATGCCGTTGTTGATCGTGATGCCTTTTGCCGGAGCTGCGAAGCCTGTTCCGTCAACGATACATGTTGTGCGGTCGACGCCTTGTAATGTGAGTGACTTTGTAATTGTAACTTTTTCGTTGTAAGTGCCTGCACTTGTTTCGATCACATCACCCGGATTAGCCGCATCAATTGCCGGCTGAATGGCGATGTAATTTGTATTCTGTGTCAGGTTAGTGACAGGACCTGCACCGGTGCAACTTCCGGGAACTATCTGGAATCCTGCAGCACCAAGATCATTGTCGGTACCATCTACAAGATATGGCAGGAAGTTCAAACCGCTTGAATGCAATGCAACTACGGCGGTTGGAATTGTTGTGCCATACCAGTTACAACTTACTGTGATAGTGTTTGCAGTCTTGTTTACAATGGCTTTGTTTGAATAGCCATTACCGAAATTGTTTTCGATTGATGTTACTCCGGTAGGTGAATTGTTTGTCTTATTGAATTCTCCAAATCTCAATCCATTGACCGGACCGCTTACAAAGTTATTGTTAAAGATGACTCCCGTTAATGAAGCCGGGTCTGCACTATATGAAGGTGCGTCATCTCTTGCCTTTATTGTTACTGCTGCAGGATTGTTAGGATCAACTGAAGTGCCGTTGAATCCGCAGTTTGTGATAGTGCTGTTTATTATTGAGATGTTTGTGTACGAGTCATACTTCAGGTTCAGGTCTATACCGTTGTTGAACCCGTAAGAAGCGTCTGTACCACTGCTGTCCATCAATACATTCTCTATTAATGCATATCTTAGCTTCTCAAAATACATTCCTTTTTTAAGATTACCAGTGAAGTCAGAGTTCTTGATTGTGACTGAATCGTAGATATTTGCAGCAGGGGTAGTTGCAGCTACAAAAATTCCGAATCCGTTGGAAGCTCCAACTCCATTTCTCTTAACTTCGCAACTGTCCATGTAAATGTTTGTTGCCATCTCTGCCGTGCCTGATCTCCATCCGCCGACAATGTTATTATTAAACTTGCATCGTATCATTGAGAGATTTGCTGTACCATTCCCGACATTAATTCCGTATTGGCAATTGAGAATGCTCTCAACATTGTAGAGACTGGTATTGGTTGAAGATGTTCTGATACCATAAGTGTATGTGCTGATAGTCAGGTCATTGACATTCACGTTGGAAGCTGTAATCGTCAATCCGTCTCCGGTGCAAGCTACAGATGGAGTAAGTATAGTCGCACCTGTGCCGCTTCCATTTAATGTGATTGAATTGCTTACATTAACATTCTCGTTGAAGGTGCCGGAGTCGAGATTAACGATATCGCCCGGCGCTGCTATGTTAACTGCATTTTGTATAGATGGGACGGAAGTGTCCGGAAGGTAAAAGCTGTTTACTGTTACATAGCTGTTGTTTGGCTTTACTGAAACAAAGCCCAGACTGTTGAAATCTATCTTGTGATCAATCTTATCTTCTACATCAAACAGTTGAGTATTGCTCATGCCGGCTCCGTCCATTCCGCCGAAGCGAACGCTCTGAGCATTGATGTTTGCAGATGGATAATTGCTTCCGTTTGTGATCAGTCTGATATACTTGCTGTGAGTTGAACTGAAATCAACAGGAACTGCTCCGTTGAAATTAACGAATGCATCACCGCCCTCAATGAGGAGTCCGATTCCTGTTCCGTTAACTACATTTGTTGCATTGTTGATATTTAGTGTAACTGTCGAGCTGTTTGTATTCAGGTTATTATCTCTGATCCATATCGAAGTGTCACAATTAGTAATAGTTACACCAGTAATTGCATATGAGCTTGTATTTGCATTTGATGTGTAACCATCATAATTATTGGGGAATACTCCGACATTGCAATCAGTTATGTTGCCGCCGGTTACTGTGATCGTACTTGTAGTAGTGCAGTTCCAGAGATTGCAACCTATTCTTGCATCGGTTACATCGTTATCTGTTATGTTTGCGCCAACAGCGCTCCCGATTGAACTGAAGAGCATTCCGTTATTGTTGGGTGCACCCGCTACAGTAGTAAAGTTATTAGTTGTTACGTTGAATGCAGTTGCATTGGTATATGCAAGATTATGAAAGATGCCGAGTCTGTATGATTCGATATCATTATTGCTTATATCATGACTTGTTCCCGGGTCGGAATTGTAGAAGTTGCCTGTCTGAATTCCAACTCTAACTCGTGTCATTACATTGTCCGTAATATCCGTGTAGCAGTTATTGTATATCAAAACGCCAATTCCAAATGCATCAGGGATAATGTTGTCAAATAGGTTCTCGCTGACATCATTGCCGGTTGTTGCTGCACCGGAATTATAGTAGTTATACAGATCTATACCTGCATAGTTGAGATTCTTCACTATATTGTTCTGCAGTGTAAGGTCTGATAAACCCTCGTATGCACCTATTGCTTCAGCTGCATCAATGTTTGCACCGTTAATGTTGACAGAGCTTGTGAGCGTCGTATTGTCTCCGTCAAAGGTGAAACCGTCGATGTGCGAACCGCTGCCTCCGGGTTCAATATAGAAAAAGGTCACTGCTGTAATGCTGTTCGGATCCGGATCTGACGAGCCCGGCTGAATAATTGTTTCCGGAACCCTCACGCCGGTATTCGGATTGATTCCAAAATTTGTACCCTTAATCACAAGCTGCTTGTAGAGTGTTATGTCTTCCCTGTAAACTCCCTGAGCAGCAGAAAGAGTATCTCCGGAAGGAGTTATATCTATTGCATTCTGAATTGATGCAGCAAATGTTTCGGGAAGATAAAAACTGTTAACAGTAATGTAACTGTTGTTGGCTTTTACTCTTACAAAACCAAGAGTATCATAGTCCATCTTGTGGTCAATCTTATCTTCGACTGCAAACAATTGTGAATTGCTTAAGCCGGAACCGTTTGCTCCGCCAAACTGAACATTCAGAGCGCTGATGTCTGTAATCGGAAAACTGCTTCCGTTCGTGATCAGCCGTATATACTTTGTATGCGATGTGCTGAAATCAACAGGAGCAGATCCGTTGAAATTAACAAAGGCATCTCCACCTTCTATTAGTAATCCAATTCCGCTTCCGCTGACCGCATTTGTAGTGTTATTGATGTTCAGCGTTACTGTTGCATTGTTGGAATTCAGATTGTTGTCCCTTATCCAAATCGATGTATCGCAATTAGTAATATTGACACCGGAAATAATGTAAGAGCTTGTCGTAGCATCAGAAGAATATCCGTCATAATTGTTCGGAAAAACTCCGATGTTGCAATCCGTTAGATTACCTCCGGTTATTGTTATAGTATTACTTGTGGGACAGTTCCATAGATTACATCCGACCCTTGCGTCTGAAACATCATTATCAGTAATAGTAGCTCCGACAGCGCTTTGTATTGAAGATATAACCATGCCGTTATTATTCGGAGCACCTGCAAGAGTTGTGAATATGTTATTTGAGATCGTGTATGCCGTTGCGTTAGTATAAGCGAGATTGTGGAAGATCCCGACTCTGTATGATTCGACCTCATTGTTGGTTATGCTGTGATTGGTCCCAAGATCCGAGTTATAGAAATTTCCGGTCTGTATTCCAATCCTTACGCGAGTCATCACGTTGCTTGTAATGCTCGTATAGCAGTTATTGTATATAAGAACTGCAATGCCGTAAAGGTCTGGAATAATATTATCAAACAGATTTCCCGTAACAACATTATCGTAAGTAGAAGCACCGCCGTTGGTGAAATTATAGAAATCAATTCCTGCATAGTTCAGATTTTTGATGATGTTATATCTTACGGTTGTATTTGACAAACCGTCGTAAGCACCTATTGCTTCTGCTGCATCTATATTCGCACCATTTATATTCACCGAACTTATAAGCAGATTGTTGTCTCCGTCGAAAGTAAATCCGTCTATTGTCGAACCGCTTCCTCCTGGTTCAATGTAGAAGAAAGTCACTGCAGTTGGACTGTTCGGATCAGGATCGGAAGTTCCGGGTTGAATAATTGATTCCGGACCTCTGACGCCTGTATTCGGATTAATTCCGTAGTTTGCTCCTCTGATTGAGAGGAACTTGTTCACGGTAATGTTTTCCCTGTAAATGCCCGGAGCAACAACAATGACATCCCCATTGCTTGCAGCATTGATTGCTGCTTGAATGGTGGGATGATCTCCCGGTACATTTCTTATTATTTCCTGAGCATTGGGGTCAATTTTCCCGTCTGATGGAGATGTTGGAGGAGTGACACGTTCTGTTCCTGCCCTAAGAACTTTTTCAATGGGCTTTACGTCATTTCCTTCCAATGAACTTCCGAATATGGGCTGAAGTGATTTTGCTCGGTCATTGTTCAGAGTTTTGTCATTTGAGGCCTTCTTATTCAGAGTTTTATTTTTGTCGCGAGAATTTGCATCACGCAGGACTTTCTCGATTGGCTGTGCATCGTCACTTCTTTGTGCAAATAATTCCGCAGTAGAAATGCTTCCTGTCAGCAAGGCAGTAATCAATGCGATATGTAAAGGAAGTTTTCTTGCGAAAGTGAATGACGCAAAAAGAGTACATAAGCTTTTCATAATCTTGTAAATTGAGTTAATAAAAATATTGGTGTACAGCGAGGAAGCAGGAATTCCGGCTTATAAACTTCTAAGTCTAAAATAGATGTTCTTCCCCGCAGTCAGAACGAATCTTTTGCGAGTGACTTCAATTACCTCCCTTCATTTTAAAACAAAACGGGATTATAATAAATTGGGAATAAATTGAATTTTATAAGATATTGGACCTTAATATTGAAGCAGTACTGCTATTCTGATGGCTAGGAAAAAACATTCAATATTCTAAATAGCAGGTGAACAATATAAAAGTTCATTCAAATTCGTTCCCCTTAATTAACTCAAGAACAACCGGCGAGTATGGTCATAAAAAGCTAAATAAGTGCCGGTTGAAACTCTAAGCAATTTGAAAACAATATGATTCACTCAATTCTTATTATCAATTACAATTTTTATCCGTTCATTAAATAATTGAGATCATTGCCAGTGATTCTTCTGTTGCAGCGCTCATAGTAGAATACAAAACCGGATGAATATTAAACTTTGCACTGTTGTTCTATAGTAAAATACTTTAAGTGGAAGATTATCTTATCCAATTGATTTCTCAATTCACATTTTCTATAATTCTTCAGTAATCAGGAATTTTTAAGACCTTTAATAAATTAATACACCTTGTATATTCCATCAAACATTAATCCTATTGAACAGAAAGGTTAGGAACATATCTATAGCACTGATCGTGGTAGCAGCAATTGCATTCCTCGTAGTGCCAAAACTCCTGTCAGAAAAGAATAAGGCTTCGGGTGAGGGTAAACAGGGTCAGCAGGATCAGGCAACTTTGGTTGACGCTTACATTGTGACTTCAAAGGAGCTTGATAACGAAATTTCAACAGTTGGTACTATCGTGGCAAATGAAGATGTGGAAATCAGAAGTGAGCTGGGAAGGAAAGTTACCGGTATTTATTTCAAGGAAGGCGCATTTGTTTCAAAGGGCAAACTACTGTTTAAATTGGATGATTCCGATCTCTTAGCACAGTTGAAAAAACTTGAACTTGATGAGCAGCTTCAATTGAAACAGGCAGAAAGAGAAAAGCAGTTGCTTGATAAGGGACTCCTGACTTCCGAAGAATTCGATATCAGGCAAACAAATATTGAGAAGATCAGAGCAGACATGGAACTTGTGAAGATAAATTTGGATAAGACCGAGATCACGGCTCCATTTTCCGGTATTGCCGGTTTTCGCAATGTATCAAACGGAAGTTTTGTAAATAATACGGTTGTTCTGACCACTGTCAAGGACATCCGAAAAGTAAAAGTTGATTTTTCCATTCCTGAGAAGCTGATCTCTGAATTCAGCAAAGGGCAACAGATTGTATTCAGAGTTGAAGGCTATGATGATGAGTTTACAGGAACGGTCGTATCTTATGATCCTCAGCTGAATGAAAATACCAGAAGCATTGTGCTCAGAGCAATGGCGGATAATCCGGGCAACAAACTTCTTCCCGGCTCTTTTGTGAAAGTTGATCTCCGGCTTAGGAAATTGAATGACGCAATTATGATTCCTACGGAAGCCGTAGTGCCGAAACAATCGGGACAAAGCGTGTTCCTTTTCAAAAACGGAACAGCAGTTTCACAAGACATAAATATAGAAAAAAGAAGTGAGAGTGAAGTACTGGTAACCTCAGGAGTAAACGAAGGAGATACGGTTATAACTACAAATATTCTAAGGATCAGAAATAACGGGAAAGTAAAACTTGCTAAGATATTCTGACAAATGAGCCTGTCCGCAGTTAACATAAAACGACCGGTATTATCTATAGTGCTTTCTATAGTTCTGGTACTTTTTGGTATTGTCGGATTCATGAATCTTGAAGTCAGAGAATATCCCAATATAGATCCTCCTATCATTTCGGTCTCTACAAATTACCCGGGTGCGAACTCTGACGTGATTGAAGCTCAAATCACTGAACCGTTGGAACAGTCAATAAACGGTATAGACGGAATCCGAATCATGACCAGTACCAGCCGTGAACAGCAGAGCAATATTTCGGTTGAATTCAATCTCGATAAGGATATTGATGCTGCTGCAAACGATGTCAGAGACAGGGTTTCCCGTGTATTAAGACAGCTCCCTCCGGGAATTGATAATCCTATTGTCGAAAAGGCAGATGCTGATGCTACGCCAATTATTATCGTCTTTGTAAAGAGTGACAGCAGAAGCATTCTAGATGTAAATGAATTCGCATTGAATGTAATTGCCGAAAGGATTCAGACAATTCAGGGAGTGAGTTCAACCAGACTGTTCGGCGAAAAGAAATATGCAATGAGAGTCAGGATGGACCCTGATAAATTGAATGCCTACAGTCTTTCACCGCTTGATGTTCAGAGAGTGCTTGGCAAGGAGAATGTCGAATTGCCGTCAGGAAGGATTGAGGGAAATAATACTGAGCTTACGATCAGGACATTCGGAAGGCTCTCCACTCCGGCAGAGTTCAACAGCATTATCATCAAGCAGGATAATTCAGGCATTGTAAGATTGAGTGATATAGGTTATGCAGAGTATGCTGCCGAGAATGAAAGAAATGAAGTACGAGGCAAGGGACAAAAGGGAGTCACTGTTGCAATACTTCCTCAGCCTGGCGCAAATGTTCTGCAGATCTCAGATGATTTTTCAAAGAGGTTCGAAGAAATCAAAAAAGATCTGCCGGAGGATATTTCTGCGGAAGTTATTTATGACTTCTCCACTTTTGTCAGAAAGACAGTCTTTGAAGTTGAAGAGACCATCTTTATTGCATTCGGACTTGTTGTGCTGATAATTTTCCTTTTCCTACGCGAATGGCGTTCGACATTTATTCCTGTAATTGCAATTCCTGTCTCAATCATTGCTACATTTTTCATAATGTACATTGTTGGATTCTCCATAAATGTGCTTACATTATTCGGAATAATTCTCGCCATAGGATTAGTGTGTGATGATGCGATCGTTGTGCTGGAAAATATTTATACTAAGGTTGAAGAAGGAATGGATCCTATTCAGGCGGCATTCAGAGGTTCAAAGGAAATCTATTTTGCAATCATATCAACGACTGTTACCCTGGCTGCTGTTTTTCTTCCAATAATGTTTCTGCAGGGTTTGACAGGAAGATTGTTCAGAGAGTTTGCAGTTGTCATTGCAGGCTCTATTTTAATATCTGCATTTGTCGCTCTTACCCTCAGTCCAATGCTGAGTTCACGCATGCTGAAAGTTCATGAGCCAAGTTGGTTCTACAAGAAGACAGAACCGTTTTTTTTATGGCTTACCGAAGCATACAGAAGAACTCTTGACGCCTTCATGAAAGTCAGATGGCTGAGTTTCATCATCATGGCTGTTGTCATGGTTTTGATATACTTGGTTGCTACAGACCTGAAGACTGAATTAGCTCCATTTGAAGACAGATCAAATGTCAGAATTTCTGTAACTGCACCAGAAGGCTCTTCTTACGACTTCACAAATAAGTATATAAGGGAAATCGGACAATTCATTATTGATTCAATTCCGGAGGTAAGATTTCCTATTGAGATAGTAGCAGGTGGTGGAGGCAACTCTGCAGTAAACAGTGGATTTGTAAATATTTATCTTGAAGAACCTGAAAACAGGAAGAAATCTGTTGATGGAGTAATGAAAGATCTTTCAAAGGCAGTCGGACAGTTTACCGGAGTTCGTTCTTCTGTTTCTCAACCTCCTACAATAGGCTCACGTTTTGGCGGTTTGCCTGTTCAGTTTGTTATAATGTCATCGAGTTTTGAAAAACTAACTGAAATCTTGCCTAAATTTTTGGAAGAAGCAGGAAAGGATCCCCGCCTGCAATTTGTAGATGCTAATCTGAAGGTCAATAAACCGGAAATAACTCTTTCCATAGACAGGGAAAGAGCTTCAGAGCTTGGTGTAAGCGTTGAGGATATTGGCAGAACTTTGCAGCTCGCATTTGGCGGTGAAAGGATGGGATACTTCCTTAGAAACGGCAAGCAATATCAGGTGATTGGTCAACTTGAAAAGGAATATAGAAATGATCCGGCAGATCTCAATGCTTTGTATGTGAAAAATTCCGGCGGAGAGATGATAACTCTTGCCAGCCTTGTTAAGCTTGAAGAAGAAGCTGTCCCTACATCCAGATTCAGATTCAACAGAAATGTTTCAGCGACGATCTCTGCCGGCACCAAGCCCGGATTTACTTTGGGAGACGGCAATGCAGCGATGAAAGAAACCGCTGAAAAAGTTCTTGACGAGAATTTCTCAACTGCATTCACCGGCCAGTCAAAAGACTTCGAAGAGAGTGCGTCGAGCCTGTTCTTCGTCTTCATGTTTGCAGTGTTACTAATTTATCTTGTGCTTGCCGCACAGTTCGAAAGTTTTGCCGATCCGTTCATAATAATTCTCACTGTGCCGCTTGCAGTTGCCGGAGCGCTAATCTCTTTATGGCTGTTCGACATGACGATGAACATCTTCAGTCAAATAGGCATTGTAATGCTTGTTGGACTCGTAACAAAAAATGCAATCCTTATAGTTGAATTTGCAAATCAGATCAAAGCTACAGGCATAGACAGGTATGAAGCTGTAAAGGATTCTGCGGTAAGAAGATTCCGCCCGATCATGATGACAAGCCTTGCAACAATTCTCGGGATACTTCCAATCGCGATTGGCTTGGGTGCCGGCAGCAGAAGGTCACTAGGTATTGCCGTAGTCGGTGGTCTGATATTCTCAGGATTTCTTACACTGTATTTGGTTCCTGCAATTTATTCTTACCTTTCTGCAAAGAAAGTGAAGATTGTTGAAGAAGAAGTTCCCGTCTCCGAGAATCCTGCACTCGAAACAATCTGATCCGCACAGTTCAAAGCCACCTTCATCAGCTATCAATATCTCCGGTTAATCAATAAAGATCCATCATCATAAAATAGCAACTTTGTCTCGATGATTTTCGTAAGATAAGTTCAATTCAGGTTCCAACAATGTAATACTAAAATATTGAACAAATATGAAAATCACATTTACATTCTTGCTATTGCTTCTATCGGGAATATCATCTGCACAACTGCCGAACAACAACATGTATTTGTACGGACAGAAGAACCTTCATCCAATTCCGGGACAATTCGGGGCACCATGGAATTACTCCGCAATATGGGGCTATACTGCGCCGAATGGACGCGAGTATGCAATACTCGGTTGCGGCTTAGGAACTGCAATCTATGATATTACTGATTCTGCTAACATACGAGAAGTAAGATTTTTCGATGCAGGAGTGAACCTTCAGAATCCTGACGGAGGAAATCTGTGGCGTGAAATGAAAGTGTTCTCGCACTATGCTTACGTTGTCTCCGAGGCAGATACAAGCGGTGTGATGATCTATGATCTTCAGTATCTGCCGGATTCAGTTAGGTTTGTAAGAAAATATGTTGCTCCCGGACACAGAACAACGCACAGCATTTCACAGGAAGGTCCGTATCTTTATCTGAACGGCTCAAATGCCTCATTCGGACAAGGAGTTGCAGTACTTGATCTGTCCGTTGATCCAGAGAATCCAACTCCGAGAGGGAAGTGGAATACAAGATATGTGCATGATTGCCGCGTGCTAAGGGATACTATCTTTGCCATGAACATCAATCCCGGTGACGGACAGATTACAGTGATTGATGCGCGTAACAAAGACAGTCTGAAAACAATTACTCAATGGCTGAATCTTCCGAATCCTTCTCCTCACAATTGCGCCTTAACTAAGAACAGGCAATATCTTTATGCTACTGATGAAGTCGGTGCAATACCAAGATTGCTGAAAGTGTGGGATATAAGAGATCTCACAAATGTAACACAGGTTTCTACATGGCAGCCAACCGGCATCACTTCATCAATTGTACACAATGTTGAGATCTACGGGGATACGGCTGTGATCGCGCATTATACTGCCGGAGTTCGTGTACTCAATATCTCAAACCCGGCCGCACCGGTTGAGATTGCTTGGTATGATACTTATCCGCAAAACAACAGCAACAATTATCTCGGATGCTGGGGAGTCTATAAATTCCCTTCAGGCAAGATTGTTGCTTCCGACATGATAACAGGTTTGTATGTGCTTAAGATCGGACAATCGGTCGGGATAAATGAAATTACTTTCAATGCAGATGACTTTGAACTAATGCAGAATTACCCCAATCCGTTCAATCCGTCAACAAACATAAACTACCGAGTCAGAACTTCTGCCTTCATTGAACTTAAGATTTATGACATTCTTGGAAATGAGATAACGAAATTTGTGAATGCTAAACAAAATGCCGGAGAATACAATGTTGAATTTGATTCAGACAATTTGTCAAGCGGGATATACTTCTATTCACTTTTTGCAGATGGAAACAGAGTTTCAACCAGGAGAATGACGCTACTGAAGTAATGATCTGTCGCTTGAGTGCTGTTGCCTGATGAAAGCTGCTAATACGAGGACCGGAGCCTTTACAATATAGCAGGCAGCGTTATTGTAGTTTCAGCTCGCGTCAATGTCTTTGGCGTTTTACGGGAACTCCACCAAGTGGCAGGCTGACATGGGCGAAAGAATAAAAAGCAAATGCTAAAGTATGTAATTCAATACTTCTTTAGTGCACTGCATAACTTTTGAATATCTTCTTCGTTGTTGAACAAATGCGCGGCAAGTCTGAGAAATCCCTCTCTCAATGAAATGAATATGTTTTGCTTCTCGAGATGCTTCTGTACAGCTTCATTCTGTACTTTATCTTTGTATGAAAATATCAGAATGTTCGATCTGTGCTCAGGGGAAAGATCTGAATCAATTACAAAGTCGCTGCCATGCATTTCATTCATGAACAGATCCTGCAGCCTGAGAATGTGGTTGAAGATATTTTCAACTCCGAGTTTGAGGAACAGTTCTATTGAAGATTCCATGCCAATCATCCCGAGAGTATTTGGCGTTGAATTCTCATACGCGGCGCCGTCTTGTCTGAAGTTGAGTTTGTAGTTCAGGAAATTCTTAAAGTCATATTCTATGCTTGATGTGGCAACGTAAGTCGGATCTACAAGATGTTTTATTTCCGGAGAAATATATGCAAAGCCAATTCCTGAAGGGGACATCATCCACTTCTGTCCGCCTGTTGCAAAGAAATCAATGCTGCTTTTCTTTACGTTAACCGGGCATGCACCGGTTGACTGAATAGCATCAACAACAAAGAAGCAATTGTTCTCCTTGCAGATTTTGCTTATCGAGTCAAGATCATTTCTGAACCCGAGAAATTCTACAGAACTTATTGCAAGAACTTTTGCATTATTTTCTCTGATTGCTTTTTCAATGTCAACTTCCTTGATCTGCCCATTGACTGAAGGTATCATGGATGTTCTTATTCCTCTTAACTTCTCCTGATTCATCCATGCATAAACAACTGAAGGAAATTCTGAATCCGCATAAACAACACAGTCACCTGTATTTAGCTTCACGCCGTTTGCAAAAATGTTCAGACCGTGCGTGGTGCTTCCTGTTATGATAATGTCCTGCGGTTCAGCTCCAATCAGCTCGGCGCACTTGACCTTCACTGTTTCAGAAATCCGGTAATTGAACAGACTCAAGTTCTTATTTGTGAATGTAAATTCGTCTATGAAGTTGATCAGACGCCTTCTTGTCTCAAGTGAATACTGTGAGTAATGAGCAGAGTCAAGATAAACACATGATGAAGTAACCGGAAACAAACTTCTTGCATCTTCGAAACTGTTTACTGAATCCAGCAACGATTCTTCTTTAAGAATTACCTGATCGGTAAGCATTTTATTATTTACTTTTTTTAGATTTTTTCTTTTTAGCCGGTGGCTGTTCAGGTTCTTTCAGATTACTTTCAAACATGTTCTTATAAGCATCATAATAGAACATGATACTGTTCACGTAATTGTAAGGCTCTTTCCAATTGTCAAGACTTCCGTAAGGCGGCCTCTGTGATTCCGGCCATACAAGTGCATGTATGGAATCTTCTTTTGAAGAAAGGAACGGGTAAGCTTCTTTCACATTATCCCACTGTTTATAATCTTTTCCGAAGTATGCGGTGATAGTCATTGCATCAATGACTCTTCCAATGCCGGCATTGTAAGCGGCAAGGGCAAACTTATACTTTTCATCACCAAATTCCCTGAATTGTGAAGTCAATGCAGCGTAATAGTAAATGCCTGCTATAAGATTATTTCTCGGATCTTTTGTGTTTTCAAGCTCCAGGGTATTTTGCAGACTCTCTCCGGTCCTTGGCATCAGCTGCATCAATCCAAAAGCTCCGGCATGTGATCTTGCATTCGCATTGAAGTAAGATTCCTGCCTGATGATGGCGAGTATCAGCCGCCAGTCAATGTTGTAAAGATCGCACTCCTTCTTAATTACATCCCCAAGCTCCCTGACGAGATTGTCCACATTCCCCAGCTTGAATTCTTTGCTGACATTGTTGACCTTCTCTGTGATTCTCTCAAGATCTCTTACGTTAATATTCTTTGCATTTTGTCTGAAGTTGGAATTTGAAGCAAACAAATCGAAAAGCGCATTCCAGTCCCTGAAAAGATTTTCTACATACTCATTGTTTCTGAAAGATTTCTCGCTGAGGATTTTGTCAATCGGCTCATTCTTTACAGTTTGGTTTGCAGAAGGCGAGATAACTGTATTGTTCTCTATTCCGCTCGAACTAATGCTCTTGCTGAATGCTTTGACAGATGATGATTCCTTAAAGGAATATGCAATTAGCATTATGAAAAGAATTGCAGGAAGAACAAGGAATAATATGTTCCCTTGCCCTGATGAGTAATTCTTGTTAACTGAAGGAATCTCTCCTTTGAGGGTTTGTGTCATTTCAGTGGAAAACTTAATTAATAGAGCATAGTATTACAATCACAATTTGAGCCACTTAGTATGAAATATTGCTGGTTTTTCCGGTAGCCCTTGGGGGTAGAATTATTCCGTGGTGTCGGGACTTATTTCCCGAAACAAACCGTATGAATGCGTCAGGACGCCTGTCTGATGCCAGGCAGGCCTGCCTGCTGCAGGCAGGGAAGTCCTGACGCCACAAAGGATTCAAACTCTGCGTCCTTTGCGAAACCTGCGGTTATCTCATCGATTCGGTTCATGGAGTCAGAAGGTAATCTCTAACCGCAAAGCACGCAAAGAAGGCGCAAAGGGCGCAGAGAGTTTTGAACGCAATCAAGATAAATCGGCATCTCAAACTCTGCAGCCTTTGCGACACCTTTGCGCACCCTGCGGTTATCTCATCGATCCGGTTAATAGAGTCAGAAGGTAATCTCTAACCGCAAAGCACGCAAAGAAGGCGCAAAGTGCGCAGAGAGTTTTGAACGCAATCAAGATAAATCGGCATCTAAAACTCTGCGTCCTTTG
>WBZL01001941.1_pt2 | contig 16509 bp, 8 predicted proteins | sample 5204291 | NCBI WGS metagenome assembly WBZL01 (sample SAMN12344345, study PRJNA552823) | activated sludge metagenome | biome: Activated sludge suspended growth; feature: Nitrification reactor; material: Wastewater; isolation source: activated sludge from nitrification reactor of wastewater treatment...
GGCTCGATTGGGATACCGATGCTGTTGGCGAATTCTTCTCAGTTCGTTTCTGAGGGAAAATCCGTATAATTTGCTGGCAAAAAATGCGGAGGTGTTACTATGTCCATGTATCCTGAACCTGACTTCGATATACCTGAGTTAACGGCCGAAATTGCTCACGCTGCCTTTCCCAAAGGAAATCGATACATGAAAATGCGTGATGAACTGGGCACGATTTATAGTGACGGGCAGTTTGCTGACCTGTACCCTAAGGTCGGACAACCAGCAGCATCTCCCTGGCGGCTTGCTTTGATGACTATTGTGCAATTTGCTGAAGACATGACAGATCGGGAAGCCGCCGATGCGGTGCGGTCACGAATCGATCTGAAGTATTTATTAGCACTAGAGTTGAATGATCCTGGTTTTGACTTTTCTGTCTTGAGTGAGTTCCGTACCCGTTTGTTAAGTGGTGATGCCGAAGACCGCCTGCTCGACCTGGCGCTTCGCCTATTTCAAAAGCGCAAATGGCTCAAGGCTGGTGGCAAGCAACGCACGGATTCGACGCATATTCTGGCGGCTGTGCGTGACCTCAATCGGCTGGAAATAGTCGGTGAAACCCTTCATCATGCTTTGAATATTTTGGCGCAAGTAGACCCCGGTTGGCTGAAAACCCAAGTCACGCCAGAATGGTTTGACCGGTATGGACAGCGCTTCAGTGACTACCGGTTGCCAAAAGCAAAAGAGAATCGTCTGGCTCTAGCAGAAACGATTGGACAGGATGGGCATCACTTGTTGTCTCAGGTTTATGCCGCTGTTGCACCCCCTCACTTGCGTACCATTCCTGCCATTGATGTGCTCCGTCAGGTGTGGGTGCAGCACTTTTATGTTGAAGAAAAGAAAATCAGTTGGCGCGACCAGAAAAACTTCCCCCCTTCCAGTGTGATGATCGCTTCTCCTTATGACCTGGAGGTGCGATACAGCCAGAAACGCAGTACCGAATGGCGTGGTTACAAAGTCCATCTGACAGAAACCTGCGAAGCGGATATGCCCAACCTGATCACACACGTCGAAACAACACTGGCCACCGACCAGGATGTGACGGTGCTGGACGAGATTCATACTGGCCTCCAAGAGAAGGCGTTACTGCCTGCTGACCACCTGCTCGATGGCGCTTATCTCTCTGGAGACAATCTGGTCAATAGTTGTAACGACTATGGCATTGAGTTAATAGGGCCTGCGCGCCGAGATAAAAGTTGGCAAGCAAATGATGAAGCGGCTTTTGACCAGGCCCATTTCGAGATTGATTGGGAAAATCAAACGGCTACCTGCCCCAATGGCAAACAAAATCGCTATTGGAAACCAGGGAGAGGGCCGCGAGGCAAAGCAACGATACAGGTTCAGTTTGACAAGCAGGATTGCCTGGCTTGTGCTGTTCGTCCCCAGTGTACGCACAGCCAAGAAAACCCACGTCAGTTGACGTTGCCCCTTCAAGCACAATATCTGGCTCTGGAATCGGCCCGCCAGCGTCAAGAGACAAAGGCGTTTAAGGAAGCCTATGCCACTCGTGCCGGCGTTGAGGGCACAATTTCACAAGCAGCATACGCGCTGGAGATGCGCCGTACACGGTATCGTGGATTAACGAAAACCCATTTACAACATGTAGCCACGGCCGCTGCCATTAACATACAGCGAGTTATTGATTGGTTGTGGGAAAAGCCTCGTTCCCAAACTCCGAAATCTCATTTTGCGCGTCTGGCGACTATGACCTAATCTAATTCGCCAACAGCATCTATCCCGAAAGTAGGCCAAAACGGCCGCCAACCCCAGCCCATGGCCGGTCGGTTTCGTGGTGAAGAAGGGGTCAAATATCTTAGGCAGAGTGTCTTTGTCCATGCCTTCGCCAGGATCATGAACTTCTAGGGCTACGTAAGTGCCTGATGGTAATTGTGTGCCGATATAATGCCAATGGCTGTTATGGGTTTCATCCAACGTCTCAACACGGGTGACAACCAGGACACGCCCTGGCTGTTGCCCAAGCGCTTCAGCGCCGTTAATGATCAAATTCATCACCACCTGCTGCATCTGTCCGGCATCGGCATCAATCAGGGGCAAATGTGGGGCCAAATTGGCTTCAAACCGCACGTTTTTCGGCAGGCTGGCCTGAAACAGGTGCAAATTGTCGCTGATAATCGCGTTCAGGTTTAAGGGTTGCACGCTGAAATGGCCGCGCCCGGAGTAGGCCAACATTTTCTGTGTCAGGTCAGCGGCGCGTTCGGCCGCCCTGACTGCTTTGTCTACGTGGGTCCGCGCCTGGCTCTCCGGGCGCATTTTGATTTGCGCCAGCGACATTTGCCCCAAAATGGCGACGAGCAGATTGTTAAAGTCGTGGGCGATGCCCCCGGCGAGGATGCCCAGGCTCTCTGTCTTTTGCGTCTGGCGCAGCGCCGCTTCGGCTCGCTGCCGTTCGGTGACATCAATGCCGATTTCCCAACTGGTCCAACCCGGCAAGGGAAAGTTGGCCGAGATATTGGACCAGGCGATGATTTTTTGACTGCCGTCCTTGCAGGTTGTTTGCCATTCCAGGTTGCGGTATTCGTTGGTCAGTTCGTTAAACTTTTGGCTCACCTGTTGCAAATAAGCAGGGTCAGGGTAGAGCAGTTTGAAGGCATCTGGATTGCCGATGATTTCAGTGGCTTTATAGCCGGTGACGCGCTCGCACTCTTTATTCCAAAAGACGAACTGACCTTGCTTATCAAAGGCGTTGATCATCACCGGCATAGATTGCACCATTTGTCGCAGTCGCTCTTCGCTGAGGCGGAGGGCTTCCACGATGCGCTGGTTTTCGATCTCTTGTTGCTTTTCGACCGTTACATCTCGGCCGATGATCACCAGACCTTTGCGTGTGCCATCTGCATGATAGAGCGGGGTTTTGATGGCGTCATAGAAGCGGACGCTGCCATCTGGTTGTGGGATTGTCTCCAAGGCGCGGGTGGTACGGCCGTTTTGCCAGGTGTCCTCATCGGTTCTGGCGCAGTAGTGCAGGGCGTCGCGAAAAAAGGGCGTGTGTTCAGCCAGTTCGATGTCGGTAAGCCCCTGGTAGGCGATATTTCGTAAGTGGAAGAGGTCCAACCCGGCCTGGTTGGCCACCAGCCAACGGCCGTTGCCATCTTTAAAAAACACACTGTCGGGCGTCGCCCGGATCATTGTCTGCAAATCTTCTTGACTGGCGCGTAACACAGCTTCTATTCGGTGGCGTTCGGCGAGTTCTTGCTCTAAAACGGCCGTTTTGATCCGCGCTTTTTCCGTAGCATGGACGACCTGCAACGTTTTCAAGCGCATATCAGCCGTCTCGTTATAAATCGCCTGTTCTAGCGCGTGAAACTGCTCGAAATGGTCCAGGGCTGCGGTTGGATCTCCTTCCTTTTTATAATGCTGCGCCAATTGCCAATGGCAATCTCGCTGTTCCTCTTTGGCCCCAATTTTTTTTGCCAGAGTAAGCGCCTGCTGCCAGGTCGTTAGCGCCGCCTCCGGTTCACGCAGCGCAGTGTGCGCCTTGCCGAGGTTCAGCAGAGCCGCCAATTCCTCGTGTAAATACCTATGCATTTGGGCATTTTCGGCGCTGGCCAGAAAATAACGCCGCGCCTCTTCTGCATCTCCTGCAGCCAAGCAGACGTAGCCATTGGTGTCTAGAGCCTGTGTCTCCAGAAACGTATTCTGCTCTTGCCGGGCGAGCTGCAACCCCTGTTTGGCCCACTGCCGGGCATCCGTTAGATTGTTGGCCTGGCCGGAAGCCATCGCCAGATTGTTGAGGCAGACGGCGATCTGTTTCCGGTCGCCGTTGGCGCGATAAATATCCAACAACTGCTGGTAGGTTTCTATCGCTGTTGCATAATCACCGGTAACGCCATACACCACGCCCAGGTTGGTCAGCGCAGAGGCTTCGCCCTCTACAGCCTGGTGGGCGCGGTAGATGGCAATCGCCTTTAGGTGGTATTCGGTAGCGGTGGCATAATCGGCCAGCCGCCAATAGATTGTGCCGAGTCCTGTCCAGGCGCTCGCTTCATCGAGGGGCTGTGCTAATGCCTGGTAAATGGTGAGTGCCTGGAGCAAGTTTTGGTGGGACTGGTCGTATTGGGCAGAGCGGTACTGTATCTTCGCCAGGTTCATCAGCGCCGCCGCCAACCCTGCCTGATAGGGCGAATCGGCGCTGGCCTGCGCTTGTGCCTGTTGGCTGAGTTCCAGGCTGCGTGGCAGATCTTGGGACCAAAGCCGTTCGGCCAGGCTGTTTAAGGCGTCCACCCGTTCTTGTTTGCTTGGCGCCTGGGCGATAGCGGCTTCGAGTTCTGTCACGCTTTTGCGGATCATGCGCTTCCTCGTATCGGTGAAGGTATCATTTACGCCCGCCTCTCTGAGGCTGCCACCGGGAATAAATTCTGACAAGCTCTGGTTGCGGAGGTTTGAACAGGTAATTTATTTAGCGTGGCAAGCGGGTATCAAGATCATGAGATTATTATACCCGGCAACGTCTGTAATAGGGCAACACTTTTAGGTTCTCTGAGCTTTGCTGTAGTTGAGCGACAAGCGACCACATGAAACAGGCTCTTCGTCATGAATAGGATGTTGTTGCCTGTTTCATCTGGCCGGGTGTCTGCCCGATAGCTGAAAATGTGTCGGCCGGTGACAGCAATGTTTGTTTTAAGCCTACAAGCATGACATTGCCGCGAACCCAACGGCGGGGGGCTTTGTCCCGGCGCAAGAAGCGGCCGAGCGGTTGGGCGTTTCCATCTCGGTGCTGCTGGACTGGTTCCGGCGCGGGCTGCTGCCGGGGCGGCAAGCGCAGCCTGGCGCGCCGGTCACTATTCCCCTGGATGAGACGCTGGCCTACCGGTTGGGCGGGCGGGCGCCACGTGACTTGCCTGCTCGCAGTTGGCCGCCATTGGTCCCGCTGTCGCAGGCGGCTGCTCACTGGCAGCTAGGGGCGGGGGAGTTGCCGGCGGGGGTGCGGAACGGCCGTTTTCTCACCTGGCGCCTGGAGCACGGCGGTCAGTATCGTTGGTATGTGCAAGAAAATATCACGGATTCAGCACAACCCGCTGATTCCCTATCGAAATGAGGTGTATTATGTGTGCGTCATCGGGGAATTGAAAACGTAGGTGTACCTGTTCAAGGATTGCGGGTTGGTGAGGTTGGGCACAATGGTGTCGGCGCTGGCGAAGCGGCCTAATGCCGGCACAAAAAATCTGGCGCGCATGTAGATAAACCCCAGGTCATTGTTGCCCAGGTTCTCTTGCATATGGCCGGTAAAGCCCCGGTCAGTCAGGTTGGCGGTTGGTTCGGTGCGCCAATCGCCAAAGGGCAGGTAGCGGGCTGTGCTGCCAGGCACGGCGCTGCCGCCCTCGGAGAGGACCAGCCGGGTGCTGCCCAGGCGGTCGGTAATCAGGTAATACAAATTGTTCTCGCTGCCCGGCCCCTGGACTCGTAGGGCTACCGCTTGCCCGCCCAAACTGTAGGTGGTGCGCCGGGTCACTGCGCCGTTATGGGCTACCTCCTCGTAGCCGGGGAAAGGATAGGTAGTAGTTGTGCCGTCCGGTTCTATCGTTTGTATCCGGTTGCCGTCGGCATCGTAGATGAAGGTGGTCGTGCTGCCGCCAACCGCCACGCTGCTAAGCCTGTTTTCGCTGTTGAAAGTCTGTTCGTACGTTACGCTGCCCTCTATCCGTCTGGTCATGTTGCCGTTGGCGTCGTACCAGAACTTCTGGACGCCATTCAGATGTGTGACAGCGTGGGGCTTCATTTCTCTGGGTGCACTTTCGCCAGGTACACCGCAGTCTTCTTGCCAATAACCGTAGCAGTCATCCCCTTTATTGACCAGATTCCCCACGGGATCATAGGCATAGGTTTCACTGTATTGCCCACCCCCTTTTTGGTCCGTTTGCGCGCTGACCAACCGGTTGAGCGAGGAAAATCGCACCGGCAGAGAGCGTGTCATTCTTCACCATGTACCCCTGAATTCGAAATGGACCAGATGTATCCGACAACCAACCAGGGCAGAGGCACAGCTAGAAGCAACAAGTTGCAGGTCTCGCTTCTACAGATATTTGTTCCCAGTTTTACGACCACTGTGTAATAGATCGCTGGAGGGAAATATATTGCTATCGAAGCAAGTATTGAGAGACGTTTAGCATTGATAGATGATATTTTGTAATTACGTCTAATTTTGCGTTCTATGCGAGGCAAACTGTAAAGGATGGCGAATAACGCATATCCTCCACACACGATCACTAAAGCGATTAATCCTGACGGCATTTCGAAAACCTCTAAATGATTCAAGCAACAGATCATGGACAAAGCATTATAATGTATGAATTACCGCGAATTTTTATTGCCCAGGTAGGCCCGTGGGGCGTCCAAGGTGATGTGTTACCGGAGCATTTCCTATAAGTCTTGGTATTCGCATTACTGGGAAATCATCTGAGAATTGAGATGCTAGTAGTTGATAACCGCTGTAAGTGGCACCAAAAGCTGTTGTTCCTGCTCCCACCCACGCTGCAATTCCTGTCGGTGGGGCAGCAACGAGCAATGCGAGACCACCTAGGAACGAGATTACTCCAACACCCGCAGTTTCTGTCCAATAGTTTCGATAAATTGTTGGATCGTAGTTGTTATAACCATCAAGACCAGTTTGTCGAGGCAGCTTGTCCCAGTTGTTTCCGTAATGATATTCCAAGTGTACGGCCGTTTCCGTATGATCATCTACAAATGTTATTTCGTAAGTATAGACCTCTTGACCACGGTTACTGCCATTTAACCCCCAAAATCCTCCCCGATACAACTCGGAATCTTGCTGAACAGCTTCGAATAAAACAAGCATTGCTTCGCCTGCATCATATGTGAAAACATCTCCCCAAGTAACGTCATCATCCCAAAGCCACTTGATTAAATCTTCCGCCCAATTCAAATCCCGAGCATCTTGCTTCTTGGAGAAACCAAAGTAATCATAAATTTCATCTTCGGACAAATGGCCCGTCGGGTCGGAGTAGCGGAGGGGGTTGCTCAGGGTGTAGGCGTAGCGGTTGAAGGCTTGGGGCGCGGCCGGGTCCGGCACCAGCGTATCGGCCGAGATGAATTTGCCAATGTGCGGGTCGTAGTAACGGGCATTGTAGTCATACAGCCCCAGGCCGCTGTCCCAGCGCTGGCTGGTGTAGCGGTAGCCGGTGGGGGTCACGTTGTAGCTGCTGTATTCCTCGCCCCAGGCAGTATATTGGCGCAGCGATTGCAGCCCGCCTGTGCCGGCAAATACCGTGGCCGTTGTGCTGCCCAGGTGGTCGGTGAGCAAGAAGCTGACCGGGCTGCTGCTGCTCAAGCCGGTACGCACGGCTGCCAACCTGCCGCCAAACTGGTAATGCTTTGTAAACGAGCCGAGCGTGACGTTGTGTTCAAACAGTTTGCCCAGGTAGTTGGTGGTTTGCCCGTTTTCGGTGCGCTGTACCATCATGCCATCGGCGTCATAGACAAAGGTAACACTGCTGGTTCCGTCTGTCGCGTTGTGCAGCATGTTTTCCGGCGTCCAGGTCAGGGTCCAATCCTGGTTTTGTTCATCTATACGCCGGGTCATATTGCCGTTGACATCATACCAGAATTTTTGATCACCATTGAGATAGGTAACAGCGTGAGGCTGAGGACCAGTGGCAGGCGCGCCGCCACATTCCCCGGACCCGGTAACTTCTCCGTAGCCAAGGCAATCACCGGCTTTGTTGACAATGTTGCCGATGGGATCGTAAGCGTAGCTCTCATCAAAGTCAAAAGTAAGCACGTGATCGCCAGTTGCCCGCACCAGGCGGTTCAACGAATCATAGTAGAAGTGGCGGTTGAATGGATTGTTAAAAGAATCTCGATTGAAACGATCTAGGATTCGTGTCACGTTGCCTGCGGCATCGTATTCATATTCCAAATTCTGATAGCCCTCGCTGTGCGTCACTGTTTTCAGTCTGAAGGCCGCATCATAGGTATAGTCTGTTTGCTGATTGTTACCGTATACCAACTGGTCCATTTGCCCGTGCGGGAAATCGTACGTGGCCTGAGTGATATAAGAGAAGTATTCATCCTGGATCAGACCAATCGAGTTCTTGGGTTGGCCGGTTTGCCACCAGTAGTTGGTGTATACAGTTTCCCCCAGTTGACCAGCCGCGCCGCCGGGATAGCGTATGCTGACGGGCACATCGCCCTGGGTATAGCCGTATTGGAAGGTATAACTCTGGCTGCCTATGGTGCGGCTTTCTTGCGTCACGCGCCCCAGGCTGTCATAGGTCCAGGCGGCGCTGTTGTGGACCACGTCCGGCGGGTCGTAGGCGATCATACTGGTGCGCCGACCGATGCCGTTGCTGCTCTCGTCGTAACTGTAAGCGGCCAGCAAGGAGCCGGAAGCGCCGCCCAGCCCTTTCGTCAGCAGCCGGTTCAGGCTGTCGTAGGTAAAGGCCAGGGTTTGCAGGTTGGCGTCGGTCTGGCTGGTGAGGTTGCCGGCCGCGTCGTAGGTGTAATACCAGTCGCCCATGTCGGGGTCGTGCATGAAGCGTTTGCGCCCCAGGCCGTCATAGGTCATCCGGGTTTCGTTGCCCAGGGCGTCGTTGACCTGGGTCAGGTTGCCGTTAATGTCATAGCGGTAGCGCGTGCGGTAGATGTCGGCTTCGGCGTAATCGTCGAATTCCATCACAGCGCCGTTGGTATACACCTGAATGGCAAAGCGCCAGTCGCCGTCCTTCCAGGAGGCGTCCTGGGGCAGGCGGACTTCAGCGCGGTTGGCCGGGTTGTCGGCCTGCCACACCAGCAGGGCAAAATCGGCGTCGCTGCCGCTGCGGCGCAGCAGGGCGCGGTAATCGGTGTTGGCCTGGAACGGCATGAGTGCGGTATTGGTAATGAGCCGTGTGTTGTTAATCGTCGCGCCGTATTGTTGTAGAGTCAGGCTGCCGTCTTCGGCGCGCAGCGCCCAGCGGCGATAGCTTGCCGGGTCGTTAAAACTGCCTTTGTCCAGGTAAAGCTGGCCGAGGGCGTTTTGCTGGTTGAGGCGAAAGGTAAAGGCGGCGCCGGCGTCACCGTTGGCGGCTGTAGCCATGGGACGGGAAAGATAGGTGGCGTAGTTGCCAGCGCCGGTGATGTGAACACGGCCGCTGCTCACAACCACACTGCCGCTCTTGGCCCAACCGGGTAATGCCGGGTTGTTATGGTCGAAGTTGTCGCTAAAGCCAGCCAGCATCTCATCCACTGCTGCTAATTGCCCCGTGGCATCAAAGAAGGAAGCGTGGAGATTGTTGTTGCCATCTTGTTGGTAGAGGCTGCGCAGGCCATAGATGGCGCTGTTTACCGCGTCATCCAACCCTACCTGGCGCACCAGGTCACCGGTGGCGCTGTACTGCGAGGTGATAGTTCCGTAACTTGCGACTGGCGTTTTATAAGGGTTTCGTAGAAGCTGCTCGCCGCCTACAGTCTCAAAACCCTTAACATAGGCAGCGGCAAGATTAGGAGCGCTTTGCTCCAGAAGCTGCCCCCGGCTGTCGTAGCGCATGTCGGTTACAATTTCCTGCCCAATACCGCTGCCTCCCCAATCCATGTGCGGGCGCTGCGTTTGGATGAGGTTGCCAAAGCCATCGTAGAACTGCCGCTCCCAGGTTCCGCCGTTAGAAGCCAGGATAGCATTGTCCTGAGTTTTGTTCCAGGTGAAGATCATCCACGGCTTGGTATGCAAACGATAGGGACCATAATCGTAGTAGCGGTAAAAGGCTGAGGGCAAGTTAAAGTTACTGCCCTGCTCTTCCCAGCCGCGAAAGACGCGCTCCAGACGGCCGAATGGATCATAGGTGTAATGAGTGCTGAACCCGCTGGGATCCGTTACCTGGGCCAGCAGCCCGGCGTAGCTGTTGGTATGCGTCAGGACTGGCGTGAAGGTGTAGTTCAGCCCATAGTAAGCGTAGGACGTGGTTTGGTTGGCTGCGTTGGTCACACTAACAGGATACAGGTAGGTTCCATCGTAGGTGGTCGAGGTGACATGGTTGTTGGCGTCGGTCACGGTTTGGACCAAACCGAAGTTGGGCGTATAGGTGAGGCGCTGAGTCACAATGTACGACGGATAAGGATTTAGCGGCGTGTTTTCCAGGCTCATGGTTTGGAAGCAGTTGATGCAGCCGTCGTCGGCGCGCGCCGTGTTGGAGGGCAGGCTTTCGCCGTGGCTGGTAACGGCCGTGACGACGTAATAATCGCTGCTCTTCCCTTTTCTATCGGTAAAGTACCACCCGGTTAATCCGGTCGCAATGCGATTGTCTGGCAGCAGCACCGGAAAATCTGGACTGCGATAGACATTAAACGTAACGGCTTCGGTTACTTTGCCATAGTACTCCCACCTCAGGCTCACGGCATCGCCGGCCATGGCGGCATATAGATTGGTAGGAGCAGCCGGTGGTGGAACCGTTGCCGTGGGAGACGGCGTGGGCGTAACCGTCGGCAGCGGCGTGCTGGTAGGTGCAGCCGTCGGCGTGGCTGTACTGGTGGGCGGCGTGGGTGGCGCTTCCGATTCCTGTAAGCTTTCCACCTTCACAAGCAATCCTTTGGTGGGGGAAACCTCCCAACTTGTTCTATTTCCATCATAATAATAGCGCGTTTCCGCTTCCGGCTGGCTGACAGCTGGCGTAATCGTCGTCCCGGCGCTGGCGGCAAAAACGGCTTCACGGGCTACTTTGTTTACCACCCACGTTGTCGGGTTAGGGTAATACTCGCGATACACCAGACGCTGGCGGTTGGTTTCCCCGCCAATATCACCTTCTTCCTGAATTTGGGTAAGGTTGCCATACTGCACGTCGTTCTGCCGGCCATACGTGTAGTTCACGCAGTGCTCCCCGCTGCCATGTAGATATGGCGACGTGCAGACCCGGTTGGCGTAGGTGAAGTCAAAACTGGCTCCATTGTCACGGCCGTAAAAGGTTTTTTGCTGCTGGACCAGGTTATTGGCTGTATCGTAAACCTGGAATTGAATCGGACGCCCCTGGCGTTGGCGGATATCGTCGCCGACCCCGGCGCCGCGCCAAAAGGACGAAACTTCTGTGCGTACCGGCTGCCCATCATAATCAAGATGAACGGCCGTGGTTGTGTCAAACCCCACCAGGGGGCCATGTGGATAGGTAAAGTCAGTCAGCCCCGGTCGGCTGGGACAATTCGCCGCACCGTCCCACGGTCCCGGATCACCATCCGCCTGGTCGTAGCAGGGAGCGGAATAACTATAAGCGGTTCGCGCCGGGTTGGCATGGACGCCATCCCAATACTGAACCTCCTGGACAATGAAGGACATGGCGTACTCTGGATTACCTTTCACTGTATCCGCATGACGGCCGTCAGGCGCATACACAAAACTTACCTGACCGCCATAGCCATTATCCACCCCTATCAGGTGCGCAAATTGGAAACAAGTGGGATACCAATTGCCCTCTGGTATGTGGCGCAAGGGAGTATAAGTGAAACGGGTTTCCGGCAGAGCCTCACTGCCATCGCCGTTTAATATGCGAATGCCAGTGACCGTGAGCGTGTATGCTTCGTAATCAGGTTTAGCGTCGAAGCAAGTTTGGTGTTCTTGATAATAAGCGGCATCAAGTACGAGGTCAACGATCCGGTAAGGCGTCGCCTCCAAATGGTACAGTTTGATCTGGCTAACCCGCGTGTCAGTGTAAACAAACTCTATCTTACTTGCTGCAGTTGCATTAACTCGTGTATCGGCATTGGGTGCGGGTTCCGTGAAATTATACCGAATCTGTATCGGCCGCGTACGGGAAGTGGTAATCCTTGAGGTATAACTCACCACATGACCGTACCATTCGTCGGGCAGCCAATTTTCTTCATAATCATACTGAATCTGGTTACCGTTCACGTCTGTTATTGTGTCTACCATCCAACGCAGACCACTGTAATCTGTTAGATTACCTTCAGCTTGCGCTCCGGACATATGCACGGTTACATATTGGGTCTCTTGCCCTGTTTCGCTATTTTCATCATAGCCCAGACGGTAGGTCGTTCCATCAGGCGTCTGTACGGTCCAGTAAACAGCATCTCTATTAATCCCACTGCTCCCCGGCGCATAAATTTGTCGCACACGCAAACCAGGAGCATTTTCGGCGTAAAACAGGTAAGTGTTTCCTTCCGTCCGATAATGGGCTAAATGATGGCTAGAGCCATTAATAACAAGGTCAAAGTGATTGCCGTGCTTGGGATAAACACGCTGGTCATCAAGGCCAATTCCACCTAAACCCACGGTTCGACGGGTGATTTGTATCTGATTAATTTGCCACCCAAGACCCAACAGACCTTGGTCCATCCCGGTGGTATAGGCCAGCCCATTTAACCCACTGCTAGAGTAGGAGATGTCGATGTTGGGCGTTAGTCCGGCGCGACCAGGCGGCACTTCGATCGGGAACTGGTAAGTGGCCGCGCCGCTGAAGGTGGAAACGGCCGGAACCTGCCACTGATAGCGCCAGGGCTGGGGGGTATCTGAAGCTGCCGCCGTCTGCAAGCCAACAACGACCTGCCCATAATCGCCGCGATTGAGCGGCACGCTGAGCAAACCGGCGGGATCATGCACGGTCATTTCAGGGTAACTCCAGCCGCTGTCATCGGGCAGGCGAAGAGCAACAAACCAATTGGCATCTTTGGGCGGTTCTGGCATGAGGGTACGTACATCAAGGGCCAGGAAAAACGGCCGTTCCAATCGTTCTGGCGCGCGCGCAGTTTGGGTATTTGTCAGAGCCAGCGTCAGCCGGAACTGGCTGCCGTCTGGATAGGGCGGCTCGCTTTTTACTGCCAGCCAAGGGCTGACGGCAACTTGCAAATCGGCTGCGGTCGCCGGCGTTTCTGCCAGGAACATGACCGTCCCGTTATCAAACGCAGCCTGGTGCGCCCCAGGCGAAAAAACGGCCATCTCGCCTTCCATTCCATTAATGGAAACGGATAAAGAAGAAAAACGCGCCGGCGCTAACTCGTCCAAACTGTCAGCCGCCAATACCGGCTCCCAAAATGGGAGGGCCGGCTCTCCAACTGGCAAGCTCGGGTCAACGCCGGGTGTTGGCTGCCAGCTTTCCACTGTGGCGTCCGTTGGGTCCGCCGGCGGCAAATAGCCGGGGTCTTGCGCCAGGAGCGGCGCTAGACTTTGCGCAATTAGGGCAAAGGCTAACAGCCAGGAACAAAGATGGCGGAAACGGCCGTGATGTATGTATGTATGTATGTATGTATGTATGAACCGGAAATGTTTCATGATAGCCCCCTTTGGTTGCTGTGTTGATAGAACCCTCACAGTATAACCGGTTTTCCCGTCAGCGATCTGCAAATCGACTACAAATCGGCTGCAAACAACTGCAAACGGCTGCAAACGGCTACAAAACGGCCGTTCCCCCATCGGGGAGTTTGGCTCAACCCCTCAAAAAGGTGCAATCCAGATTTTCTCGCAAATCCTACCTCTGGTGAGGACTCTTACAACCCGGCCAAATCATCTAGTTTTCAGATTTTGATTTTTGAGTCTTTACCTCTGGTGATTAGCTTGAATTGAACCTTTTCGAGGGGTTGGGCCAAAACCCCCTTGATCTTCCTGTAACTGCTCATTATAATCGTCAATGTTATTATATATTTCACAATTATAATTGACGTATTCCAAGAGCGAAACCCTATGGACTTTGTTGGACGCAGCCCAGAGTTAAAGACGTTGCAAACTTTTTATGAATCGCCCAATGCTGGACTCCTTATTCTGTACGGCCGTCGGCGCATTGGCAAAACCCGGCTCATCACCCACTTTCTGGAACAGCGCCAGACAACTCCTCTGTTTTATTGGATGGCGACAACCCACAACGAAGCCTATCAACTGCGAGATTTTTCCCAAGCCATTTTGAGTTACGACCCACGCATGTCCGGGCCGCCAACGGCCGATTTCACCTTTGCCAGTTGGGAGGCGGCGCTGCACCACCTGGCCGACATCGTGGCGTTAAGCAGTCAGCCCCATCTGCTGGTGTTGGATGAATTCACCTACTTGCTGCGCAATGAACCGGCCATCAGCAGTATTTTCCAAAAAGTATGGGATCATCGCCTGTCGCACATCCCCCAGCTTAAGCTCATCCTCACCGGCTCGCTGATCGGCATGATGGCGCGCGAGGTTTTTGCCTATCAGGCGCCATTGTACGGCCGCGCGACCGCCCAGATTCGCCTGCGCCCGCTGCCCTACGCCGCAGTCATGGCCTTGTTTCCTGAGCGACCGGCCGATGAACGGGTGGCGATTTACGGTGTCACCGGGGGCGTACCGGCCTACCTGGAACTGTTTACGCGCACGGACAGCTTTGTCACAGCGCTGCGGGACCACTGCCTGTCGCCGGGCAGCCTGATGCTGTCCGACCCGCCGCTCATCCTCTATGAACAACTGCAAGAGCCGCAGACCTATGAGTCTATCTTGTCGTCGGTGGCCGCTGGTTTTCACCAATGGTCAGACATCGCCAAAATGTCTGGTTTGAACGAAACCGCGTTGGGGCATTATCTCAAGATTCTGCAAGAGTTAGAATTCATCGAACGGCGCGAGCCGGTGTTGGCCCGGCCGCAAAGCAAAAGCGGCCGTTACTTTGTCCGCGACCATTTTCTGCGCTTCTACTACCGTTTTGTGGTGCCACAGCTTGGCCCGCTGGCGCGCGGTTATCAGGCTGCGGCGGCGACAAAAATTCAGGCGGAGTTACGGCCGTTTCTTGGTGAACACGTTTTTGAAGCGTTGTGCCGTGAATGGGTTTGGGCGGCGGCGATGGCCGGACAACTCCCGTTTGTGCCCGAAGTTGTGGGGTCTTACTGGCGCACCTATCGGGGGCAGGGGGTGCAGCTCGACGTGGTAGCGGCCGCGCCCCGTGAGAAGAAGCTTCTGATTAGCGAAGCGAAATGGGGGCGCGATGCGCTCAGCCGCAATATCCTGACCGACCTGATAAAGCGCAGCCAGCGCATGGCGCAGGTGACGGAGGGATGGCAGACGCAGTATGCTTTGTTTGCGCGGGGCGGGTTTACGGCCGCTTTGCAACAGGAGGCTCAGGAAACAGGGTCGCGCCTGATCTCCCTGAGCGAATTGGAACAGCAGTTGGCGGAGGCTGAATAACAGCGTTGCAGAGCTAAGTTTGGCCCCAGTGAATGCCGGTTGTCAAGTGCAGGACAGCGAAAGACAAGCGATGTTGGCAATCAGCCTGATTGGGTTAATCCGACCTCATTTAAAAAGGAAGAGAGCATTGACTGGCCCGCCAGAGACATGGTCACGAAGTTGCCCCAAAGGCGCTGTGTCAGTAGGTTGTTGGGGCAAGATGGTGTGGTGTAGTGAAACGGCAGAAGGTCGAAAAGTGTCAATGTTTTTTGCCCCATTCATTATTTCCGATAAGGAAGAATCGTTGATACTAATTGGCTTTGAAACCCCGGCCATTTCGGCTAGAATATTTGTGCTAAAAAACCAACCCCTCCAGAAGGATGCGCAATGGATAGAAAACCACAATCGCAGCTGATTCTCTACCAGACCGAAGATGGACAGACGCAAATCCAGGTCGTCATGCAAGAGGGGACCGTCTGGCTGACGCAAAAAGAGATGGCCGAGTTGTTCCAACGGGACCAATCGGTTATTTCCCGGCATATCAACAATGTGTTTAAAGAAGGCGAACTGGATGCCGAAAGCAATATGCATTTTTTGCATATTGCTAACTCAGACAAGCCAGTTGCCTTTTACAATCTGGATGTTATCATCTCCGTCGGCTACCGAGTTAAATCCCATCGCGGCGTCCAGTTCCGCATTTGGGCCACCGGGACGCTTCGCGAATACCTGGTGAAAGGCTTTGTCCTGAACGATGCCCGGCTGGAAGGCAGCGAACGCAACTACTTTGAGGAACTGGTCGAACGGGTCCGCCGGATTCGGACGTCTGAGCAGCAGTTCTATCGCAAAGCCCTGGACATCTTTGCCACCAGCATCGATTATGACCCGAAGGCCGCTCAGGCTCAGGAATTCTTCGCCACCGTACAAAACAAGTTCCATTACGCCATTCATGGACGGACGGCGGCTGAACTCATCACCGAGCGGATCAACAGCCAGTCGCCAGCGATGGGTCTTACCAACTGGTCAGGACAGGTGGTGACTGCGAAAGAGGCTCGTATTGCCAAAAATTATCTCCAAGAGCTTGAACTGAAACGGCTCAACCTGCTGGTGGAGCAATTCCTGGCCTATGCGGAGTTGCAGGCGGTAGAGAAACGACCGATGTACATGCAGCAGTGGATTCACAAACTGGATGACTTCTTGCGCTTCAACGAGAAAGCGATTTTGCAAGGCAAAGGCAAAGTATCGCGCCAGGACATGGAAGCCAGAGTGCGCGAGGAATTGCAGCGCTATCAGGAGCAACAGAAGCGCCTGGAAACTGGCGACAGCTGACCCCGCATTGGGGAATGTTCCTCTACGTTGTGGTTGATAGGATACTTTTGTGGTGGTAGAAACGGCCGTTTTGCCCCCGGTAC
>WBZL01002824.1_pt1 | contig 16501 bp, 14 predicted proteins | sample 5204291 | NCBI WGS metagenome assembly WBZL01 (sample SAMN12344345, study PRJNA552823) | activated sludge metagenome | biome: Activated sludge suspended growth; feature: Nitrification reactor; material: Wastewater; isolation source: activated sludge from nitrification reactor of wastewater...
CGCAACGTTTTCCACATGAGCTGTGAAAAAGCCGCCACAACGACGTCACAACTGTTGCCAGGGCGTGACTTAGGGCCTCCGCGGGGCACAGCTCGAGGGCGGTAGGGCCGCCGCTGCCGTGGTCGGCAGTGACGCCGCGGCGGGGAGGTCGCGGCCCGGCACCGGCCCGTTCATCACGGGCAGCGAGAACCAGGGCGCCGGCCACGGCAAGCGCGCGAAGAGAAACGGCGAGACGAGTGCCTCCGCGCTCTCAGCCCCGACGGGCGCCTCCCCCCAGCTCGTCACCTCGCCGACGGGTTCGGCGAGCGCCCCGGCCAGGGCGAGGAGCAGACCAGGGTCGACGCCGGGCCAGGCGAGGAGCTCCGCGCGGGCGGCCTCACGGAGGGCCGGCTGCTCGCGCCACAGGGGCGCCGCCAGCAGGCTCGGGGCCGCCAGCAGAGAACGAGCTCCGCAGGCCGGGGCCGAGGGATCCACGGGGTCGGCCGCGGCGAGGAAATGGGGCGCGAGCGGCCCCAGAGGGTCGGTGGCCATCGCCGTCGCGAGCGCTTGCCGCGCCCAGGGTGCCCCCTCCTCGATCCCGAAGACGCCGGCGACCAGCCACAGTGGAGAGGCCCCGGGAGCGCCCCGCGCCGCCCCCCGCGCGAGCTCGGCCCGCGGCGGCTCGAGGTAGGTCGCCAGGCGAGCCGGGTAGAGCGGGAAGCCAGGGTCCAGACGGGCGGCGGCGGCGAGCTCGGCGCGGGTCGCCTCGACACTGGCGGCAGCCAGGGCGCGGTCGTAGTGACGGTGGGCGAGGGTCGGCCGCAGCAGGGCGAGCGCCGCGGCGAGGGCGAGGGCCGCGAGGGCCAAGCGACCGCGGTGGCTCCCCGTCGCCGTGCCTCTCGGCGCGCCGCTGGCGAGGGCTACGCCGGCGGCGAGGGCAAGGGCGAAGGCCAGGGCGGGGATGCGCAGCCAGGCGTCGGTGAGCGCCGTGACGCCCCCTCCGGCCAGGCCGAGAAGCGCTGCCCTCAGAGCCCCCGCATCGACGGCGACGCCACGCTCTCGCCACCGCCGCCAGGCGAAGAGCCCGAGCACCGCGAGCGCGAGCGCTGCCCCCGTCAACCCCAGCTCGTAGGCAAGCTCGAGAGGCGCCGAGTGCAGCTGGCCGACGACCTCCGACGGTAGCGAGGTCCCCGGTAGCGGTCGCAGCCAGCGGCCGAGCGTCCACGGCACGGAGCCCGGCCCCCAGCCGAGGAGCGGCGAGTCCGCGAGGCCCTGCCAACCGGCCTGCCAGTAGACCAGGCGGGCGGCAAGCGAAGGGTCGCCCCCCCCCGCCAGGCTCGCCAGCCGCGGCAGCTGCGCCCCCACCACGACGACGCCGGCGACCATCGCCGCGCCGCGCAGCCAAGCCGGCAGGCGGTGACGATGCCAGACCAGCCACAGAGCGACCTCGACGCCCACGGCCAGGGCGCCCGCCAACGAGCGGCTGGCGAGCAAGGCTGCCGCGGCCAGGACGATCGCCACGACGCTCGTGGCTCGCCAGGGCCCAGGCTCCCGGCCTGCCAGCGCGGCGAGCGGTGCCGCGATCACTAGCCAGGCGGCGAGCAGGTTGTGATGGCCCAGAGGCATCAGGGCGCGAGATGCCCCCATCAGCAGGAGGTCACCCAGGGCCCAGGCGGCGACGGCCAGCACGGCGAGGGTGATCCCCTGGGAGGCCCGCTCAGCGGCCCGACGCCAGGCTTCGGCCAGAGCGGCCGGCAAGCTGAGGTAGAGCGGCAGCAGGGAGATCGCGACCAGGCCCGCCCGCGGCACCGGCGAGGCCAACCAGCTGCCGAAGACGGCCACCAGCAGCGCCGCCGGCAGCCAGCGCCCGGTCCGGCCCAGGCCGAGTGGGTCGGCGGTCGCCGGAGCCAGAGTGGCCACCGCCAGGACCACCACGCCGGCGCAGCTCGCCGCGCCCAGCCAGCCGAGGCTGCCGGTGAAGCTCCCCCACCAAACGGCGAAGAGGACGAGCGCCAGGCCCGGCAGGACCGCGACCAGTTCGCCCCGGCGGGCCGTCACCATGGCGCCAGCCTACCAGCGCCCGGCTGCAGCCACGCCCCGCCTGCGATATCCTGCGACCAGATCGCCCGTGGGTGTGCTCGTCCTGACACCCGCGAGCCCACCGTCGCGACCCGCGCCCCTTCCGCGCTCCCAAAGCTGCCCGATCGGAGACTCGTCATGAGCACGCTGACTGCTACCTCGGCCGACTCGGCCACGGTCGCCGCCATCCTGGCCGACCTCGATCTCGCCCACGACAACCCCGGTGCCTTCGACGGCACCTGGCTCGAGACCCACGGCGAAGCGCTCGCCTCCCTCAACCCCTCGACGGGTGAGGTCCTGGGCACCGTCCGCCAAGCGACCGCCGCCGACTACGAGCGGGTCGCCGCCCGCGCCCACGAGGCCTTCCACGAGTGGCGCCACTGGCCGGCGCCTCGCCGCGGCGAGGTCGTCCGCCTGCTCGGCGAGGAGCTGCGCAAGAAGAAGGAGTCCCTCGGCCGCTTGGTCTCGCTCGAGGTCGGCAAGATCTACTCGGAAGGCCAGGGCGAGGTGCAGGAGATGATCGACATGTGCGATTTCGCCGTCGGCCTCTCCCGCCAGCTCTATGGCCTGTCGATGCACTCCGAGCGGCCGCAGCACCGGATGTACGAGCAGTGGCATCCGCTGGGCGTGGTGGGGATCATCACCGCCTTCAACTTCCCCGTCGCCGTCTGGTCGTGGAACGCGGCGCTCGCCGCCGTCTGCGGTGACTCGATGATCTGGAAGCCTTCGCACCAGGCGCCGCTGACCGCCATCGCCGTCACCAAGATCGCCGCGCGGGTGCTCGCGGCCGCCGGTGCCCCTCCCATCTTCTGCATGGCGATGGGCGACCGCCACCAGGTCGGCGAGCCGATGACCCGCGACCACCGCGTGCCCCTCGTCTCGGCCACCGGCTCCACCCGGATGGGCAAGGAGATCGGTCGCGTGCTCGCCGACCGCTTCGGGCGCGGCCTGCTCGAGCTGGGCGGCAACAACGGCATCGTGGTGATGGATGACGCCGACCTCGACCTCGCCCTGCGGGCCGTGCTCTTCGCTGCCGTCGGCACGGCCGGCCAGCGCTGCACGACTACCCGCCGGCTCTTCCTCCAGAAGGGCATCGCCGCCGAGATGAAGCAGCGGCTCGTCGCGGCCTACGGTTCGATCCGCATCGGCGACCCGCTCGACCACCACACCCTGATGGGCCCGCTGATTGACGAAGGGGCGGTGAAGAGCATGATGGCGGCGCTGGAGGCGGCGAAGGCCCAGGGCGGCAAGGTGCTCTACGGTGGCAAGCGCCTCGACCGCCCCGGCTTCTGGGTCGAGCCCACCCTCGTCGAAGCCGTGCACCACATGCCGATCACCTGCGACGAGACCTTTGCGCCGATCCTCTACCTCTTCGAGTTCGACACCCTGGACGAGGCAATCGCCCTGCACAATGCCGTGCCGCAGGGCCTCTCCTCAGCCATCTTCACCCTCAACATGCGCTCGGCGGAGACTTTCCTCTCGGCGGCGGGCTGCGACTGCGGCATCGCCAACGTCAACATCGGCACCTCGGGGGCGGAGATCGGCGGCGCCTTCGGTGGCGAGAAGGAGACCGGCGGCGGTCGCGAGGCAGGGTCCGACGCCTGGAAGATCTACATGCGGCGGCAGACCTGCACCCTCAACTGGGGCACCAACCTGCCACTCGCCCAGGGCGTGCACTTCGACGTCTGATTCGTCGGATCGATTGCTTTGGGGCGGGCTTGAGACCCGCCCCAGGTTGTTCAGGCCCAGGTAGTCAGGCCCAGGTGGTCAGGCGGACACCACCCGCACGGCGTGGTAGTTCTTCTTGCCCCGCCGCAGGACGATGAACCTCTCGGCCACCAGGTCGACGGCGGAGAGGACGTATCCCGCATCCTCCACCCGCCGGTTGTTCACGTAGACGCCCCCCGAGGCCACGGCGCGCCGCGCCTCGTTGCGGGAAGGCACCAGGCCGCTCGCCGTCAGCACGGCGAGCAGGCTCGCCTCGGGGCTGCCGAGGGCCGCCGCCGGCAGCTCCGTCGCCTCCCAATGGCCGAAGGCCTCGGCGAGCTCCTGAGCCGAGAGCTCCGCCAGGTCCCGCCCCTCGAACAGCACCTCGGTCGCATGCTGCGCCCGGGCCAGCGCTTCGGGGCCATGCACCAGGCGGGTCACCTCGCCCGCCAGGGCCCGCTGCGCCTCGCGGGCCTGCGGCCGCTCGTTCATCGCCTGCGCCAAGGCCGCGATCTCCTCGAGCGACAGGAAGGTGAAGCTCTTGAGGTAGCCCACCACGTCGGCGTCGTCTGTGTTGAGCCAGAACTGCAGCATCTCGTAGGGGCTGGTCAGCTGCGGGTCGAGCCAGACGTTGCCCTGCTCGGACTTGCCGAACTTCTTGCCGTCGCTCCTGGTGACCAGCGGGCTGGTGAGGCCGTAGGCGGTCACTCCGCGCAGGCGGCGGATGAGATCGGTGCCGGCCACGATGTTGCCCCACTGGTCGCTACCGCCCATCTGCAGGCGGCAGCCGTGGCGGTCGTGGAGCTCCAGAAAGTCGTAGGCCTGGAGCAGCGAGTAGGTGAACTCGGTGAAGGAGATCCCCTGCTCGCGCGACTCCAGCCGCTTCCTCACCGAGTCCCGCGCCACCATGGCGTTGACCGAGAAGTGCTTGCCGACGTCGCGCAGGAAGCTCACCAGGTTGAGCTTGCAAAGCCAGTCGGCGTTGTTGACCAGGAGGGCCCCCGACGGCCCCGAAAAGTCGAGGAAGCGCTCGAGCTGGCCGCGGATCCCGGCGAGGTTCTCCGCCAAGCGCTCCGCGGTGAGCATGGGGCGCTCGCTCTCCTTGCCGGAGGGGTCCCCGATCAGCCCGGTGCCGCCGCCGACCAGAGCGATCGGCCGGTGCCCGGCCTGCTGCAAGCGCATCAGCAGGAGGATCTGCAGCAGGCTTCCCACGTGCAGGCTGGCGGCGGTGGGATCGAAACCGATGTAGGCCGTCAGCCGCTCGCCCGCCATCAGCGGGCCCAGCTCCGGGGCCGTCACCTGGGCCACCAGGCCGCGGGCCTCGAGGTCGGCCACGAAGTTCGTCGTCATCTTGAGCCTCCGCGTTTGCGTCAGAGGGGTGAGACGGCGCGCAACGCTGCGGGCAGACACTCGAAACGGACGCCGCCCTCACCGACCGGCACCATTCTCTCGCCATCGCCGTAGACGTGCATCGGCCGGTCGAGACCGACCTTGGCCCAGCTCGAGCGCGCCGTGAAGATCGCCGGGTGGCCGGCGTGCGTGCCCTTGTAGACCTTGGGGAAGACCCGCAGGAAGGTCCGCCGGGGGACCTGGCGCACGATCACCAGATCGAGCAGGCCGTCGCCGGTGTCGGCCTGCGGTGCCACGCGCATGCCGCCGCCGAAGCGGGGTGTGTTGGCCATCACCATCAGCATTGCCCGCCCCTCGAAACTGCCACCCTCGAAAGCGATCGAGTACAGCGGTGGTCGGAAGGTCACCAGGGTGTGGAGGACGGCGTAGACGTAGATCAGTGGCCCCTTGAGACGCCGGACTCGGTTGGCCGTCTCGTTGGCGGCGCTGTCGAAGCCCACCCCCGCCACCCCGGCGTAGAGCTGGTCGTCAACGCGAGCGAGGTCCAGGCTGCGGATGGGGGCAGCGAGGGCCGCCTCGACCGCGGCGCCGAGCTCGGCCGGCATTCCGAGTGTCGCCGCGAGGTCGTTGCCGCTGCCCAGGGGGATGGCGGCCAGGGCGCAGGTGGTGCCGGCCAGGCCCTGCACGACGTAGTGCTGGGTTCCGTCGCCGCCGGCCACCACCAGGCGTTCGACGCCGTCGGCCGCTGCCTGGCGTGCCAGGGCGGTGAGGTGCGCGGCATCGCGGCTCAGCATGAGCTCGCTGCCCGCCGTCGCTGCCAGCGCGCGCAGTGGTTCGGCGAACTGCGCCGCTCGGCCGCGGCCGCCGCCCGGGTTGAGCACGAATCGCACCATGATGAGGCGGGAATCTTACCGCAGGCGTGGCGGCGGATTCGGCGTAAGATGCGCCGCATGCCCAAGCCCCGGATCCAGGTCCTCGTCTGTACCAACGAACGTGAAGCCGGCGCCAAGAAGCCCAGCTGCGGCCCCCGCGGCGCCCTGGAGCTGTATCGCAGCCTCAAGGACAAGGTCTGGGACTCTGGCGTTGGCGAAGACGTGATGGTCGTCCGTACGGGTTGCCTGAAACACTGCAGCCGCGGCACCGTGGTCGCCATCCAGCCCTACAACCTCTGGTACCAGAAGGTGAGGCTCGAAGACCTCGACGAGATCGTCGAGAAGTCGATCCTCGGCGAGGGCCAGGAGGTCGAGCGGCTCAGCATGCCCGATATCCCCTGGGAATAGCCACCGCCGCCCCCGCCGGCGCACGCCGCGGCAGCTCGCCCTAGAGAAAGTACAGTTCCCGGTCGACCCGCGGCTTGGTTCGGCGCGCCCGCGAGGCCCGCCGCGCCTGGAAGAAGTCGGCGAGCGAGCCCTCGCCGTCGTCGGCTTCCCCGTCGTCGAGCTCGCTTTCGAGTGCCTCGGGATCCTCCCCCGCTTCGAGCCGGGCGACCATCTCCTCCATCCGCGGGCCGAGCTCCATCCCAGCCGCGGCCCCGAACTGGCGCAGCAGGCGCGCCATCTGCCGCGGGTCCTCCTCCGCCCCCTCCGGCATGCCGGCGAGCGCTGCCTCCATCGCCCCGGCCATCTTCTCGTCGTCGAGGTCGGGCAGCTCTCCAGGCTCCTCACCGCCGCGCTCGGCCGTCTTGCGCAGCATGGCAAACGAGGAGGGCTTGCGCCCCAACCGGGGGCGCTGGCAGCGCGGGCAGGCAGGGCTCGCCGCCGTATCGACCGCGGCGCTGAAGAAGCTGAAGACGGTGTGGCAGTCGGGGCAGTAGAACTCGTAGATCGGCATTGGCCTCGGCGCTCCGGCGTGGATTGTCCCCGAGCGGCCGGGGGCCGGTCAATTGGCAGCTCGCCACTCCTCAGAATATGAGCGTGGACGGCGAAGATCCTGACTGCGATGGGAATATTCCTCTCGATCTCAGCGTTACGCACTCATGAACTGACATGAGATCAGCCTGGTGCTGATCGTGAACCAAGGAGGAACGTCATGAGCAAAGCCCTCACCCGCCGCAGCGAGAACCTCCCCTTCTTCGGTGCTCGCGACCCCTTCTTCACCCCCTTCTTCGACCGCTTCTTCGACCTCGACCCCTTCCGCTCGGAGGCCCTGGCCTCGTCCGAGGAGCTCTCCAAGGGCAACTGGCTGCCGGCGGTGGACGTCAAGGAGACCGCGGACGCCTATGTCGTGCACGCCGAGCTTCCTGGCCTCTCGAAGGAGGACATCCAGGTGACGCTCGAGAACAACGTGCTGCGGCTCTCCGGCGAGCGGCGTTTCGAGAAGAAGGACGAGAAGGACAACTACCACCGCATCGAGCGCGCCTACGGCACCTTCAGCCGCTCGTTCACGCTCGGCGCCGGCACCATGGCCGACAAGGTGAAGGCCGAGTTCAAGGATGGTGTGCTGACCATCACCATCCCGAAGAGCGAGGAGACCAAGCCGCGCGCGATCGCCATCCACTGAGACGGCCGACCGCGGTCCGCCTGCGCAACCGGGCCCACCAACTCTGGTGGGCCCTTTTCTTTGCTCCGCAGCCATCTCGGTGATCGAGATTCCATGCCGATCGCGCATAATGGACCAAGGAGCGATCCCATGCGCACTCTCCTCGCCCGATCTCGCAAACCGGCCTTCGTCCTGGTCCTCTCCCTCTTCGGCCTCGCCCTCCCCTCCCAGGCGGGCATCAACCGCTGGTCTCGCGTTGGCCCCGACGGGGGCCGAGTGCCCCGCCTGGCCTTCGCGCCTACGGTCGAGGGGCTCGTCGTCGCCGCGACGAGCGGCGGCGGAGTGGCCGTCAGCAACGACGGCGGAGGCAGTTGGGAGACCTCGGCCGAGGGCCTGGCGAGCCCCTTCATCGAGGACGTGGCCGTGGACCCCACACTCCCCACGCGGCTCTACGCCGCCACCTACTTCGGCATCGCGCGCAGCGACGACGGCGGGGCGACCTGGGGCGACGCCAACGGCAACCGCACCTTCGACGAGCTCGGCAACGCGCAGGCCGTCGCCGTCGCACCGAGCGGTACGGTGTACGCCGCCGGCAGCGCGGGGATCTTCCAGTCCCACGATCACGGCGCAACCTGGTGGGCGCTGGCACCCTTCCTCCGCGCCCATCGCGTGGTTCTCGACGTTGCCAACCCTGCGGCGCTCTGGGTCGCCTCCTTCAACCTCGCCGGGGTCTACCGGATCGACACCGCGGGTGGTGCGCCCGAACGGCGGAGCGAGGGCCTCGCGATCGGCGACGGTCCGGCCATCGACCTCGCCGTCCACCCGGCTACGGGAGACCATCTCCTCGTCGCGCTCGAACGGGGCTCGGCGCCGTATTGGAGCGACGACGGCGGCGCCACCTGGCAACGGCGCCCCACCGGTCTACCCGCGAGCGCGGTACGCGCCATCGCCTTCGACCCGGTGGATCCGCTGGTGGCCTACGCCGCCTACGACTTGCAGGGCGTCTACCGCACCCTCGACGGTGGCGCCCACTGGCTGCCGACCGGGCCCGGCCTCGAGAACCAAGAGCTCCTCGCCGTCGCCGTCGACCCCGCCCACCCACGCGCGATACTCGCCGGTACCGCGAGCTACGGGGCCTTCCGCGGTAGCAACCGAGGCCGCGACTGGCTGCCCTCGTCGCTGGGCCTCACCGCCACGGCCGTCACCTCCCTGCTGATCGACCCCGGCAGCCGGGGCTGGCTCTATGCCGGCACCGAGGGGCTGCTCACCTTCGCCGGCGGCAGCGGCGTCTTCGAAAGCCAGGACGCCGGCAGTCATTGGCGGCCGCGGCGGCGCGGGCTGGGCTTCTCCTCGGTCCACGCCCTCGCCCTCCAACCCGGCACCATCTCGACCGTCCTCGCCGGCGGGGTCAAGGGCCTGGCGCGCAGCCTCACCGCCGGCCAGAGCTGGTCCGCCGTGGCCCTGCCCGATCCGTCGAGCTACTGGGACGTTCGCGCGATGGCCTTCGATTCCCTCGACCCGCAGACGGCCTATGCGGTCGGCGGGCAGGAGATCCCCCGCCTGTTCTTCCCGAGTCTCTTCTGGAAGAGCACCGACGGCGGGCAGACCTGGCGGGCGCTCAGCGGGCCGCAGGGTTGGCTCTTCGACGTCAAGACGGTGCCCGGCCACTCAGCAGAGCTCTACGTCGCCGGCGTCGACGGCGTGCTGCACAGCACCGACGGGGGTCGCACCCTCGAGGGCCCGGGCACCGGCCTGCCCGTCACCGTCGGCTATCCCTACGTGGCTCTCGCTCTCCACATCGCTCGCCCGGGCCTCGTCTTCGCCGCCCGAAGCGTCCCGGCCGGCTCCAACGAGGCTCCGCTCTACCGCTCGCGCGACGGCGGCGCCAGCTGGGAGCCGATGCTGGGCCTGCCCAGCGTCGACGCTCATGCCGTGCTGATCGACCCCGGAGATCCCGACCGCGTCTTCGTGGCGACCGACGCCGGCGTCCATGTGAGCCATGACGGCGGCGAGAGCTGGGAGCCCATGACGGACGGGCTCGGGGGCCTCGCCGTGCTGTCCCTGGCGATGGATCCCTACTCACCCACGACCCTCTACGCTGGCACCCGCGGCGCCGGCACCTTCCGCATCACCTTTGTCACCCCGTCCCCCTGCGCCGCGGACGAGATGACGCTCTGCCTGGGCGACGGCAGGTTCGAGGTCCGCATCGACTGGCGGGACTTTGCCGGCAACACCGGCAGTGGCCGTGCGGTGCCATGGACTGGCGACACGGGGACTTTCTGGTTCTTCGACTCGGACAACGTCGAGGTGATCGTCAAGGTCCTGCCCGGCGGCCCGGTCAACGGTCACTTCTGGCTCTTCTACGGCGCCCTCTCGAACGTCGAGTACACCCTGCGGGCACGCGACAGCCTGACCGGCGACGAGGCCACCTATTTCAACCCTGCCGGCACCTTCGCGAGCGTGGGAGACACGCGGGCCTTCCTGGCCTTCGACCGCGCCGCTGGCAGCCTCGCTGGCCTGGTCGCCCCGGAAGCGCTGACGCACCCGGAGCGGCTGACGAACTCGGAGCCGCTGACGCACCCGGAGCCACCGCCGCCAACCGAGCCGCTGCTGGCCAGCCGGGGCAGCTGCCTACCAGACACCCATCGGCTCTGTCTCGCTGGCGGTCGCTTCGCCGTCGAGGTCCACTGGCAGGTGCCGAACCTGGGGGACGGCGAGGGCACGACGCTGCCGGTGAGCCCCGATACGGGCGCCTTCTGGTTCTTCCAGCCGACCAACGTCGAGCTGGTCGTCAAGGTGCTCGACGGTCGGGCCCTCAACGGCCACTTCTGGGTGTTCTATGGCGCTCTCTCGAGCGTCGAGTACGACTTGGTGGTCACCGACACCCAGACCGGGGCCAGCCGGACCTACCACAATCCCTCGGGACGGCTGGCGAGCGTGGGAGACACGCGCGCCTTCTAGGAGGGCTCAGGCCACTACCGGCAGTAGCGGCGCGAGGTCGCGATTCTGCGGGGTCAGGGCATTGCGGTAGCGGCGCGCCAGCTCCGCCGTCTCCTCGCGGCTCACCAGGCGCTCGTAGAGGTTGGTGCGCTGGCGCGGGATGTAGCCAGCGGCGGCGATCAGGTGCTCCATCTCCTCCTGGCTCATCCGGTAGGCCGTGCCGGCCGAGGAGACGACGTTCTCCTCGATCATGATCGAGCCCATGTCATCCGCCCCGAACTTGAGGGCGGCCTGGCCGATCTTCTTGCCCTGGGTGACCCAGCTGGTCTGGAAATGGACGATGTTGTCGATGAACAGGCGGGTCACGGCCAGCGTCCGCAGGTACTCCTCCGCGTAGGTCTCCGGCACCTCGGCCATCTCTGTGTGCTCATGCTGGAAAGTCCAGGAGATGAAGGCGGTGAACCCCTTGGTCTCGTCCTGCAGGCTGCGCACGCGCTCGAGGTGCTCGAGACGGGCTTCGAGGCCCTCCCCCATGCCGTACATCATCGTCGCCGAGGTACGCAGCCCGTTGCGGTGGGCCTGGCGCATGATGTCGATCCACTCTTCGGCCGACGCCTTGGGATAGGCCAGCACCTCCTTGCGCACCTGGTCGGAGAGGATCTCCGCACCGCCGCCGGGAATCGACATCAGGCCTGCCGCCTTGAGGCGGGCGATGACGTCGTAGAAGCTCAGCCGCTCCTTCTTGGCGACAAACTTCACCTCCGGCGGCGAGAAGGCATGCAGGTGCACCGTCGGATAGCGCTCGTGGATGAAGCGGAGGAGCTCCTCGTAGTAGGACAGCGGCAGGTCGGGATGCACGCCGCCTTGCAGGAGGATGCCGGTACCGTTGAGCGCCAGCGTTTCTTCGATCTTCTGCCCGATCTCGTCGCGAGAAAGAAGATAACCTTCCGGGTCTCCCGGCTGGCGGTAGAAGGCGCAGAAGCGACACTTGTAGACGCAGACGTTGGTGTAGTTGATGTTGCGATCGATGTTGTACGTCGCGATCTGCGGGTCGTTGAAGCGATTGCGCACCGCGTCGGCAGCCAGCCCGAGCTCGAGCAAGTCGCCGTCGAGGAGGAGGGTATGGGCGTCGCCGACCGAGATGCGACGGCCGGCCACGGCGTCCGCAAGGATCTGGGCCACAGAGCGGCCTGAGGGCATGGTGCTCATCGGGCGTTGATCCTACCACCGGCCTGTCGTCTGACCGGGGCCGCCCGGCGTCTCCCTCGATGGCCATTTCCGCACTCCACTCAGGGGAGAGCGAGCTTCATCGTGATCCCTGCGGTGCCCGCAGCATCGCTCCAGCCAAGGAGGAGACCGTGATGACGAATCGCCAGCGAACCTGGAAACGCCACCTGACTCTCGCCACCCTGTTCCTCGTCGCAGCCCTGGGAGCGGCGGCCCTGGTGCCGACCTCCGCCGATGCTCTGTTCAGCCTGGGAGTCTGCGTTTACTACAGCGACGCCACCTACAGCACCGTGGTGGGCGCGCGCGGCAACGGCTGCTGCGGCGAGGTCATCAACTGGGGCGTCACCACGCCCTACCGGCGTTGCGAGGCCCTCAACTGCCTCGACGTGCTCTGCCCATTCCTCGAGTAGGCCGTCAGAAGCCGATCCGGCGCATCACGAAGCGTGGCAGGAGCCGAATCACCAGCATCACCCAGCGCCAGATCGCCGGCGCATAGACCACCGGAGTCCCGCGGTCGATCGCCCGCAGAACGCGGGTGGCGACCGCCTCGGGCTCGCCGGCGAAGGGCGGTGGTTTGAGCCCAGCCGTCATCCCCGTCTTGACGAAACCCGGCTTCACACAGACGACCCGCAGGCCCTGCGACGAGAACTTGTGGTCCAGGCCTTCGAGGTAGCGGCTCAGGCCGGCTTTGGCTGCCCCGTAGAGCACGACGGGCTTGCGGCCGCGCTCGCCGGCAACCGAGCTGAACACGCAGAGCGTTCCACCGCCGTGTGCGAGCAGACGCCGCCTCGCCTCCTCGCAGAACTGCACGGTGCGCGTGAAGTCGAGCTCGAGCACGCGGGCGGCCAGCTCGGGATCCGCCTCGAGCTGCTCCTGGGTGGCGAAGGCACCGGCGGTCACGACCACCGTCTCGAGGCCTCCCAAGGCCACCTCGGCCGCCGCCAGCGCTGGACCGAACGTGGCAGGCTCCGCGAGGTCGCAGACCGCCGTCCCGGCGACCTTCCAGCCGCTGCGGGCTGTCAGGTCGGCAGCGCTGCGCTCGAGGTCCGTCGCATCGCGCCCGAGCAGGACGAGTTGGTCGCCCCGTGCCGCCATCTGGCGGGCGAGAGCCCGGCCCATTCCTTTGGTCGCTCCGAGGATCACCACCTTCATGGCATGTCTCCCAACAAGCGGACCGAGAGCGCGCTGCGCAGCCGGCCCTCGGGGTCATAGCGCCGGCGGGCCGCTGTGAAACGCGGCAGGCGAGCGCTCTCCATCGCGGCGAAGTGCTCGCGGCGCGAGAAGCCATCCTTGGCGAGATAGATGCGCCCACTCTCGGCGAGAACGGTCTCGTTCAGGCGATCGATGCGGGCCTGGACCCCAGCATCGACCTTGAAGTCCGCGGCGATCGAGATCCCGGGACGAGGAAAGGACAGCAGGCCTCCGCTCTCGGCGCCGCAGTCCTTGATGACACAGAGAAACGAAGCGCCGCCGAGGCGGGTCAGTACGTCGAGGAAACGGCGAGCGGCGCCCGGTCGCTCGGCTTCCGGCAGCACGCATTGGTGTTGCGTCAGTCCCCGAGGCCCATAGATACGGTTCCAGTGCCGGACGCGGTCGAGAGGGTAAAAGAAGGCCTCGGGACTGACGATACCCCGGCGGGGGCGGCGCGGATGCGTACGGTAGACCGCCTCGTTGAACCCCCGCACCGTCGCCGGCGAGAGAAGCCAGCTCGGCAGGACGAACGGTACAGAGAGGGCCGAGGCGGGGCGAGGGAAGCGATTCGGTGCCTCTCCGGGCTCGGCCCAGCGGCCCTTGAACAGGATGCCACGGCCAAGGCGCCGGCCGCGGGCGAGGCAGTCGATCCAGCCGGCCGTGTAGGGCCACTGCGAAGCCGCGGTGCGCAGCTCGGCGAGGAAGCGGTCGATGTCGTCGATCCGCTCGGTCTCCTGCCAGATCCACGGGCTCGGCACCCGCTGCAGGGTGAGCTCGACCTCGAGGATGTGGCCGGTGAGGCCCATGCCGCCGCAGGTGGCGGCGAAGAGCTCGGCGTTCTCGCTCGGCGAGCAATCGACGACGGAGCCGTCGGCGAGGACCATCCGTAGCCGGCGGACGTGCTGCGAGAACGTGCCGTCGCGGTGATGGCTCTTGCCGTGGACGTCGGCAGCCACCATGCCGCCGAGAGTGACGAACTGGGTCCCCGGTGAGGCAGGCGGCCAGAGCCCCAGCGGCAGCACCTGGCGGATCAGCTCGGCGAGCGACAGGCCGGCCTCGGCACGCACGCACCCCGAGGCGGGGTCGAGATCCAGGATGCGGTCCGCCAAGGTCGTCCCGACGACGAGCGGCCGGGATGGATGTGGCAACGAAGCGTCGCCGTAGGAGCGGCCGAGGCCGCGGCTGAGGGCGGCGGCGCCCACCACGGTCATGAGGTCTTCGGCGCTGCGCTCCTCGCCCCAGACGGCCTGCCGCCCCCAACCTTCGATGCGCATCGACCGCTGAGCGCTCACGGTGGGCTCCGGCGAGACTCAGGCCCCGGCGCGAACCGGTGTCTCGACTGCGGGCCAGAGGGCGAGCGGGCGAGCGGCCGGGATCAGGCCGTGGAGAGCGGCCCGGCGGTAGTACTCCGCCAGGCCAGCGAGCTCCTCAGCACCCAGGGAATAGGAAAGGTACTCGAGGAGGTAGCGACGGACCTCGTCCACGGGCAAGGTGAGCTCGCGGGCGTAGACGCTGATCAGCGTCTCGATCTCCGCCAAGCCGAGACCGAGGCTCGCCTGGAAGACGCTCATCAGGTCCGGCAGGTCGACGCCCTGGCGCACGGCCCAGACGGCGAAGACGGCCGGGTGGCCGCTCAGGGCCCGCCACTCCGCGGCGAGGTCGAGCACCAGGAAGCGCCCACGGTCCACCTGGAGGGCCGGATCGCCGATCACCAGCGCCGCGTCACTCTCCCGCAGCATCGCCTCGACCTCCGGCAATGCCTGTCGATAGCGCGGCCGCAGACCGTAGCGGTCGGCGAGGACGATCTGCACCAGGGCCGCCGAGGTGCGGCTGTTGAGGTCGAGGGAAACCTCGCGGACCTCCTCGACCGGGCAGCGGGCGACGAGCAGAACGCTGCGCACCTCGCGGGTGGCGGCCACGCAGAGCCCGGGCAGCACCGACAGCCCCGGAATGCGCTGTACCTCGATCGCCGGGATCAAGCCGATGTCGAGCTCGCCGCGCGCTAGGCGGTCGGCGACCTGCGCAGGGGGATGGAAGGCGGCGTCGAAACGGTCCGCGTAGCAGCCGCGCAGGAATCCCCAGGCGAGAGGCCTGCTGTTGAGGAAGTTGACGATCCCAACCGAGAGCTTGCTCACGCCGCTTCCTCGCGCGCCCTACTTCGACATCGCGTTGAGGAACTCCTGGTTGGTCTTGGTCTTCGAGAGCTTGTCGAGCAGCAGCTCCATCGACTCGACGGTCGACAGCGGGTTGAGCACCTTGCGCAGCACCCAGATGCGATGGAGGTCCTGCGCCGGGATAAGCAGCTCTTCCTTGCGGGTGCCCGACTTGGTGATGTCGATGCCGGGAAAGACCCGCTTATCGATCAGCTTGCGGTCGAGGTGAATCTCGCAGTTACCCGTGCCCTTGAACTGTTCGATCACGTCGTCCATGCGGCTGCCGGTATCGACCAGCGCGGTCGCGATGATGGTCAGCGAGCCTCCCTCCTCGACGTTGCGGGCGGCACCGAAGAAGCGCTTGGGGCGGTGCAGCGCGTTGGCGTCGATACCACCCGAGAGCACCTTGCCCGAGGGCGGCTGGACGGTGTTGTAGGCTCGGGCCAGGCGGGTGATCGAGTCGAGCAGGATCACCACGTCCTTCTTGTGCTCGACGAGGCGCTTCGCTTTTTCGATCACCATCTCGGCGACCTGCACGTGGCGGGTGGCCGGCTCGTCGAAGGTCGAGGAGACCACCTCGCCCTGCACCGAGCGCTGCATGTCGGTGACCTCTTCCGGCCGCTCGTCGATGAGCAGGACGATGAGGACGATCTCCGGGTGGTTCTTCTCCACCGAGTGGGCGATCGACTGCAGCAGCATCGTCTTACCGGTGCGGGGCGGCGCCACGATCAGCGCCCGCTGGCCCTTGCCCATCGGGGTGACGAGGTCCATCACTCGCGACGACATGTCGCCCGAGACCTCGAGCTGCAGTCGCTGCTGCGGATAGAGCGGCGTCAGGTTGTCGAAGAAGATCTTGTTGCGCGAGACCTCGGGATGCTCGAAGTTGACCGCTTCGACCTTGATCAAGGCGAAGTAGCGCTCGCCGTCCTTGGGCTGGCGCACCTGGCCGGAGACGGTGTCTCCCGTGCGCAGATCGAAGCGCCGGATCTGGCTCGGCGAGACGTAGATGTCGTCGGGCCCGGGAAGGTAATTGTACTCGGGCGCGCGCAGGAAGCCGAAGCCGTCCGGCAGGCACTCGAGGACGCCCTCCGCGAAGATCAGACCGCTCTTCTCGGTCTGCGCTTGCAGGATCTTGAAGATCAGCTCCTGCTTGCGCAGGTTCGAAGCGCCCTCGACACCGAGATCGTTGGCGATCTTGGTCAGGTCGCTGATCGACATGTCCTTGAGAATGCGGATGTCGAGGGTGTCTGGGCTCGTCTCTCTGACCTGGTTCCTGGCTTTCGTCATCTCTTTCCTCGCTACTCGCGTCGAGCTACTTTCAGCTCCCCGGCGCCCGCAGGAGCTCATCGAGGGGTCGCCAAAGCTCTTTGATCCCCACTCCGGTCCGGGCCGAGACG
>WBZL01002825.1_pt1 | contig 16501 bp, 9 predicted proteins | sample 5204291 | NCBI WGS metagenome assembly WBZL01 (sample SAMN12344345, study PRJNA552823) | activated sludge metagenome | biome: Activated sludge suspended growth; feature: Nitrification reactor; material: Wastewater; isolation source: activated sludge from nitrification reactor of wastewater treatment...
TCGTTCGACCGGGCGCGGGCGTTCCGCCGCCGGATGCGCGATCAAATTGTCGCCTTTCGGCGAACTCGCGGTCTCTCGCGCATCGCTCCCGAAGCGCGTCAGCACATGACGGAGAACTGTCGCCAGGTGGCCACTGACGATGCCGACAGTCCGGAGCGCGCGCTGGCTGCCGGGAGCTTGGCCTCGCGGTCCTCCTCCGACAGGGGCTGCCGGGCGATGCCGAGGAAGTCGGTCACGTCGTCGAGGAAGGCCTGCGGGTCGGCGGCGAGGTCGTCGAAGACGGCGACATGGAACAGCTCGCGCGAGAAGTGCTCGGAGAAGCGGTCGAGTCCGCTGGCATAGCGGCCGTGCTCGAGCAGGGTCGGCTCGTCGCGCAGCGCCTGCCCGAAGTCCGGCGACATGATCCCGTGCTTGCGGGCATAGAGCCACGACGACCAGGCCCGCTCGACCGGGTCGCGCAGCGACACCATCATCTTGGGTGCCTCGGGGATGGTGTCGGCGATCCGGCCCGGCGCCTGCTTGTCGAACAGGTAGTCCTGGCAGACCTCACCGACGATGACGTGAGCGGGCGTCGCGTCCTTGAACTGCTCGGCGTACCACTCGGTCCCGCGGTCGTAGTAGCGGTCGAAGTAGTAGAGGTCCTTGGCCGGGGTCAGATAGACCTCGGGGTGGCGGATCAGGATCTCGTGCAGCCACGAGGAGCCGGCCTTGTCGGGGCCGATGTAGATGAAGTTGGGCAGCCTGCTCACGAGACCCCCCGGCCGAAGCGTCGAGCGACCTTGAGCACGCGCTGCGGGTCGACGCCGGTCGTGCTGACGAGCCCTAGCCAGCCGTGCGGGGCGAGCGGATAGGCCGCCAGCGATCGCCCGGCGAAGCGCAGCGCGGTGCCGCGCTCCTTGGCGGTGCCCTTGGCATAGGCGATCTGCCCGAGCACCCGGGCGTGGGCCTTGCGGTGGTCGGCGAAGTCGGGGTGCTTGGCGAGCATGTATTCCAGCGCGTCGGCCGTGTTGAGCGCGCGGCCGCGGAACCACGACGGGACGTCCTTGCGGATGTCGGCGAGCACCTCGGTGACCACGCCGACCTTGCCCACCCGACTGGCTCGCAGCAGCCAGTCGTAGTCCTCGCCATAGCCGTGCGGCAGCTCCTCGTCGTAGTCGCCGGCCTTGGCGAAGGCGATCCGTTTCATCGCCAGCGTGGAGCTGTGCAGCTCCTTGACGCGGTTGTGCAGCAGGTGCTCGTGGGTGACCTCCTCCGACCGGCCCGGCCAGTCGACGTCGCGGTCGCCCATCAGCAGCCGGATGCCGGTGCCGACGGCGAGCAGCCTGTCATCGGAGAGCAGCCGGTCGACCTGCTTGCGGATCTTGTCCGGGTGCCACAGGTCGTCGTCGTCGCAGCTGGCATAGATCTCGCCGGTGGTGTGGCGCAGGCCCCAGTTGCGGGCGCCGGCCAGGCCGGGCGTCCCGTCGTTGGTGGTCGCCTCGACACTGCGGCCCGGGCGGCTGAGCTCCTTGAGTGACGGGTCGGCGTCCTCGCGGTCGTGGACGACCAGGATCTCGAGGTCGCCGTCATAGTCCTGGGCCACGATGGTGGCGATCGTCTCGCGCAGCAGCTCGGGGCGGCCGCGGGTCGGGATCACCACCGACACCGTTGGACGCGTGCTCTGATCGGTGGTCACGCGGGTCTCCTCGTGATCGTCGGGTCGGGATGCGGGAGGACGGGGTAGCCATAGCTGCGCAGCCACGGCCAGGTCGCGGTGGTGATCAACCGGCGCTCGCCAGGCGGCATCGACCGCCGCCACTCGTCGTCGGTGAGCAGGTCGAGGCTGCCGTGCTGGAAGCGGCTGGGGTTGCCCGAGAGGCCGTGGCTCGCCGTCAGCGTCACGGCGTGATCGGCGACGTGGGCCAGGGCGCCGTCGGTGTCGGTGACGCCGAGGCGCGTCAGCAGGTCGGCCAACGCCTCGCGAGGGTGGGCGACCAGGTCCTCATAGCGGACCCGGACGACGGGGATGCCGCTCGTGCGCCCGATCAGGTCCATCTCTGCCTGGAGCGCGGCCCACTGGGCAGCCGACCGGCCCACCCCGATGGACCACATCTCGGCCCGGCCGCCGGCCTGGGGACGCTCGTGCTTGCGTCGCGACCAGGACCAGGCGACGCCGCGAGGATCGCGGACGAGGTTGACCATCGTCAGGTCATAGCCGGGGTCGGTGGCGAGCCGCAGCCCCAGGGCGAGCCCGTGGGCCGGGCCCTTGCTGGCGTCGACGACCGTGGCGGCACCGCTCTCGGCGGCGGCGGCACGATAGAGGGCGCCATAGGTGGCCTGGTATTCCTCGACGAGGCTGCGCTGCCGGCGTGAGCCACGCCCCTTGGCCAGGGCCAGCAACCCCGGCACCAGCCGCTGCCGCGCGACCTGGCCACGCAGGGCGGCCAGTCGTTGCATGGTGGCGGGCTCCCAGCCGCCGAACGCCCGGGCGCCGACGGACTGCCAGAAGGGGCAGGCCGAGAACGGCTCGCCGCAGCCGCAGCGCTCGTCGTCGGGCTGCACCGACCGGGGGAGGTCGACGAGCTCGCCGACGTTGGTCCACCCGGGGCAGGCGCCCAGCATGCGCTCCAGCAGCGTGCTGCCGGAGCGGCCGAAGCCACCCAGATAGACCACGCGCGGACGCGCGGGTGCCCGGTCATCGCTCAACGGTCGAAACGCCCCATCCGTGTCGTCCTGCATCCCCCCACCCGCTGGCGTGGCACGGCCGACGTCCTGGGCAGACCTCTATCGTAAGGGTGGGCGCCCACCTCGTCCGCCGAATCCCAGGGCGCGGCCGCGGTGCGCAACGCAAACCGACACGCACAGACCCCACCCGACGGTCTGGACCGGCCTGGCCCGACCGGGTCTGCGGTCTGGCCCAGGGCGGCTACGGTCGCGTACGCTGGGAGGACGGCGGTCTCGTGGGGTGACCGCCCTTCTGGACATGGGGGGCCCTGGTGGCCAAGAAGTACCGGTCCGCGCTGCGCGCGGTCGTCGTTGCTCTCAGCGTCGCACTCGCGAGCCTCGGGCTGGCCGCCGTGCCCAGCCCGGCGGGCGCCGACATCCCGTCGGCGGTGCCCGGCAAGACGCCGGCCATCGTGGACGGCGAGGTCTATGCGTTGGCCAAGGTGGGTTCGACCATGGTCGTCGGCGGCAACTTCACCCAGGCTCGGTCCTGGGGGAGCGGCACGGCCGTGGCGCGCTCCGGCATCCTGGCGTTCGACACCGCCAGTGGCCAGCTGGTCAGCGGCTTCGCGCCGGTCCTCGATGGCACCGTCTATTCGCTCGTGCCCGGGCCGGTGGCCAACACGGTGCTCGCTGCTGGCACGTTCAAGAAGGTCAACGGCAAGAGCTATGGCCGCGTGGTGTTGCTCAACACCGTGACCGGTGCGCGGGTCAAGTCGTTCAAGTCCGCCAACATCAACGGCCGCATCAACTCGATGGCGGTGGCCGGCAACCGCCTCTATGTCGGAGGCAACTTCACCACGGTCAACGCCCTGCCCCACGGGGGCATCGTCGCCCTCGACTACACCACGGGGGTGCTCGACCCGTTCGTCAACAACCAGACCAGCCAGCGTCACAACGACACCGGCACCGGTGCTAAGAGCGCCGTCGGCGTGACCGAGCTCGACGTCACTCCTGCGGGTGACCGGGTCGTCGCGGTCGGCAACTTCAAGAAGGTCGACGGGATCGCCCGCGACCAGGTCGTCGTGCTCGACACCTCCGGAGCCTCGTCGGTGGTCTCGTCGACCTGGGCGACCACCCGGTTCACGCCCTACTGCTCCAAGAACGCGTTCGACTCGACCGTCCGCGACGTCAGCTTCTCCCCGGACGGCTCCTACTTCGTGGTGACCTCGACCGGTGGCCCCTACTCCGGGACGCTGTGCGACAGCGCTGCCCGCTTCGAGACCTACGCCACCGGCACCACTCTCCAGCCGACGTGGGTCGACTACACCGGCGGCGACACCCTGTGGGGCGTCGAGATCACCGACGACGCCGTGTTCGTTGGTGGCCACATGCGCTGGATGAACAACATCAACGGCGGGGACTCGGCTCAGCAGGGCGCGGTGCCGCGGCCGGGCATCGCTGCCCTGAGCGTCCAGACCGGCATGCCGCTGGGCTGGAACCCCGGTCGCCACACGCGTGGTGAGGCCGCCTATGTGTTCCTGGCCACCGAGGACGGCGTCTATTTCGGCAGTGACACCGACTGGATCGGCAACTTCGAGTACGAGCGTCCCCGGATCGGGTTCTTCCCCTATGCGGGCGGCCACGCCGAGGCCGACGACTCCGAGGCCGTGCTGCCCGCCGACATCCTGATCGGCTCGCCGAGCAACGTCACCGACAACCTCGCGATCCAGAGCTTCGACGGCACCACCGTCGGTGCGCGCACCACGGTCAGCGGCACCGGCGTGACCTGGAGCCAGACGCGCGGCGCCTTCTGGATCGGCGGCAAGGTCTATTACGGCAACAACGACGGCTGGCTCTACAGCCGGACCTTCAAGAAGGGCGCGTTCGGGCCGGCCGTCAAGCTGGACCCCTACCACGACCCCTACTGGACTGGCGTCGCGACGGGCTCCGGCACGAGCGTCTACACGGGCGTGAACCCGTCGCTGTTCTCCAGCTTCAGCAGCGGCAGCAGCTACACCACCGGCCTGGCCTATGACAACGGGCGGGTCTTCTACACGACCAACGGGTCCTCGACGCTGAACGCTCGCTACTTCAACGCCGACTCCGGCATCGTCGGCTCGGAGGTCTTCAACGTCTCCAACGGGATCAGCTGGAGCGACGCCAACCTGGCGTTCGTCTCCAATCACCAGCTCTACTTCGTGTCGAAGTCGACCGGCCAGCTCAAGAAGATCTCGCTGGTCAACAACCTGCCGACCGGCTCGTCGACCGTGGTGGATGCCTCCCGAGACTGGCGTGGACGCTCGGTCTTCCTCGGCCCCCAGAACGTCAACTTGGCTCCGGTCGCCGACTTCACCTCCGACTGCCTGGAGCTGTCATGCGACTTCGACGCCAGCGCCTCGACCGACCCCGACGGTTCCGTGGTCAGCTATGCCTGGGACTTCGGTGACGGCGGCACGGCCACTGGGGCGACCGCTCACCACGACTTCGCCGCCGGCGGCGACCAGTCGGTGACGCTGACGGTCACCGACAACGAGAGCGCGACCGGTTCGGTGACCAAGACCGTCCCGGTGACGGCACCGGCCGTGTCCAACATCGAGTTCATCGGTGCCGCTACCGTCGGCACCCTGCTGGTGAGCTCCGCCTCCGTCACTGTCCCGGCAGCGGTCCAGGAGGGCGACACGCTCGTGCTCTATGGCACCTTCGCCAACGCGACCCCGGGCCTGGTCCCTCCGTCCGGCTGGACCGAGGCCGGCACCGCAACCGCGAGCGGCATGATGTCGACGGTCTGGACGACCACGGCCGCCGCCGACACGGCCGGCAGTATCGTCACCGTCGGCATGACCACCGCTTCCAAGGCGGGGCTCACCCTGGTCGCCTATCGCAACGCCTCGGCGACGATCTCGCCGGGCGCCATCGCCTCGTCGATCGACAACAGCCAGACCACGCACACCGCCCCGATGGTGACCGCGCCGTCGGGCGCGTGGCTGTTGAGCTATTGGTCCGACAAGTCCTCGTGGACGACGGCCTGGACGACGCCGGGCGACCAGTTCCTCCGCGGGACGGCCATCGGCACCGGCAGTGGCCGGATCACCTCGGCCATGGTCGACTCCGCCGTCCGCGTGCCCACCCCCGGCAGCTGGGGTGGCAAGCAGGCAACGGTCGACGGCCAAGCGAGCACCCGCGCGATCAACTGGACGATCGCGCTGTCGCCGACGCCCTACTGAGTCGACGTGGGCCCCGGTCAGGTCGTGAGAGCGACCGACCGGGGATCCCGCAGGCACTTCTTGTAGGCCCGCAGTCGCTCCCCGCGGAGCTCGAAGGGCTCCGCGATGCCCGGCGGGGACGTGTTGAAGTAGGTCATCGCGATCACGTTGTTGGCCAGCGCGGACTCATAGGCGTTGGTCATCCACCGGGCGGCGCGCCCCGGCCGGTCCGGGTCGCTGCGCGTGCCGTACTCGGCGATGATCAGGGGCTTGCCGCCGGCGAAGGGCTTGACGCGCTTGATCATCGTGGCCATCGAGACCCAGCGGGCCGAGCGGGGATGGCTGGGGCTCCACCAGTTGTAGGCGTCCATCCCGAAGATCGAGACGTTGCCGGCGAGCCAGCGCTGCGGTGTCCGTGGGGAGCGGGGATGGAAGGTCCACGCCATGAGGATCTGGATGACGTTGACCTGGGGGGCGCGCGAGGCCGCGAGCTCGACGACGTGCTCGGTCATCCGCCGGTGCCACACCGGCGTCATGCCGCTGTTCTCGCCGCGGACGTCGTTCTCCGGCTCGTGGTGGACCGTGAACGCGACAGGGCCGCCGATGCGGTCGAGCCCGTCGAGGATCTGCCGCAGCCACCTGTCCTCGTTGCCCCGCGCGATGCTGCGCCAGGTGTCCGGCGGTTTGATCGAGAGGACCGGGAACCGTCCTGCGCGGACGTCGGTGCGCGCGGTCCCCACCAGATCGCCGATCTCGTGGGGCTGGAAATAGCTCCGTCGGCTGCCGAGCGGGCGGCCGAGCTTCTGCTCCAGCTGGTGGACCGACGAGCCGAGCGGCAGGACGGAGCCCAGGTAGAGGGTGTTGGCGGCCGGCTGTCCCGGCAGGAGCGCCGGCGCCGCCGCCTCCTCGACCCCCCGGGCAACGGCCTCGGCACGACCGGAGCCGAGGGCGAGGCCGGCGGCGGTGCCGCCGGCGAGCAGGTGACGTCGTGAGAGGCGCGGTCGGCCCTCGGAGGTCGCCGGGCCGAGAGTGCCGTGGTTCATGACGGTGCCCCAATCGCGCGTGGTCGGTCCCCTGGGGGTGGTGCGTGGTCCACGTGGCTGACGAGACTAGTCGACCGCGCACGCACCCGCGAACCCTGCCGCCCGCGGCCGGCGTTCAGCGCACGCCATAGACGACGTGGGCGAGGGCGCCGTTGAACTGGTCGGGCGCGTCCTCGACGAGACCGCCCTGAGGGTTGAGCTTGCCGCCGATCGAGACCGCCGGTGCCGGGTCCGCGAAGTCGATCTCGCCGGTCGAGCCCTCCTCGGTCCAGTGCTGCCAGTCCGTGACAGTCCCCGAGGCCGCGACCTCGCCGACATAGAGCGTCACCCGCGCGGAGGTCCGCTGGCAGCGGACGCGGAACCAGCGGCCGGTGGGGAGAGCAGCGTTGGCCTTGACCGTCACGTCACCAGACTCGCCTGCCACGCGGCAGCTCGGCACGCCGTGGTCGGCCTGGAGCTTGAGCTGCCCGGTGTCGCCGAAGAGGCCACGCTGCAGCAGGTTGTCCCCGTTGTCGGCCTCGCTGGTGGACGTCTCCTCCGGGAACCTCAGGTCGAGCCCGAACCAGAAGTCCGCCGAACCGGGCTCGAGCACACGGCTGTCGTCGGGGGCGACCACCCGGAGGACCGCGTCGTGGCCCTGGCTGGAGTCCTCGACGCTCGGGAAGAGCACGGCGCCCGCGTCGCCGCTCGGACCCGCGACCGTCTGCAACCGGCCACCGGGAGCCGTCACCACGTCGACAGCCAGGTCGGGGGGCTCGAGGTCGAACGCCGGCTGGCCACCGGGGGAGGAAGTCACCTCGAGCACCAGATCGGGTGCCTCGTCCGACCAGGGCGTCGCTGCGGCCGCCGGCGGCGCGTCCGGGTCGTCGTCCCCGCATCCGACCAGCAGGAGCAGGAGCATCACTGACGCAGCAGCGGACAGGGGACGCACGGTCATGGGCTCCTGGATCGGTTGGCTGTGGGACTCGGCTGGGGCGCCATCGGGTGACACAATCGAACCATGACCGACGGGGTGGGGAAGGTCGAAGCCGACGGTCCGCCGTCCTTGGGGCGCCGGGCCGCTCTGCTGGGAGCGCTCGGCGGCGTCACCGCGCTCACGGTGTCGTGCTCGAGCGACAGCGAGAGCCCGAGCCCAGCGCCGGGGCAGCCGTCGCCGTCGCCGACCCGCAACCGGTTCGCCGGCGACCCCGGACCGGGCAAGCTCTATCTGGGCCTGAGTCTGGCGATCAACGAGCCGGCCGCCACGGTCCCCGAGCTCGGCGGCGACCAGATCTCCTTGTCTCGCCGGTTCTATCGCTCCCACCAGGTCGAGCTGATGACGTCGGTGACGGCCGGTGACGTCTCCGCCGGCATCCTGCCCTTCGTCTCGTTCAAGGCCCCCGACAACTGGGACGCCATCGCCCGTGGCAATGACGACGGGTGGCTCGACGGCGTCATCGAGGCCCTCGACGGGCTGGGGGCGCCGGCGTTCGTGGCGCTCCACCACGAGCCCGAGAACGACCTCGAGCCGCCCCACAACACCCCGGCGACCTGGGTGGCCATGCAGCAGCGCCTCATCAAGCGTGCCGCCTCCGCCCCCAAGGTGACGCCGGTGCCGATCCTGATGAACTGGACCTTCCGGGAGGGGTCCGGCCGCGACCCGCACGAGTGGCTGGTCCCCGAGGCGCCGCTGATGGGGGTCGAGGTCTACAACCCCTGGCGGCCCGGCGGGACCGGGTGGATGTCGTTCGCGGCCCTCTATGAGCAGGTCGCCCAGACCGTCACGGATCAGCCGATCGTCGTGCCGGAGCTCGGCACGACCTCGGACGCCTTCGACCCGAGGCGCGCAGCGCTGTGGATCCAGGATGCCTTCGACACGGCGCTCGACGTCGGCATCGTCGGCATGGCCTGGTTCGACGCGCGCCTGCGCAACACCGGACGCCGCGAGCTCGACCAGCAGGGTCGCCAGGAGCTGCGCAGCCTGTTCGCCCGCCCCGAGGTCGCCCGGATCACGCCGACGGGAAGCTGAAACGACGGCCCTCGACCGCCGCGAGCACCCCGGCCGTGACCGACTCAACCTGGGCGATCTCCTCGGCGTCGAGCTTGCGACGCCACGACTGCGCGACCTCGGCGGGGGAGCGATGGAGCTGGTGGAGCTGGGATCCCGACGGCTGGGCCGGCGAGTCGCCGCCCTCGTGCATCTCCCGCTCGGTCTCGGCGGTCGGCGCGAGCCCGAGCTCGGTGAACAGCGCCGCGACCGCCGGGAGGCCACCCGCGGCGATCTCGTGATGGGCGACGAACAACGAGCCGGGCGCCGCCTCCAGGTCGACGAGGGCCAGGGCCTGGAGGACTCCCCAGAAGACGCCCATCCGCTCGGCCTCGGTCAGCGAGGCGGCGCCGCGGTCCCATGCTGCGCCCAGCTCGGGGAAGAGGTCGGCCGCCTCGGGCACGAACGCGGCGATCTCGTCGAGGTCGGGTTGCCATCCCATCCGGCGATAGCTCGTCAGCACCGCGCCGGGGTGTCGATAGACCTGCAGCGCGCGGGCGCCGGTCACCGCGGCGATCGCGGGCGTCGACAGCATGGCGAACGGGTCCTTGACGACCAACCGCGTCCCGGGGAGCGCGCCGCGCCACTGGTGGCGCCCATAGCGGCCATAGGTGCGCAGGTTGCGGCCGGCATAGGTCGACCGCAGCACCCGGCGCTGACGGGCCGTGGGCTCGCTCAGCCGGGCCCAGCCGGACAGCGTGCCGCCGAGGGCATACTGCCGCCCGCGTGGGTTCATCGGCTCGCGGCCGGCCAGCGCGGTGCCGGGCGCGGTCGCGAGCAGGCGGGCGGCCCACGTCGTCCCCGACCGGGGCACGCCGGTCACCAGCAGGGGGCGTCGGTCGTCGCTCATGCGGGACATCCTCCCCGACCCACGGTCATCGCGTGCGGGAACCGGGCCGCGGACCAGGTGATCCGCGGCCCGGCCTCGGTCACGGCGCGACGGTGACCGTGCGGCTGACCGTCGAGCCCACCTTGCCCCATCCATCGCTCACCGTGAGGGTGATCGTGTAGGTGCCGGCGGCGGCGTAGGTGTGCGTGCCACCGGAGGTCGTGGAGTTGGCGGTGCCGTCGCCCCACGTCCAGAGGTAGGTCAGCGTGTCCCCCACGTTGGCATCGGTCGACGACAGGCCGCTGACGCCACACGCCAGGCCGACACAGGTGGGCGTCGGGAACACCGTCGTCGGTGCCACGTTGCCCACCGGCTCGGTGATGGTCACCGAGGTGGTCGTGCTGGCCACGGCGCCGTACTCGTCGGTCGCCGTGAGCGTCACGGTGAAGGTGCCGGGCGTGGAGTAGACCTTGGTCGGCAGCGGGCCGGTGCCCGTGCTGCCGTTGCCGAAGTTCCAGGCATAGGTCACCGTCGCCGGGTCCTCGTCGGTGGTGGTGCGGGCGTCGAACACGCACGAGTTCTGCGTGCACGTGGTGACGATGTGAGGCACCGGAGCGAGGTTGCTCGGAGGGGCCGACACCGTGACCGTCGCGTCATAGGGGACCGGGAACTGTCCGTGGGTGTCCACCGGCCGGACCCGCACCGTGTAGGTGCCGGGCGGGATGGCCGGGGTCGTGTAGGAGTAGTTGGACCCCGGAGAGCCTGGGCTGTTGAGGAACGCCGTCCGGTAGCTCTCGGTCGTGCTGGTGAACGTGCCGGTCGAGGACATGTACTGCCCCAAGGAGTTCACGATCCCGACGCCGACCGATGCCATGGCGTGGTCGTCCTCGGCGCGCCCGGTGACCACGATCTTGGACTCGGTGAACGTGGCGCCGGTCAGCGGCAGCTGCAGACCGGTGTTGAGCGTCGGGTCGAGGTCACCGGGGAACACCAGGTAGCGAGCGGTGGCGCCGGTCGTCGAGGTGTCCCACTGCCCGGCGTTGTCCACCGCGAACGCGGTGACCGAGTAGTTGCCGGCACTCGGCAGGTCCACGGGCAGCGTGAACGTGGTGCTCGTCCCGCCCGGGGTGCCGAGGGTGGCGTCGATCGTCGCGAACCCGGCGGCCAGGGTGCCGTTGGGCTGTAGATAGCGGCTCGACTCGGTCTCCTGGAGCGCGATCTTGACCGCCCCCACGCCCTTGTCGTCGGTGGCCGTGCCGGCCAGGTCGAGATGGAGCACCTCGAGGGACTGGTCGGTGCCGGTGAAGTTGAGCAGCCCGTTGGGCGCCAGGTCACCCGGGACCTGGGCGTTGATGGTGAGCCGGCCCTGGAACGTGGTCGACGTCGTCAGGTCCTGGTTGTCCGTGGCGCGCACCGAGAAGGAGTAGGTGCCAGGGGACAGGTTGAACGGCGTCGTGTAGGTCCAGTTGTAGGACGCACTGTTGAGGTTGAGCGGCGAGATCCGGTGGAAGCCGGACTGCACGCCCGTGCCCCAGGTGCCGTCGGCCGCCAGGTTCTCGCGTGTCGTGGTGTTGCGCAGGCTGATCTCCACGTTGACCAGCGTCTGGTCGTCCGTGGCCGTGCCGCTGAAGGTCAGCGGGGAGCCCGGGGCCAGGGTCAACGTGGGAGCCGTCGTCGGCGGAGTCACGGCGATCGGAGCCGTGACCGTCACGCTCGGAGCGGCACCGCTGGAGTCCACCGTGACGTCCTTGACCGCCCAGCGCAGGTCGCTCTGGCCGGTGTTGTCGGAGGCCATCGCGCCGATGCGCCAGTCGCCCTCGTGGGGTAGCGTCACCAGATAGCTCCAGGTGGCGTTGGTCGCGCCGACGACGTCGGGGTCGATCCGGAACGTCGTGTAGTCCGGCTGCAGCTGACCGTCGGCGTCGACGTAGTTGTCGTTGACGTCACGGAAATAGAGCTGGATCGAGTTGATGCCGAAGTCGTCGGTCGCCCTGCCCGTGACCAAGAAGGTCGTGGATGTGATCAGCGTGCCCGTCGGTCCGGTGACGGTCGTGTCGGGGGCCAGGTCGGAGAAGACGAAGGTCTCGATCTTCTTGGTCGCCTTGGTGGCGTCGTTGGTGCCGTTGGTCGCGAACGTCTTGGCCTTGACGGTCAGCACCTCGGTCGAGTTGATCGTCAGGCCCAACGACCAGTGCCGGCCGTTGGTGATCGGGTCACCGAGGGTCGCGTTGATCGTGTTGGAGGCACCCCAGGTGAGCAGGTCGTCCTGGAGGTAGCGGTTGGCCGCGTTCACGACCTCGACCTGCACTCGGCGGACGCCGCTCGGGGCGATGGCGTCACCCTCGATGGTGAACTGCTGACCACCCGGGATCACCCGGCCCTCGATGGGCGAGGTGATCGTGGTCTGGTTGGTCTCCGGGGTGATCGAGTTGAGGTCGAAGAACGCGACGCGGCCGGTGCGGACACCGCCCTGGAACATGGCGTCGCCGCCGGAGAACAAACCGCGCGAGGTGGCCTCGAGCGCCTTGTTGCCCTCGAAGGAGTTGGAGGTCGGGTACCACTCCAGTGCCTTGCCGCTGGCTGGGTCGAGTGCACCGAGGTGGTCACGGCGCACGACCTCGTCGCCGAGGCCATAGCCGGACAGGCCCTGGCCGGTGCCATAGCCCACGTTGTCCAGGCCGGGCCAGGGGTCGCTGGCGGTCGGGGACTCCTGGAACTGGAAGTGCCCACCGACATAGACGGCCTGCTCGGTGATGGCCACCGAGTAGACGCTGTCGAAGTGACGGGAGATCCAGATCGGCTGCTGGTTGTCGCCACCGTTGATGCTGAACTTGATGGCGGTGTCGTTGATCGGCGGGCGGTCACCGCCGGAGCCGGACGTCACGACGAAGTAGCTGTCGTCGGGGGAGATGTCGCCGTTGTAGATGCGCTGGACGCCGCCGACGAACTGGAGGTTGTCGTCCCAGATCCGGCTGCGCCACGGCAGCAGCTGCTTGGTCGACGTGTCGATGATGCCGACGCCGAGCCGGTCCTGACCGGCGACCTTGCGCGCGGTGTGGACGACGAGCAGCTTGGCGTTGTCGTGGGTCAGCTTGAGCTGCTGGACGGTCAGCGCACCGTTGGGGCCGATGCCGCCCGACAGCTGGTTGTTGAACCCGGTGTCAGTCGCTCCGGTGGTCGAGTCGAGGGAGGCCAGGCCCACCATGGGAGCACCGTTCACGGTGGTGAACTTGCCACCGATGAAGACGCGGGTGTCGGAGACGGCGATCGCGTTGACCAGGCCGTTGGTCGAGCCGGTGAAGGAGGCGACCGGGGCGCCGGTGGTCGGGTTGAGTGACACGATCTTGCGGTGGGTCACCCCGCCCACGGTGTTGAACGTGCCGCCGACGAAGAGCTTGGTGCCGTCGGGCGAGGCCTCGACGGCGTTGATGCCCCCACCGGCGAAGGTGGGCGCGAAGGTGGCGTCGACGAGGCCGGTGTTGAGGTTGTAGGAAGCCAGGCCCGGCCGGGTGTAGGTCGTGGTGCTGCCACCAGTGCGGTTCTGGATCGAGGTGAAGGTGCCCGCGATGAACACGCGGTTGCCCACGACCTCGATGTCCCAGATCTCGCCGTTGCCGATCAGCGGCAAGTTGGCGCGCGGCACCGCCGGCACGAGCGTGGTGTGCCCGGGCTTCGGCTGGTTGACCGCGGACGCCGACGGCGCGGTCGCGACGGACAGCACCGTCAGACCGGCGGCCACCAGCAGCCCGGATGAGATCGCGCGGACATGACGCGTCAGAGTCCCCATGAAGTTTGTTCCCCCACAATTCGCCGGAAGCATTGCGCTATCCGGCCCCCACCAGAATGGCCTCAGCCTAGTGGCTGAGGCCAGGCATGCATAACCAGTGCCACGGCAAATTCTGGGGGAGGACTAGTCCATCGGCACTAGTCCGTTCGCACTATGGGATCGAGGCGTGCTCGGTGGGGGTCCGGCGCAGTGAGCCGGACCCCCACCCCGGGATCACGCCACCGTCACCTGCGTGGTCACGGTGGTGGCCTTGCCCCAGCCATCGGTCACCGTGAGCGTGACGGTGTAGGTCCCGGCCGAGGCGTAGGTCTTGGCCGGTGCCGTCGCCGTGCTGGTGGTGCCGTCCCCGAAGTTCCACAGCCGGGTCATGGCGTCACCGTTGGGGTCGGTCGAGTTGCCGCTGTTGAACGTGCACGCCAGTCCGGTGCAGACCGGGGTGTCGATCACGGCGTTGGGCGGCTGGTTGGTGACCGGCTCGGTGATCGTCACCGTCCGGGTCACCGTGGTCGCCTTGCCCCAGCCGTCGGTCACCGTCAGCGTCACCGTGTAGGTGCCGTCGGCGGCATAGGTCTTGCTGGGCGACGTGGTCGTGCTGGTGGTGCCGTCCCCGAAGTCCCACAACCGGGTGATGGCGTCACCGGCGTTGGGGTCGCTGGACTGGCTGCTGGTGAAGCTGCAGACGCGAGCGCTGCAGGTGGGCACGCCCATGATCGCGGTCGGCGGCAGGTTGCTCGCCGGCTCGGTGATCGTCACCGTCTGCGTCGCCGTCGACGTCAGCAGGTATTCGTCGGTGACCGTCAGCGTCACGGTGTAGGTGTTGGCCGCGGTGTAGGTGCGGCTCACCACCGATCCGGTGCCGGTGCCGTTGCCGAAGTTCCAGCTGTAGGTCGCCGCCGACGGGTTCTCGTCGGTGGTGGACGTGGCGTCGAACCCGCAGATGTTGTTGTTGCAGTTGACCGCGAAAGCGGCCACCGGCGGGTTGTTGGCCGGGTGGGTCACCGTCACCGTCGCATCGAGCGAGGGGTTGGTGGTGAACCCGTGGTTGTCCACGCCGCGCACCCGGACGGTATAGCTGCCGTCGGGGATCACCGGGGTGGTGTAGGAGTAGTTGGAGCCCGGCGAACCCGGAGAGTTGAGGAACGCGTTGCGCCAGCTCTCCGTGGTGCTGGTGAAGGTGCCCGTGGAGCTCATGTAGAAGCCCGCGCTGTTGCGCACCGCGACCTGGACGGACGCGATCTCGCGGTCGTCCTCGACCCGGCCGGTGAGCGGGATCCGGCCCTCGGTGTAGGTCTCGCCGCCCTGAGGCGTGCGCAGGGTCTCGTTGAAGACCGGAGCTACGTCACCGGGGTAGATCTGGTAGCGAGCGGTGGCACCGGTGGTCGACGTGTCGATCTGGCCGACCGTGTCATAGGCGTAGGCCGTGACGGACCAGTCGCCCTCCGTCGGCAGGTCGCGCGACAGCGAGAACGTCGTGCTCGTCGCACCGGGCGACGCCAGGTCGGCGTCGATCTCGGCATAGGCGGCCGAGAGCGTGCCGTTGGGCTGGAGGTAGCGCCGGGTGAGGTTGTCGAAGACGGTGATTCCCACCTTGTCGACGCCCTGGTCGTCGGTCGCGGTGCCGGTCAGGTCGAGGTGGAGCACCTGCCCACCGGTGATCGTGCCGGTGACGTCGAGCAGGCCGTTGGGCGGTGCGTCGCCGGGGATCTGGGCGTTGAGCGTGAGCCGACCCTGGTTGGTGGTGGAGGTGATGAGCTCCAGGTCGTCGGTCGCGCGCACCGAGAACGTGTAGCTGCCCGGGGTCAGGTTGAACGGGGTCGTCCACGACCAGTTGGTGCTGTCACCGCCGAGGTTGATCGCGGTGATGCGGTACCAGCCGGCGGACAGGCCGACGCCCCACGAGCCGTCGGCGGCGAGGTTCTGACGCGTGGTCGTGTTGCTCAGCCGGATCTCGACATTGGCCAGCCCCTCGTCGTCGGTCGCGGTCCCGGAGAACGTGATCGGGCTGCCCGGGGTCACCGACACCGGGGCCGTCGTGTTGGGCGGGATCATCAGCGCCGGCTGGCTGATCGTCACGGTGGGCGCCAGCCCCGTTGAGCTGACCGTGAAGTCACGGGTCACCTCATCGAGGGAGGACTGGCCGCCGGAGTCACGTGGCGTGACGGCGATGCGCCAGATGCCCTCGTAAGGCACCGTGACCTCGGTCGACCACGTGGTGCTCACCGCGTCGATCACGTCCGGCGAGATCGTGAACGCGTTGTAGTTGGCGCTCACGGTGCCGTTGTCCTGGAGGAACAGCGAGGAGCCGTTCTTGATGACATAGCTCAACGAGCGGACGCCGACGTCGTCGGTGGCCGTGCCGGTGATCGTGAACGTCGTCGACGGCACGATGCCCGACGGGCCGGTGACCCGGGCCGATGGCGGCGCGTCGAGGATGCTGAACGTCTCGAACTTCTTGGTCGCCTTGGACGGGTCGCTGGTGCCGTTGGCGCCATAGGTCTTGGCCAGCACCTTGAGCGAGCGGTTCTCGACGATCGTCAGGGGCAGTGACCAGTCGGTCTGCGTCGCCCCAGGGTTGGCCAGGTTGACGTTGATCGTGTTGGCCGCACCCCAGGTGACCAGGTCGTCCTGGAGGTAGCGGTTGGAGTCGCGGTCGAGCAGCTCGAGCTGGACGCGCTGGACGCCGCTGGTCGCGCGGGCGGTGCCATCGATGACGAACTCCTCGCCACCCGGCTTGACGCGGCCCTCGATCGGGTTGGTGATCGTGGTCTCGTTGGCGCCCGAGGCGGGAGCGTTGGCGAACAGGTAGGCAGCGATGCGACCCACGTTGGCGCCGCCCTGGGTGTTGCCGTCACCGCCGGAGATGACACCTCGGGGCGTGGCCAGCATGGCCTTGTTGCCCTCGAAGGAGTTGGAGCCAGGGTTCCAGTTCAGTGCCTTGCCGGTGGTCGGGTCCAAAGCCGCAACATG
>WBZL01002826.1_pt1 | contig 16495 bp, 15 predicted proteins | sample 5204291 | NCBI WGS metagenome assembly WBZL01 (sample SAMN12344345, study PRJNA552823) | activated sludge metagenome | biome: Activated sludge suspended growth; feature: Nitrification reactor; material: Wastewater; isolation source: activated sludge from nitrification reactor of wastewater...
GGTCGCCGCCGTCCTTGATCACGTAGTGGGAGCGCTGGACCGGCTCGAGGTGCTCACGACGGTACTCCCACCCCTGGGCCATCAGCATCACCGCGTCGAGCGCCGACTTGCCGCGCCACGGGGCGCCGGCCGAGTGCGCGGTCTGTCCCTTGAAGCGGAACTCCGCGGAGACCATCGCTTGCGCCCCCGATCGTCCCCACGAGACCTGGAGGTTGTTGCCCACGTGCGTGAACAGCGTGACGTCCACGTCCTTGAAGACGCCGGCCCGCACCAGGTGCGCCTTCCCGGCCAGCTGCTCCTCGGCGACCCCGGGCCACAGGACCAGGGTGCCGGGAATCTTCTCGCGTTCCATGATCTCCTTCACCGAGATCGCTGCCGCGATGTTGACAGCCTGCCCCGAGTTGTGTCCCTCGCCATGGCCGGGGGCGCCGGTGACCAGGGGCTCGCGGTACCCGAAGGCCGGTTTCTGGTTGGCCTGCGGGATGCCGTCAATGTCGGAGCCCAGGGAGATCACCGGCCTCCCGCTCCCCCACTTCGCGACCCAGGCCGTCGGCATCCCCGCCACGCCGCGCTCGACCGTGAACCCGTGCTGTTCGAGGAGGCCGGTGAGGTACTTCGATGTCTCGACCTCCTGGAAGCCCAGCTCGCCAAACGAAAACAGCATGTCCACGATTTCCTGCACCATCTTCGCCCGACCATCGACCTTGGCCAGGGCCTCGGTCTTCAGGCGTTCGAGACGGGGATCAGGACGCGTCCCCTGGGCGGTGAGGGGGAACGTGGCGCAGAGTGAGAGGGCAGCGAGGGCCAGGTGGCGATGCATGTCGGGCGGGTGAAGGGACGCCCATGATCTAGCACCGCGCAAAGGAGGGGGCGAGGGCCGCCCCCTCTCCACGGAACGTCATTCTTCGGCGACGACCTTCGCCCCCCAGGGGCAGTACTGTCGCACGCTGGCGAGCCAGTAGTTCAAGTCGGCCTCGATCAGCGTCGGCCGGCCGTCGCAGAGTTCGATCGCGACGTCGGCCACGTGCACCGATTCCGGGTCAAGGTGCCAGCGCCACGGGGTGTTGAAGCCGCCAGACCCCTGGAGCAGGGCGCCGCTGATCACTCCGCGGGTCCCCGATTGCAGCCGGGCGCGAAACGCTGCCGCCTGGGCGTCCGTGGCGACGTGGACACGGAACGTCTCGCCACTGACGTCGACGAGAAAACTCGCGTGCGGCGCTTCCGATTCTGTTGGCGTCGAGCACGCCAGGACGGCCGAAGCCGTGGCGGCAATGAGCGAACGATAGAACATGCGGATACCTGTATGTAAAAAGGTGATGCGGGGCGCCGCGCGACCGGGTGGCGCGCCTCCGTCCACAGGGACACCGCGCAAGTGGCTGTGCCCCCACATCGTCGCTTGCCCACGCCGACGACTTCCGGCGAGATTTCCGCAGTCCACATTCCCCTCCTCGAGGTATTTCCCGGTGCGCTTCCCCGTTCTCCTGCTCCTGTGCGCGACGACGCCCGTCGCAGCGCAGCTCCGCTCCGCGCCCAGCACGCGCGCCACGACGGAGGTCACGCTCAATCCGCCGCGTCCGGCGCAGGGGCAGCCGGCCGCGCCGGCGGTCACCATCAAGATCGACTATGGGCAGCCGCACGCCCGGGGTCGGATGGTGGAAGGTGCCCTGAAGGCCGACCTCGATACGGTCTGGCGCCTCGGCGCGAACTCGGCGACGACCCTCACGACCGGTACCGACCTCGTGATCGGCGGTGCCACGGTGCCCAAGGGAGCCTACTCGCTTTACGCCCGCACCAGCTCCAGGGGAGGGTGGAAGCTCATCATCAACAAGAACACCGGGCAGTGGGGCACCGAATACGCGAAGGCGCAGGACCTCGCCACGGTTGACCTGGCGAGCAAGGTCCTCCCTGTCAGCATGGAGTCGTTTGTCATCACGCTCGTTCCGGCGGCCGACGGGGCGCCGCGCGGCGACCTCCGCATCGTCTGGGGGACCCGCGAGTTCACCACGACCTGGTCGGTGAAGTGAGCCATCCGCGCTTCCAGGCCCTGCTCGAGGCCGGGCAATCGATCTGGCTCGACTACATCGACCGTCGCATCCTGCGGAACGGGGTCCTCACGCAGATGATCGACGAGGGGATCCGTGGCATGACCTCGAATCCGACGATCTTCGAGAAGGCCCTTGCCGAGAGCGATGCGTACGATGCCCAGGTCGCCACGGCACCCTCGTCCATGGACGCGCATGGGGTGTTCGAGTGGCTGGAGACGGACGACGTGCGTGACGCCTGCGACGCGTTCATGGGGGTCTACCGTGCCTCGCATGGTGGGGACGGCTACGTCTCCATCGAGGTGTCGCCCGGGGTCGCCCATGACGCCGACGCCACCGTGGCCGAGGCCCGCCGTCTCTGGGCCTGCGTCAATCGCCCCAACGTGATGGTGAAGGTCCCGGGAACGGAGGAAGGGGCGCGCGCGGTGCGTCGGCTCATCGCGGAGGGGATCAACGTGAACGTGACGCTGCTCTTCGCCATCAGCGCGCACGACCGCGTCATCGAAGCCTACCTCGGGGGGCTGGAAGACCGGCTCGCGGCCGGGCACCCGATCGATCATGTCGCCTCGGTGGCCTCCTTTTTTGTGAGTCGCGTGGACAGCGAGATCGACAAGCGACTCGATGCCGCCGTACCGACCCTCGCGGCGCACAAGGGGCAGGCGGCCATCGCGAATGCCCGACTCGCCTATCGCCTCTTCCAGCGGCGCTTCAGCGGCGAACGCTGGGAGCGGCTGCTCGCCCGGGGGGCACGCGTGCAACGTCCCCTGTGGGCCAGCACCTCCACCAAGAATCCGTCGTACCGGGACGTGCTCTACGTGGAGACCCTCATCGGTCCGGACACCGTCAACACGATGCCGCCGGCCACGATCGACGCATTCCGGGACCACGGTGAGTCCGCACGCACGGTGGATTCCGGGTACGACGACGCCGAGGCCTTCTTCCGGACCCTCAGCGGGCACGGCATCGAGATGGACGAAGTGACCGACCGCCTCCTCGCCGAGGGGTTGGCCTCCTTTCAGAAGTCGTTCGACTCCCTCATCGCGGGCCTCGAGCGCAAGCGCGCCGCGTTAGGCGCCGGCGTCACCTGACGCGCTCTCCCACGGCGTCTCCCGGTCGATACTCCGGGGGACGCGGTTTCACCCAGGCCCCTTTCGTGAGTTCACACATCCCGCGCACCAAGGTCGTCTGTACGCTCGGCCCCGCCACGACCAGCCCCGAGGCGATCGGTGGGCTGATGGACGCCGGGCTCAATGTCGCGCGGATCAACTTCTCGCACGGTACCCACGAACAACACGCGGGGCGCATCGCCACCGTGCGCGCGGAGGCGGCGCGCCGCGGGCGACCCGTCGCCATCCTTGGTGATCTCCAGGGGCCGCGCATCCGCATCGGCGACCTCACGACGCCGATCATGGTCGAGGCGGGGCAGGATGTCGTGCTCTGTCACGAATCCGTCGCCGGAAACACGGACATCCCCGTCACCTACGACGACCTGGCAACCGATGTGCACGTCGGGGATCGCATCCTCGTCGACGACGGCCTGATCGAATTGATGGTGCTCGACGTCGTCGGGCCCCGGGTCAAGGCACGGGTCGTGTACGGTGGACCCATCAAGAGCCACAAGGGACTCAACCTCCCGGGGGTGTCCGTCTCGGCGCCGTCGCTCACCGAGAAGGACCGTCTCGACATCGCCTTCGCCATCGAGCAGAAGATCGACTACCTCGCCCTCTCCTTCGTCCGGCGGGCCGAGGACATCGGCGCCCTCCGGGCCCTGCTGCCGAAGGGGATGCTCATCGTGGCGAAGATCGAGAAGGACACGGCGCTCCCGCAGATCGAGAACATCATCCGCGCCACGGACGCGGTCATGGTGGCACGCGGCGATCTCGGCGTCGAGCTGCCCTTCGAGGAAGTGCCCCTCGTGCAGAAGCGGATCATCCGGCTCGCCAACGTCTTCGGTCGCCCGGTCATCACGGCGACACAGATGCTGGAGTCGATGATCCACAACCCGCGGCCGACGCGCGCCGAGGCGAGCGACGTCGCCAACGCGATCCTCGATGGCACGGATGCGGTCATGCTCTCCGCGGAGACCGCGTCGGGCACGTATCCGCGCCTCGCCGTCCAGGCGATGCAGCGGATCATCGCGGAGATCGAGCAGCATCCCTCGGTGGTGCGCGAGGAGCGGCGGTTCTCCCAGGGCATCGCCTCCACCGAGGAGACGATTGCGGCGGCCACCGCGACCGCCGTGCGCATGCTCGGTGCGCCGCTGGTCGTCGTGTTCACGAAGAGCGGGTTCAGTGCGCGGATCGTCGCGGCGCAGCGCCCCGGGGTTCCGCTGCTGGTCCTGACCGACATCGAACGGACGTACCACCAGCTGGCGCTGGTCTGGGGCGTGATCCCGGTGCTCGTCCCGCGCAGCGAGACCTACTCGGAGATGTTCCAGAAGGCGCATGTGGCCATCGTCGAGCGCGACCTGGCCCGGGAAGGGGATCGCGTCATCGTGACGGCCGGTGTGCCCTTCGATGTGCCGGGGTCCACGAACCTCATGAAGGTCGAGGTCATCTAGGTCGGCCAGGGTTGGCACGACGGCGGGGGGGCGCGGTAGGTTCCCTGCATGCATCCCCGTCCCGCGTGAGGCTGACCTTCCTCGGCACCGGCACAAGCTTCGGCGTGCCGCAGATCGGGTGCGGCTGCCCCGTGTGCCAGTCGGTGGATCCTCGCGACAAGCGCACGAGGTGCGGGGCGGTGATCGAGTCGTCCCAGGGCGCCCGCCTGCTCATTGACACGCCGCCGGAACTGCGGCTCCAGGCCATTGCGTGCGGGATCAGCCGTGTGGATGCGGTCTTCTTCACGCACGATCACGCCGACCACATCCACGGCATTGACGACCTGCGCGCCTTCTCGGTGCGGCAGGGCGGGGCCCTCCCGATGTACGGCCCGACGGAGACGCTTCGCCGTTTGCACGAGCGCTTTCGCTATGTCTTCGACGAGGGGATGCGACCGCTCCCCGGCACCTCTAAGCCCGAGGGCGTCACGCACTCGCTCGAGGACGGCGATCGGGTGCGGGTGCAGGACATGGACGTCGAGGCCATCGCGGTGCCGCATGGGCTGACGCGCGTGTTCGCCTACCGCGTGGGGCCGGTGGCGTACGTAACCGACGCGAAGGCGGTGCCGCCGGAGACGATCGACCGGCTCAAGGGCGTGCAGGTGCTGGTGCTCAACGCCCTGTTCCACAAGCAGCACCCGACGCACCTCAGCATCGACGAGGCGATCGCCGTGGCGCGGCAGGTGGGGGCGGTGCGCACCTGCCTGACGCACCTGACCCACGAGAACTTCCACGCCGCGCTGGCGGCCGAGCTTCCCGCCGGCGTGGAGCCGGCTTACGACGGTTTGGTTGTGGAACTCCAGGACTCCTGAGGAGGATGGGATGGCGATTGCGCTCGATTACACGTTCATGCTCGATGCGGCGGTGCGGGGCGGGGTGCCCCGCGAGGTCTTCGAGGGTGCCGGGGAGGCGTTCCAGGCGGCCCAGGCCTCCGTCGAGGCGCGCCGGCGCTCCGGCGAACTCGGGTTCCCGGACCTCCCGACGAACGGAGCACTGCTCGATCAGGTCGAGGCGTTCGTCGCGCGGGCGCGCGGCCGGTACACCGACGTCGTCCTGCTGGGCATCGGCGGTTCCTCGCTCGGCCCGATCGCCCTCAGGAACGCTCTCCGGCCGCCGCTCTGGAACCAGCTCGACGCCGGGGCGCGAGATGGACTCCCGCGCCTGCATGTCCTCGACAACGTCGATCCGCATACGATCGACGCCGTGCTCTCCCGCCTCGATCTCGCCCGGGCCCTGTTCCTCGTGATCTCCAAATCCGGCGGGACCGCGGAGACCATGGCGCAGTACCTGATCGCGCGGGCGCGACTCACTCGCGCCGGGCTCCCGCTGCCGGACCACCTCTGCTTCGTCACCGATCCGCAGAAGGGGGCGTTGCGGCCGATCGCCAACGCCGACGGCATTCCCGCGCTTGACATCCCCGCCAACATCGGCGGCCGGTTCAGTGTCCTGTCGCCGGTCGGGACCCTCCCAGCCGCGCTCATCGGGATCGACATCCGGGCGCTGCTCGATGGGGCGGCGGCCATGGTCGCGCGATGTGCCACCCCGGACCTGCTCGCCAATCCCGCCGGCACCTACGCCGTCCTGCAGTGGTGGTCCGACGTGCACGGACGCAAGCCGGTGCAGGTTCTCATGCCGTATTCGGATCCTCTCCGCGACATCGCCCTCTGGTTCGTCCAGCTCTGGGCCGAGAGCCTCGGGAAGGTCCAACCGGGCGGCGATCACGTCGGGCCGACGCCACTCCCAGCGCTGGGCGCGACTGACCAGCACGCGCAGGTGCAGCTGTTCATGGAAGGGCCCGCTGACAAGACCGTGACCTTCCTTGCCGTGGAGACCCCCGCGGTCGACATCACCATCCCGGCCCTGCATGCCGATGTGCCGGACCTCGCCTATCTCGGCGGGCACACGATGTGGTCGCTGCTCAACGCCGAACGCCGGGCCACGGCGGGAGCCCTGGCGACACGCGGCCGCCCGAGTTGCACGATCACCCTGGACCGGGTCGATCCCTGGCACCTCGGCGGCCTGATGATGCTCTTTGAGCTCGCGACGGCGTATGCCGGGGCCCTTTATGGAGTGAACGCATTCGACCAGCCCGGAGTGGAGCAGGGGAAGCTCTTCACGTACGGGATCATGGGACGCGCGGGGTTCGAGGGGGCTCGTGAGGCATTCGAGAAGCTCCCTCGGTCATCCGCCGATTGCCGGGTGTAGGGCGTCACGCTGGCGGTGTAACTTTGGTCCGTGGCTGCCCGTCTCCCGGACGTCACGCTGGTTGATCTCCCACGCACCTCACGTCCATGTCCGCTCCTGTTCCTGCCCACCCCGCCCTCGGTCCGGCGGTCTCCCGCATCGAGGCGAAAGTCACCGTCCACGACGAGTCGGTCCTCGCCGGTCCGGCCATGGATGCCGTGGTCCGCGACGCCGTCTTCGGGAACACCGACGCGCGTGACTACGCCCGATGGTTGCTCTGGGAGCTGGGCCAGGCGGTGGGGGTGCGACCCTGCTCGATTCACGACCTGTACATGGCGCGCGGGCGTGGGGAAATCGGCGGGTTCACCGTCCCGGCGATCAACGTGCGCGGTGCCTCGTACGACACCGCCCGCTCCATCTTCCGCGTCGCACGCCGGATGGACGCGGGGGCGTTCATCCTCGAGATCGCCCGTTCCGAGATCGCGTACACGGACCAGCGTCCGGCCGAGTACGTCTCGGTGATGATCGCCGCAGCGCTGCGTGAAGGGTTCCGCGGACCCCTCTTCATCCAGGGCGACCACTTCCAGGTCAATCACAAGAAGTACGCGGCCGATCCCGTCACCGAAGTGGACGCGGTCCGCAAGCTCGCCAACGAGGCGATCGAGGCCGGCTTCTACAACATCGATGTGGACACATCGACCCTGGTCGACCTCTCCAAGCCGGACCTGGTGGAGCAGCAGCGGCTCAACTACGAGGTGTGCGCCGAACTCACGCGGTACATTCGCGAGCGCGAGCCGAAGGGAGTCAACGTCTCGATCGGCGGCGAAATCGGCGAGGTCGGGACGGAAAATTCCACCGTCCCGGAACTGCGTGCCTTCATGGACGGCTACAATGCCGCCCTCGCCCGGATCGCCCCGGGGGCGGTCGGCCTGAGCAAGATCTCGGTGCAATCCGGCACCTCGCACGGCGGCGTCGTCCTCGCGGACGGATCGATCGCGGACGTCAAGCTGGACCTCAAGACGCTCGAGGAACTCTCGGTCATCGCCCGCAAGGAATACGGACTGTCCGGGGCGGTGCAGCACGGCGCCTCGACGTTGCCCGATGACGCATTCCACAACTTCCCGCGGACCGAGACCGCCGAGATCCATCTCGCGACGAACTTCCAGAACATGCTGTACGATCACATCCCGGCCGCCCTGCGGGACGAGATCTACGCGTGGCTGCGCGAGAACGCGAAGGATGAGCGCAAGGCCACTGACTCCGACGAGCAGTTCTTCTACAAGACCCGCAAGAAGGCCCTCGGTCCCTTCAAGGCGAAGTTGTGGTCGCTGCCGGCCGACGTGATGCAGCGCCTCGCCGACGCGTACGACGCCAAGTTCGGCTTCCTCTTCACGCAGTTGGGCATGCAGGGCACGAAGGCCCATGTGCGCAAGACGGTGAAGCCCCTGGCCGTCCATCGCCCGCTCCCCGGTACGCCGGGCGCGGTGGTGGTCGAGGCCGCGCCGGACGACGCCACGCTCAGCGATTGAGCATCTCGGGGATCAGGAAGCAGGTCGTTCGCGCCGCGCTCGCGCTCGGTGACTACGCGCGGCGCGTCTGGGTGAACTCGGGCGAGGACCGGGTCTTTTTCCTCGCCGGTGCGATCGCCTTCAACATCCTGCTCGCCGCGGTCCCCTTCGCGCTGCTCCTGATCTCGGGGCTCACGTACGTCCTGGGACTCTCGGAGGATGCGTCGATCGCCGAGGTCGTGGGCCTGGTCGATCGTTTTCTCCCGCCGCACCTGGAGACCGCCGAGGCCCCGGTCCACCGCATCATCGCCGACGTGGTGGCGGCGCGCCAGTCGCTCGGGTTGTACGGCGCGCTGCTGTATGTCTGGTTCTCGACCCGGCTCTTCGGTTCCCTGCGTACGGTCCTGGCCGACATCTTCGACATCGAAACCGACCGGAGTATCCTGTCGGGGAAATGGTTCGACATCCGGATCACGGTGTACTCGACGATCCTCCTGCTGGCGTGGGTCGCGTTGTCGATCTACCTGGCCGTGGCGCGCTCCCGCGGGTTGGGGATCCTGGCGGAGGCCGGCGTGCAGGCGGAGGTCATGGGCCGGCTCGAGTACGCCGTCGGGCGGCTGATCGCGTTCGGGTTCGTCGTCGCGATCCTGTTCTCGCTCTACAAGGTCCTGCCCAACCGGAAGATCCGCTGGCGACAGGCGCTGGTCGGGGCCGTGAGTTCTGCCGTCCTGCTGGAAGTCGCACGGAACCTGTGGACGATGTTCACGAAGTCGTTCGACCCGGGTTCGGTGTACTCCGGGACGTTGTATGCGGTCGTCTCGGTGGTGTTCTGGGTCTACTACGCCGCCCTCATGTTCATCCTCGGCGGGGAAGTGGCCCAGGCCCATGAGTTGCGACGCGTTAGGCGCCTGCAGCGGGCGCGGTTCGACCGGTGACGGCCCGGCGGCATCCACGTAGATTGCCGGGGACCGCCCGCCTCCTGCTCCCCCTGACGTGATTGACCTTCGATCCGACACCGTCACGCGCCCGACTCCCGCGATGCGCCAGGCGATTGCCAACGCGGTCGTGGGAGACGACTACCTCGACGGTGATCCCACCACACGCCTCCTCGAGGAGCGAGTCGCCGCCCTGTTGGGCAAGGCGCGCGGGCTGTTCTTCCCCAGTGGCACGATGGCCAACCAGGGCGCCATCTGGGCCCTCGGCGAACCCGGCACCGAGCTCTACGTGGACCGGAACGCCCACATCGTGGACCGCGAGCTCGCCGCCGCCTCGGCGCTGGCGGGAATGCAACTCCGCACCGTGGAAGGGGACGGCCCGATGATGGATGCGGCCCACCTCGACAAGGCCATTCGGCATCCGTCGCCCTTCTTTCCGCGCGCCACCCTCCTGTGCCTCGAGAACACGCACAACTCCGCGGGAGGAATGGTGATTCCGCGGGCCGGGTTGCAGGCCATGCACGATGTCGCCCGCGCCCGGGGACTGCGGGTTCACCTGGACGGGGCCCGACTCTGGAATGCGGCTGCCGCGACCGGCACCACGCTCGAGGCGTTTGCCGCGCTCGCTGATACCGTCATGGTCTCGTTCTCCAAGGGACTGGGCGCCCCCGCTGGCGCTGTCCTGGTCGGTGCCGCTGAGGTGATTGAACGCGCCAACGAACACCGCAAGCGACTGGGCGGGGTGATGCGCCAGAGCGGGATCCTGAGTGCGGCCTGCCTCCATGGCCTCGATCATCACCTGGCTCGGCTCGCGGACGACCACCGCCACGCCGCCCATTTCGCGGAGACGGTCGATCGCGCCATCGCGGCGTCGGTGGTACCGCCGGAGACGAACATCGTCATGATCGACCTGGCGCCCGGGTTGTCGGCGCACGATGTCGCAGGGCGGGCGCGCGAGGCGGGGGTGTCGGTCGGCGTCTGGACGGCCTCGCGCCTCCGGGTGGTCTTTCACCTCGACGTCACGCAGGAGGAGGTCGAGCGCGCCGGGGCGGTCGTGCTCGAGGCCCTGGACGAGTCCTGGCGCGCCCTGGGTGACACGTCAGAGTGGCCGACGCATCCCGCCTGATCGCCCCTCTTACTCCGGCGGCCCCACTCTGTGTAACTTGCGGACGCTCCAGGTCCCGAAGGGCGTGAGTGCGCCAACTCCGTCAGGACCCCGAAGGTAGCAGCGGTACGCGATGTCGAGCGTTGCTTCGTCAGGCCTGGAGTATCGCGCGGGGAAGTGATCGGCTGAGTCGATCTGCCCCGCGCGACGTGTTTCTGCGGCCTGGACGGCGCGGCGAAGCCGCCCGTTGGGTGCCCGATCGTTCACCCCGACTCCCGAGCCGACGTGCTGGCCCTCGCACGCAAGTATCGCCCGAGGAACTTCAAGACCGTCGCGGTGCAGTCGCACGTGTCGTCGACGCTCAAGGGGGCGATTGCGCGTGGTCGGGTGGCCCACGGTTACCTCCTGTGCGGCCCGCGCGGCGTCGGCAAGACGACGCTGGCGCGCGTCCTTGCCATGGCCCTCAACTGCGAGGACAAGCAACCCGACGGCGAACCCTGCGGGAAGTGCCCGTCCTGTGAGCGGATCTGGGCCGGCAGTGCGTCCCTCGATGTCGTCGAGATCGATGCCGCGTCCAACCGTGGGGTCGACGATGCCCGCGAGCTGCGCGAACGCGCCATGTACGCCCCCTCCGGGGACACACGCTACAAGGTGTACATCGTCGACGAAGCACATATGCTCACGCGCGAAGCGTGGAACGCCCTCCTGAAGATTCTCGAGGAGCCCCCGCCGCGTGTGGTCTTCGTCTTCGCCACGACCGAGCCGCAGAAGATCGCGCAGGCCGCCGCTCCCGTGCTCTCGCGCCTGCAGCGCTTCGACTTCCGGCGGATGAGCCCGAAGGACATCCGGGAGCGCCTCGGCGCGGTGCTGGCCGAGGAAGGGGTGAGCGCCGAGGATGACGCACTCGGCATGATCGCCCGCGCCGCGGACGGGTCCATGCGCGATGGCCTCTCACTCACCGACCAGGTGTTGTCGTTAGGCGAGGGGGCGGTCACGGCGGCCGCGGTCCGCGAGGCGCTTGGTCTCGTGGCCGAGGACGAGTACATCGCCCTGCTCGATCTCATCGCGGCGCGACGCGCGGGAGAGGTCTTCCCGACCGTGACACGACTCGCCGAGCAGGGGATCGACCTGAGCCAGTTCGTCGCCGGGCTTGGCGACATGCTGCGCGCCTGGCTCGCCCTGAGCCTGGGCGCGGCCACCGTGGAAGTCAGCGAGACCGCGCGGACGGCCCTGCTTGAACGGAAGGGGCGCCTCGCCCCCAGTGACTTGCTCCGCATGCTGAACGGCCTCGCCGAACTCGAGCCCAAGTTCAGGAAGAGCACCCAGCAGCAGCTCCTGCTCGAGGCCCTCCTCGTCCGGTTTGCGCTGCTGGATCGCACCGTCGAGATCGAAAGCCTGCTCCGCGAGATGGGCACCGGCGGGAGTGGGGGAGGGCAACGCCCGGAGCCGCGCCAGGCGTCGGGGCGCAGCGGGCCCCCGGAGCCCGGGGGGGGGTACCGCGCCGACGGCCCACGGATCGAAGAGAGTGCCCCGATCCGGCGGGTGGCCGAGCCCACTCCCGAGCGCGGCGTCCCGCGCCAGGGGGACAAACCTTCACCGTCCCCGGGGCGCACCTCTGGTCCTTCCGTTGCCACCGACGTCGTGGCTGATCGGCGCGCTGCGCCGGCGGCTGGTCCGCGCCCCGTCTCGACGCTGGACATCAACTCGATTGCGGAGCGCTGGGACGACATCGCCGCCGCCGTGCGGCGGGACCGCCCCATTGTCGCTGCCCTCCTCGAGCACGCTGTTCCCACCGCGGTCACGGCGAGCGGGGTGCTGACGATCCAGCTCGACGGCGGGGAAGCGGGCTCCGTCCCCGCCAAGGACCTGCTCGCCGCGCTGATCCCTCACGTGGCCGGCCTGACGAAGGTGGCCTTCGCCGGTGATGCGGGGCGCACCGCTACCACACGGATGACGGCGGAATCCGTGAAGTCCGACACCCTCGCCGCCATCCGCAAGAAGTCCAGGATCATGGCCGCCGCCATCGATTCCCTCGACCTCGAACTCCTGTAGAACCCACCCATGGCAGACATTCTCAAGATCCTGCAGCAGGCGCAGCAGGTCCAGTCGAAGATGGAGCAACTTCAGGAAGAGCTTGGCCGGCTTACGGTTACGGGCTCCGCTGGAGGTGGTATGGTAAGTGTGGAGGCGGACGGCAAGGGGAACGTGAAGCGGGTCAAGATCGACCCCGCTGCCGTGAACCCGGCAGATGTGGAGATGCTCGAGGACCTGATTCTGGTGGCGATGACCGAGGCCCAGAAGCGCGCCGCGGAGAAGGCCAAGGACGCCACCCAGGCCGAGATGGGCAAACTGACCGGGGGGCTCAATCTGCCGTTCAAGCTCCCGTTCTGATCTCGCCACGTGACTGCGATCGACGCGCTGGCCGCCGAGCTGGCCCGGCTCCCGGGGATCGGTCGCAAGACCGCTCTCCGTTTGACGTACCACCTGCTCAAGCAGCCTGCCGAACAGTCCCAGCGACTGGCCGCGGCGCTGGCGGTGCTTCGCGAGCGCGTCCACGCCTGTCCGTCCTGCTTCAACCTCACTGACGCCCCGGAATGTGCGATTTGCACGGACCCAAGACGTGACGGAACCATCATTTGCGCCGTCGAAGAGGCAGCGGATATCGGTGCAATCGAGCGCACGGGGGAGTACCGGGGTCGGTACCATGTGCTGGGGGGGCGAATTTCACCCCTCGACGGGGTTGGGCCCGGGCAGTTGACGGTGCGGGAGCTCGAGCGACGGGTCGCCGCGGGAGGGGTCATGGAGGTCATCGTGGCCACCAACCCGAGTGTGGAAGGAGAAGCGACGGCCCTGTACATCCAGCAGGCGTTGGCTCCTCACCACGTGCGGGTGACGCGCATTGCTCGCGGCCTTCCCCTTGGGGGGGACCTCGAGTTTGCCGACGGTGGCACGATCACGCAGGCACTGGTCGCCCGGCGTGAGATGACCTAGGTGGTCCGTCCCGGTCTCCTAACGAGTCGGGTCCATGAGTTTCGGTGCCACCAGCTGGTCACTGTCCGAGGCCGATCACGCCGCGATCGGGCAACTGCTCCAGCGATTCCTCTTCGACAGCAAGGCGAAGTGCGCGCTCCTGGTTGACCGGAGCGGGCAGCTCGTCACCCATGGTGGGGAGCGTCCCGCCTTCGACGTGACGGCGTTCGCCACCCTCGCCGCCGCCGACTTCGCCGCGAACGATCAGCTCGCCCGGCTCGTCGGCGAGCGCGACTTCTCGACGCTGTTCCACCAGGGCGAGCGCGAGTCGATGTTGCTCGCCGACGTCGCGCATCGCGTCATCCTCGTCGTCCTCTTCGATAACCGCACGACCCTCGGCATGGTCAAGCTCAAGTTGCGCAACACCGTCGACGACCTCGGGCGCCTGTTCGAGCGCATGTTCACCGCCGGCCTCACGAAGCCGGCCGGCGCGCCCGCCCTCCTCGGTGACATCGAGGACGAAATCGACCGACTCTTCCAGTAGCGCGAGGCCGACCCATGTCGATGATCAACTACGCCTCGCGCGAGATCAATTGCAAACTGGTCTACTACGGCCCGGGGCTCGGAGGGAAGACCACCAACCTCGAGCACGTCTACCAGAAGGTGTCGCCCAACACGCGCGGCAAGCTCATCTCGCTGGCCACCGAGTCCGAGCGCACCCTGTTCTTTGACTTCCTCCCGGTTGACCTCGGGACGATTCGCGGCTTCAAGACCCGGTTCCATCTCTACACCGTCCCGGGGCAGGTCTACTACAACGCCAGCCGCAAGCTGATCCTCAAGGGCGTGGACGGCGTGGTGTTCGTGGCCGATTCGCAGATGGATCGCATGGAGGCGAACCAGGAATCGATGCAGAACCTGTATGACAACATGCAGGAGTACGGCCTCGACCTGACGCGCCTCCCGTTTGTCATCCAGTACAACAAGCGGGACCTCCCCAACGCGGCCTCGTTGCAGGACCTGCAGGCGGCGCTCAACCCGGGGTGGGAAGTGACCGACGCGGTACGCAAGCGCGTCGTTCCCGATACCTGGCACGCCGGGCAGTACCTGGTGCAGCAGCTCCCGACGGGAGAATGGGTGGAGCGGGCCCCGTACTTTGAGGCCGTGGCCGTGACTGGCGACGGTGTCTTCGATACCTTGAAGGCAGTCTCGAAGCTGGTCCTGAAGTCCCTGTCCTGATGCCCCCTCCGGGATGAACCTCCCCAACGCGATCACGCTGAGCCGCATAGCCGCGACCCCCGTGATCGTGGCGTTGATCTTCAACGCCGGGTGGGTTCCCCGTTTCAGTGCGTGGGTGCTCTTTGTGGTCGCGGCCGTCACCGACTATTTCGACGGTAAGCTGGCACGGGATCGCGGGCTGGTCACCAACCTGGGCAAGATCCTCGATCCCCTCGCGGACAAGCTCCTGTTGCTGGCAACGCTGCTCCCCATGTACTGGCTCACGCGCGATGTGTCGCTGCTGGCCTCCTCACCGGCGCCGGACCAGTGGGCGGCTGCTGGCACCGTGGGGCCCGTAGTGCAAAACGCCAAGATCGCCTGGCCATTCGTCACGCCGATCGGGCTCGTGGGCGCTCCCCTCTGGGTCATCTCCATCGTGCTCGGGCGCGAGGCGTTCATGACGGCCTTCCGGCACTATGCCCAGCGCCGCGGCATCGTCATCGCCGCCATCGGGCCCGCCAAGTGGAAGACGGCCTTCCAGTCCATCTGGGCCGGCGCGGCGTTCTTCTGGTTCTTCGCCGCCGCCGCCGCCGCGGAACATCGCTGGCGCGGCGAGGCGTGGCACGCCTTTGCGCACTTCAACGGGATCGTCGGATCGCTCTCGATGGTTGGGGCCGTGAGCCTGACGCTCTACTCGCTCTGGCTGTACCTGCACCGCTACGGTCCGCTCGTCCTCGCCCAGCGCTCCGATTCGCAGGCGTGAACGCGCTCGAGATCCTGACGATCGGGGACGAACTCCTCCTCGGCTTCACCATCGACTCCAACGGCGCCTGGCTTGCCCGACAGCTGGGTGAACTCGGTGTGGGGGTCTCGCGGCGCGGGTCCGTCGGGGATGACGCCCCTGCGATCGTCGCTGCCCTGCGCGAGGCGCTCGACCGGTGTGGCGCCGTGATCACGACCGGGGGCTTGGGGCCCACCGCCGACGACCTGACCAAGCCCGCCATTGCCTCGCTCTTCGGGCGTGACCTCTACTTCGACGAGGGGCAGTGGGCTCACATCCGCGCGCTCTGGCAAGCCCGCCGCGGCACCGAGCCCCCGGAGGTCAACAAGCAACAGGTCATGCTTCCAGTCGGTTGTCATGTCCTCGTGAACCGGCATGGGACGGCGCCGGGCATCTGGCTCGAGGATGATCGCGGCCGCTGGGTGGCCATGTTGCCGGGGGTTCCCCGGGAGATGCGGGGGATCTACCAGGAGGAACTGGGCCCCCGACTGGCCACCCGGCTCGGGGGCCACCCCCGACCGATCCGTTCCACGACGATCCGGACCACGGGAATTGCCGAATCCGCGCTTCCCGAGCGCCTCGGTGATGCGGCGCGCGGGGTCGATGGGCTCGCGCTCGCCTACCTCCCCGGCCAGGAGGGCGTCGACCTCCGCCTCACTGCGCGAGGCTACCCAGCCGAAGAGGCCGATCGACGCCTCGCCCATGGCGCCTCGCTCCTCGCCGCGCGCGTCGGCACACCGGTCTATGCGCAGGGCGCGACCGACCTGGCCGAGGTCGTGCTCCAGCTGTGCCGCGGCCGGGGCCTCACCCTGTCGGTGGCTGAGTCCTGCACCGGCGGGATGCTCGGCATGCGCATCACCGCCGTCCCCGGATCGAGCGATGTCTTCCTCGGCGGCGTGATCTCGTACGCCAACGAGGTCAAGGTATCGGTCCTGGGGGTCCCGGAGACGCTGCTCGCAGCCCATGGGGCGGTGAGCGTCGAGGTGGCACTGGCCATGGCAGCCGGTGCCCGCCGCGCCACGGGGTCCTCGGTCGGCGTGGGGATCACGGGGATCGCAGGGCCGACGGGGGGCACCGCGTCGAAGCCGGTGGGCCTCGTGTACTGGGCTGTCTCGCACCCGGGCGGCACGGTGGTGAAGGACCGGGTGTTCCCGGG
>WBZL01002827.1_pt1 | contig 16494 bp, 22 predicted proteins | sample 5204291 | NCBI WGS metagenome assembly WBZL01 (sample SAMN12344345, study PRJNA552823) | activated sludge metagenome | biome: Activated sludge suspended growth; feature: Nitrification reactor; material: Wastewater; isolation source: activated sludge from nitrification reactor of wastewater...
CCTGAGCGTGAGACGCCGGCACCGCACTGGGCGACCAGGTTGACGATCACTCGTAGTGCTCCAGGGCCTTCTTGGCCAACTTGATCGCCAGCGTTCGATCGTCCTGTGTGGCCGCCAGGTACGGGTTCTTGATCAGCGGCATCAGCCGGCGCAGCCTGTCTCCGAGGCCGCGCGAGTCGTCGAGCACGGTGTAGATCTCGTGCTCGTGCACCATGAGCGTGAGCACAGGTGTTCCACCCTCGCTCCTGCTGCTCACCAGGTGCAGTTGGATGGGCGGCTTGAGCGACTCGTCCTCCTTGCGCCGGATCTCCTCCCTCAGGGAGGACGAGAGCAGCTGAAGCGAATAGAGGGACAGCTCGGTCAGCGGGCAGGCGCGGATCTCCTGCACGTACCGGTCGCCGACCAGCCTCGCTCGACAGTGCGCTGTACCGTTCTTCGTCTCCAGAGAGACGTCGACGAACTCGGACCCGGACACCCAGACGGCCGTGGCCACACCCTCGGGCATGGTGTGCCGGACGGTGGCCGTGTACCCGTCGTACGGGACCGGGTCCATGTTCCGGTAGAAGGAATCCTCGTCGGTTTGGGGCATCCGCTCTCCTCCGCGTGAGCTGAGAGCTTTAGCACCAGACGTGGAGGATTGTCAATGCCAGGGGCCGAGATGCTTCTTGCGGACCGCTGCCCTGCGTGCCTGGTCGAGCGTGTACCGCTTCGTCTTGACCGGCTGGTAGAGTTCCTTGAAGGACTTGACCGTGTGCTGCTTGCCGAGACCAATCTGCGTGCTCTGCCAGTCGTACACGTGGCCCTTGTGCTCGACCCAGGCGTGCGGGTAACGCTTGCCCGACCACGGGTGTCTGACCGTGCCGTGCACCAGGGCGGCATCGTGCTCACCCCTGGCGTGGTGGCTCTGGAGCCGTCTGTAGGCCCAGGAGAAGCACTCGCCCTGTGGGATCGTGTGCTCCTCGGAGACTTGCTCGGGCAGCTTGACGTCCGGGACGTTGCTGTTGCCGCGCTCCGAGCGCACGCCGCTGACTCTGGAGTTCGAGTAGACGTGCGTGTGGCCGAAGCGGCGCAGCTCTCGACCCACCTGCATGACACCCTGAACGCCGAGCGCACCCTTCGCGTCAGCGAAGCCGCCGTACTTGCCGCTCAGCACTACGCGCCGGATGTTGAACCGGCCGTTCGGCTCCTCGTCGCCCACGATGAGGCCGATGTGCCCGTGCTCTGGGTGGGTGATGTTGTAGCCGTGCTCCGGGAAGCCTGGGTTGGTTGGCGTCGCGTACCTGTCCGGCTCCGTGTAGTCGTGCTTCAGGTACAGCTTGTGAGGGTTGTTGATCCTGACGTTGAAGCCCTCGAACAGGAACATGAGGTTGATCATGCTGTCGGCGGACTCGCCGACCGTCCGCTTGTCGAGCTTCAGCTGATGCGAGTCCAACTCGTCCTCTGAGTCCCACGGACGCTGCACCATCTGCCCGGCCTTCTGGGCTAAGACCCTGGCCTGGACTCGGTCCAGAAACCTGCCCTGGTGGTCTACGAAACCTTCTTCCGCGTCATGCCACCGCGTGTCGAGGTAGTGATCCAGATCACGGAAGTGGCCAGCGTCAATCGCACCCTGAGCCGCGGCGGCGTGATCGACCCCGGTGAAAATATGGCGACCCTTGACCCTAACGGCCGCGGCCCTGACGTACCCCTCGTTCACGGCACTCTTGATCAGGCTGTCGGCGGACTCCTCCGGCAGGTACTTGGCGACACCATTCGGGTACAGAGCACGGTGATTGGTGACCAGGTGCTCACCCTCGATGCCGTCGTAGTTCTGCATCGTCTTGATCTTGTCGCGCTCGTGCGGCTGCTCCTCGTAGTCGCCGAACACAGCCACCATCTGCTTGCCGATGTGCTTCTCGGCGAAGTCACCCCAAAGGAACTCGTTGTCAGGCAGCTGCAGGTCGCCGCCAACTGCTGGGTGGTGGTTGAGCTGAGCGTGGAAGTACAGCCCTGCCGGTGTGGCACGGCGGTCGGCCCTGTCGTGGTTGCCGCCTGCACGGTACATGGCGACACGCTGGTCCCTATCCTTGACCGTCTTCTCGATCGTCTCGTGCGAAAGGCCGTGCTGGTGCAGGAAGCCCTTCACCTCGTCGTCGTTCTTGAAGCTGTTCATGCGCTTGGCAGCACGCAGCAGAGCGGCCGCGCTCTTGCGGCTGACGGATACGGACACACCCCGCTCGCCCGGCTTGAAGCCACTGCGCATGACCTCATCCGCAGTGTCACGGTCAGTGATGTGCCAAAACTTGGTCACGGAAGTCTCGCACTGACGTACTGACCCTGCTGCATGCCGAGCGGCAGCAGAGCTGTACCTGAGAGCCCGCTGAAGAACCGCTCGCAGATCGCGTGCACCTCGTCGACGCATGGCAGGAAGGCGTGCAGAGAGATCAGGCGGGCGAAGCTGATGGCCGACGCGTCCGAGTGCGATACCCAGACGTAGTCCACGCCGGGGATGTGGGACGAGGTCAGGGGTACGACACCATCGCCGACGCCGTAGGTGACCTTGGTGAAGTCGAACCAGTTCTCGACCGGGCCACCGGAACGCTTGACCTTGATCGACACTGGCGTGGAGGAGGGTTCAAGGCCGACCACGGTGAGCACCTGGTCCGGTGTCAGCATGCCCGGGGCCAGAACATCTGGCAGACCCTCGACCGCAGCCTCGGCTCGGTCGAGCATGCCCTGCTCGACCTTCCACTTCTGCTCCGTGCCCAGACTCGGGACGGCCACCAGGTTGCGCTGCCAGTCGTCGACGTCGAAGATGTCGACGAGCTTGCCCTCCTCGTCGGTCACGGCGCCCGGGAACCTGGGCAGCAGCTCGTATGCGGAGGGGAAAGTGCGGGTCAGCTTGCGCAGCTCCTTGCGGCCGCCGAAGATCGGGGCCTGGCCTCGGACCAGAGCATCGAGAGCGTCGAGCGCACCATAGTGCGGGACGGCCAGGAAGACCACACGGTTCACGTGGTCGGGGACGTGCTGCAGCTGCAGGTGTGCCCTGAAGACCAGGCCGCCGAAGCTGTGGCAGACGAAGTCGAACTTGCCATCCCAGTCGGGGATCGAACGCATCGGCTTGCGTTGCAGGTGTTCGACGAAGTCGGCCAGCTGCTCGGCCGAGGTGGCGCAGCTGTAACGCCAGTCGTAACGAAAGGCGTAGACCGGCACCTGAAGCCTGTTGCGCAGCGAGTCGACCAGAGCTTCGTACGGCAGGGCGACGGCCTGGTGTGGCGCCGAGACGACGTGGTCTGCGAAGTCGGTCTCACCACCGTGCAGGGCGAGTGCTTCGAACTCAAGGCCGAAGAACTGCTTCTGCAGCGCGTCCCAAGCGTTCCAGATGATCGAAGGCTTCATCTGGTACATGTTCAGCAGCTGCGTACCCTGAAGGCCTGGGATGACGATGACCGGGTGCTTGCTGCTCATGCCATGGACCTCGCGTTGCGCGTGGCAAGGCGCAGCACTTGAGAAAGGTGCTCCGGGTCCGTGCCAAGCTCGTTCGTGGGTTGGTGCTTCCACAAGTTCTGATCGAGGTCGAGACCACGATCGCGACGCAGGAGTCTGCGCACCTGTAGTGTGTAGCCGGTCTTCGGGTCGATCAGCTTGTGCGTGACCGCGTTCTGAGAGACCTCCGGCTCACCGGTCTCCTGGTAGCCGTACTGCAGAGCCAGCGTCATGAGCCTCTTGGACCCGCTGTCGCCTGAGAGCACGACCCCTTCGCGCAGGTAGTGAGAGATCAGCCGGTCGGCGCGGGACTCGTCGACGTTGATGTGCAGAGCGTGAGCCCGTTGTCCAAGAGCTGCGGCCATGGTGAGCCTCGTATTGCCTGCCACCAGGGTTGGGCTCTTGCCTGGCCTGTGCAGGATGATCGGCGCCGGCAGTGTCTCACCCTTGGTCAGAGCCTTGTGGATGCCGACCGAGTCCTTGCCGCCATAGCTCTGAGCCATGTGGTGCACCGAGTCGACCGACTTGTGCTCACCGCTGTTGGCGTCTGTGTTTTCCAGGTCCCTGAAATGGTCGTCGGAGACCGGGGCCACCTTGCCCCTGTTGAAGGCTCGGCGCAGCTTCTCGAACGGTAGGCCGGTCTCCTTGGAAACGCGCACCACCTCGCTCCTCTCCCGGTCCCACTTCGGTGCAGCCCAGGAGGACTCGGATACCGCCTCTCTGTACCTGTTGTCACGCTTAACGTAGTCCGAGTCCAGCTCCTTGTCGGCCGCAGTGGCGTACCGCTGATGTTTGAGCTGGTCTGCTTGCGTGGCCAGGGTCAACGCCTCCTGACGGTTCACAAACCTGCCGTCATGGGTGACGAAGCCCTCCTCACCTTGGTCTGCGAAGTAGTCGTGGAACGACTTCAGGTGACCGGCACGCACCATGGCGTCGATGGCTCCGTCATGGCTGGGGGCAGTGAAGATCTGCCCGCGGTGCCTGATGGCGGCCGCAGCCACGTACCCCTCTGCCAACCCTGCGCGTCGCAGAACCTCCTGCGCTCTCTTCGACGGCTGCTTGGTCAGGAAGCCCTTGCGCGTCCCGGTGTGGTACGGGACCGGAGTCTCGAACTGGCCTACGGTCGGGTCGAGCACCTTGCCCGTGACCTGGTGCTGCAGGAACCAGTGCGGCCCACCCTCCCAGTGGATGTTGACCGGCTTGTAGCCGGACCTCTCTCCTCCGAGCGCGTGGTACAGAGCCTCGGCCGCCACGTAGCAGTGCCCGGCGTGCGGGTGCTCCGCCGCCAGGTGTCGGTACTTCTTGTGAAGCAGATCAGGCGTCAGGGCGGCCTGGATCCTCTTCTGCAAGCGGTGCGACTTCACTTGGAGAACAACTCTTTCTGGTGCGCCCTGGTCAGGACGCGGAACTTGATCTTGCCGTGCACGTCGGCGGCCTCGATGTCCTCATGCTCCTTGCGCGGCTTGGGCTTGGGTGCGTGGAACCTGTGCCACAGCTGAAGGTCGCTGGGCTTCTTGCTCCTGGCCTTGGACGGGCGGCCGCGCAGCGACTTGATCGAGCTGCGGGCCGAGTGGTTGTTCGTGCTGACCAGCGCCTTCTCGTTGAGGGCTTGGCGGATCAGGTCATCGGCACGAGACTCGTGACCGAACGTGAACCCACGCGCACGGGCGATGTCGGTCTGCTTCTTGGCCACCTTGGCGTGCAGCAAGTGGTCGATGGCCTCGTGCTTGTTGTCGAAGCTGTGCGATGAGATCGTCGGATCTAGGCCTGCACCGCCACCAAGTTGCACACCCGGATCGTGGATCTTGTCGCCGTCGATGTAGTCGACGTTCACCCTCATGCCACGCTTGTGGTGGTCGTTGATGAAGCTCGCCGCGTGCTTGCGTGCGACATCGCTGTCATGGCGCATCTGAACGTTGATCTCACGGGAGTCGAAGTACGGGTAGTCGCCAACAGAGGCGCGCACACCGTGATCGTGCACCAGGTCCTCATGACTGTCGTACCAGCCGTGCCCATAGACAGACTCCGGGTGGTCGAGATGAGGCACCTCCATCTGCATGTAAGCGTGCGGCTTGTCGCTCGTGTCGACGGAGCCGTTCTTGTCGATCAGCGCGTTGAACCCACCTCGTCGCTTCTTATCGCCCGGGTATCCCAGTGCTGGCAGGTCGTACTTCATGGCTCAGAACGGCGTCGGCTCAGTCGAACCGGCCACAACCTGACGCTTGCCAGGCCTGCGGCCGCTGGACGTCTTGCCCAGGAAGTCGTGCTTGACCAGCTTGCGCGGCCTGGCCGGCTTGTCTGAGAAGGCGCCCACGTTGGGGGTCATGTTCCAACCCGTCTCAGGGTCCAGGTGGGCGATGTCGCGGCTCTGGAGGTCGATCAGTGGGTGGTCACGGTCGTCGGTCTTGTACAAGGCCTTGGCGACGTGCTCGGCTCCGATCGCGTCAGCACGAGGTGTCTCGTTGGCCGCCTGACCGTAGCGCATGACCGGGTGCGAGTCGTGCTGTCCTGTGCCGCCGAACATATCCTTGCTGAAGAGGAACGGCTTCTTCGAGCCGGCCATCTTGCCGTAGACCGGGTGGTTCAGACGGTAGTCGTCAAGCTCCTTCTTCATACGACGCAGGGCCGGCTCGTTGTGCCTGATGTACTGCTCGTAGTCCTGGATGTGCGGGAACTCGTCCGTCGGGTCCAGGTGGCCACCCTTCTCCTTGCTGTACACGTCGCGGAAGATCGAACCCCGCTCGTGGAAGGCCGGGTGGTTCTGCACGCGGGCGATGTCGTGAGCCCAGAGCGCTGCCTGCGCCTCGCCGGGCTGGAAGCCTGTGTCGTGCGCAGTCTTCTTGATCGACTGGCCAATCATCGGGTGGTACTCAGGGTGGAACGAGCTGCTGAAGTCGTTCGTCACCAGTGCCTTGGCGTGCACGTCGTGCGTCGTCACGCTCAGGTCACCCTTCAGGTTCTTGTCGTAGTTGTGCACCTTGGGACCTGAGAGCGGGATGCCGTGAGCCGCGCGCACGATGTTGTGCACCTCGGCGCCGGTGTGCGGCAGCTCCCTACCATAGATCGTGTCCCGCAACGCTCGCGCAGCCTTGACGAAGTTCAGGTGCGGGTGTGTGCGCGGTGAGGTTGCAGCCAGCATGCCGAGCATCATGTGCGTGTCGTCGTAGGCGTCGGACTTGAAGATCGAGCTGACGATGGCGTGCTGCTTCTGGTACCACTGGGCCGAGTCGCCGTGCAGGATTGCCGCCTGGCGCATCAGCTCCTGGTGCTCCGGGTGCACGTACGGCATCGGCCGGTCAGCCTCCCGGCCCGCGGCCGTGGGAGCCTTGCGCGACGGGTCGACCTGCTTCCTGAGGTAGTTGGCCAGCGGAGCGTAGCTCGGGGCCTTGAAACCCCCCTCGTCTGGGTTGCTGAACATGGCCCTGTGGTCTGGCTTCAGGTCGCTCAGGAAGACCTTGCCCTGCATATCGGGCGACAGCTGGTCAGCCTGGTTGCCGCTGGCCCTCGGGTAGAAGACGGCCGAGCCGGGATCCCTGTCCCACAGCCTGGCCGCGATGCCGCTGCGCAGCTTGCCGGCCTCCGAGTTGAAGGCCTGCCTGGCGCGCCCGACTCTAGCCTCGGTGATCGGGCCGAAGACCATGCGGAAGGTCTCCAGAGCCACCTCCGGCCCCTCAAGCATGGTCAGCTCGATCAGCACATCGTTCAGGTCCACAGACATCAAACTACCTCGTTGTCAAACTGCGCTGATCTGTGCTAAAATACTGCCCGTGGATGACGAAGAGAGAACCCTGCGACTGGTCGGGCAGGAGCTGCTCAGGCAGCTCATGGAGGGCTCGATCAGGCTCGAACACGTCCCCGATCAGCAGATGCTGATCGAGAAGCAGCTCGCCACCTCCGAGCAGCTGGCCGGCGTCGTGCTGCACATGCCAGAACTCATGAGACACGAGTTCCACGTCGCCGTGCTGCACGCCTGGCAGACTGCTGGCGCCAGCGCAGCAGCAGACGCTAGCGTCTGGGAGGCCGCCCGGGAGACCTTCATCTCGACCGTGGTCGACCTGCTGCGCGGCGCGCAAGGTGGCCCTGTGCACTGAAAAGTGCAAGGACCTACAGGGGTTTGTCGTCTTCACAGGCAAGCTGGCACCTTCCCGACGAAGGTACCACGCCCAGCCTGTGGTTTGTCAGGGCTGCCGTCGCAGACGGCCGATGACTTCTCCCATCCCGTTCACGGTTCGGGCGGCCGGCTCCCCCTGCTCAGCCTGGTTGCGGAAGCAGCCCAGGGCGCCGTCGATCAACTCGTCCAGGTTGTCCGGGACCTCCCAGTCGTCGTTGCTCAGGTAGACGAAGGTGGGATCCTGCTGAAGTGACCTCTGCCACCCGTCCTCGCTGAGGTAGAAGATCTCGTGCGTGCCATCGCTGTAGAACTTCTGCACCCCACCTGCCAGAGACACTTCGAGCAGATCTCCGTCCGGGTCGTCCTTGTCCACGAAGTAGGCCGTCCAACCGGGCTCATGGTCGAACGGGATCACGGCTACGACCTGCCTCTCGAAGGCCTCGCCGTAGCGGTCGCAGACGTCTCGGGCGACCATGTCGGCCTCTTCCGCGGCCTGCTTGCTTGTCAGCGTGTTCCTGGCCAGCAACGCGCTGAGCGCCTGCAAGTAGACCCCTTTGTACAACCCCATGCGTTCCTCCTCCTCTTTCGTTCAGTACAGCTTGAGATGACCCGTGACCGGGTCCATCCGCTCCGACGTGCCCGGGCCGATGCCCAGTGCGGTGATCGTGGGCTCACCGTGGAACTCGGTCCGACCTGCGTCCGTGATCAGGTGCGCCTGTAGACCGGCCTCGGTCGCTTTGTCGTACAGGTCGAGCAGCTCTTCGACCGAGTCGACGCGGCAGGTGATCTTGGTGAAGCAGCCGCCGATCCAGGCCTGTTCGACCTCTGACAGCTGCGGCACGCGGTTCGAGGCCACGGCTTCGGACACCCGCTCGACGACCCAGGCCGCTGACGCGTGCGCACCCTGAGCGATCTCCTTGCCCCGGCGCATCCTCAGATCGCGACGGATCACGATCACCTGCTTGACGTTACCCATGGCCCCTACCACCAGTCGGTATCGTTGCCCAGCAACAGGATGACGATGGTGACCAGGAACGGCACTAGAAGCAAAGCCAAGAGCGTCTCCACATCAATCCCCTTTGAGTTTCAAGAGCCACCTGTCGAGCCACCTGGACTCCTGCAGGTCGGCCGGCACGTACTCGATCCACAGCTCATCCCAGTCCTCCTTGATGGCCGGGAACTCGGGCGAGTCGAAGTGCATGGCGTGGCCGGCCCTCTTACCCTTGAGCAGAGAGAAGTACTTGGCCGCCAGCTTTGGGTGGAACGTGTCCCAGACCTCGGTGTCGTCAGGGCTGCCAGGGTAGATCAGGTGCACCTTGCCGCCCGTCTCGGGCCCTGAGTAGATGTAGCTGGTCTGCTTGTACTTGGTGGCCAGCTCGTGCGCCGTCTTCAGGTCGATGTTGTGGACGAAGAAGGACTTCTCGTACGATACCTTGGGCTCGCCGGTCTTCTCGTCCCGCTCCTGGCCGGCTCCGTGCATCCGGTTGTAGCCCAGGTTGCGGGCACGCAGGTGGCCCTCGATTTCCAGGTTGTTGGCCGTGTTGCGCACGGGCCCGTTCTCGCTGCGCCAGCCGGTCAGCATGGCGAAGCTGCCCTGGCCCCTCTTGGCCGCCTGCCAACGCTGGTACACGCGACCGACAGAGGCCTCGCTCAGAGCCCGCTTGTCGCCCTTGACCATGGCGCAGGCGATGTCCCGGATCGTGCAGCCGGGCTTCTCCAGCGTGGCGTAGTAGTCCGCAGCCTCAGGCGCACAGCCTTCGAGCACGGTCTTGAGGATGTCGTCGATCTTGTGCATGCGTGCATCCTACCTGCTTCATCGTGGGCCTGGGAAGAAAGCGGAGCGAGGAGGACTCGAACCTCCGCAACCTCGCGGTTGTACAGATTAGCAATCTGCTGCCTTACCTGGCTCGGCCACCGCTCCGTGAACGGGGAGGGCGGGATTCGAACCCGCGAGACCCGGAGGTCTGACGCCTTTCCAAGACGTTGCCTTCAGCCTGGCTCGGCCACCTCTCCGTAGTGGGTTGGGCAGGATTCGAACCTGCAACGTCCCGAAGGATCCGGATTTACAGTCCGGCGCAGCCGGCCAGTGTCTACATCCAACCCATAACCGTCAATGTCAAAGAACTGAGCAGGCAGGATTCGAACCTGCGAGGCCCGTAGGCCCGGCTGCTTTCGAGACAGCTGGTTTCAACCGCTCACCCACTGCTCATCAAGATGGAGTTGAGGGGACTCGAACCCCTTACCTTCGGATTGCAAAACCGACGCTCTCCCAGGTGAGCTACAACCCCAAGCGGAGAGGGTGAGATTCGAACTCACGAGACGGTAAAGTCTACCGGTGTTCAAAGCCGGCGCTTTCAGCCTGACTCAGCCACCTCTCCGGGTGTGAAGAACCCCTAGACGTCGAAGCCTGAGGCTGACGACGTATAGGAGCTGGACGCGGCGGCGCTCGACGCGAGAGATGAACTCGACGATCGAAAACTTGCGCTGGCCATGCAGTCCAGAACCTTCATGTCGTCGACCGTAGCAGAGTCATGCTGTCGTGTGCAAGCACTTTCTTCACCTGTCTCACCACGCCCTGGGCGTCTCGCCCTCCTTGAAGGACATCTCCTTGCGGCCGCCGGCCTTGAGGTTGACCTTGACCTGGTGCCACTTGCCCATGCCGTAGCGGTCGATGTGCGCCTGCACGCGGTGTTCGTGGCCCTCACCGCACTGCAGCTCCTTGTTGTTCTTCCTGATCCAGCCGGCCAGGATCATCTTGTCCATCATCCGCTCGCCCCAGAGCTTGCCGTTCTGGTCTCGCACGTGCAGGCTCTTGTCGATCTTGTCGCCGTTGTCCTCGGCCCAGTGCACGTGGAACTGGCCGTTGGCCACGTCGAGCGGGTAGACCGTGTCGTCGGGTGCGATCCAAGAGCGCGATGCGCCCGGGTTGCTCTCGACGAGCTGCTTTCTGATCAAGTTGTCCGAGTCCAAGTCAACCTCCTGTGACTGCTCTGGCCACGGTGTGCACGCCAACGCTCAGAACCAGCAGCAAGAGTAGCACTACGGCACTCATGAGCGTGTACATGAAACTGGCGGCCGCCGGCTCCTCCTCGTGCGCCGCGAGCCCCATGTAACCGGCAAGCCAGGCCCAGACGAAGCCGAGCACCGGCACGAGCCACAGCTGCACCGTCAATCCAAAGACAGTCACCCTGCCTGCTCCTGATCGTAGAGCCTCTCCGACTCAGAGATCCTGATGCCGCACAGGTCACACACCTGACCAAGCAACAGAGGGTTGTTGCCTGTGATGTCCTGTTGAAAGCCGGCCGCGTGCTTGTGGCCACCACCACCGTACATCCTGGCCACCATGGACACGTCGAAGTCACTGTCGTTCGAGTTGAACAGGCCCCACTGCCTGATGCCGTCACCGCGGTCGAAGTAGTAGGCCGCGAACGGGTACCCGGGGTACCGCTTGTACAGCTCGGCCGCCACGTCGGAGAAGAAGACCGACGCGTTGACCACGGGCACCAGGTAGCCGCCGATGTCGAAGAACTGCACGTTGTCGGCCATCTCTGCGATCTTGACCCGCTGACCGCGGAGCAAGATGCTCCCCTCCTCGCGCAGCCGGTCGATCATACGAGCCTGTGCGAATGTGTCGTCCGGGATCAGCTCGTCCAGCGTCTCGAACGTGGGCGGGTACGAGTAGCGAGCAGCTGCCACCTCCTCGGTCTCCAGCAGCTGGTTGCGGAACAGGTCCCGGTCCTCGACGTACTGCAAGAAGACCGGCACCGGCTTGTGCTCGGCGACGTCCTCCCCCTGGAAGAAGAACTTCCAGGCCAGCACACAGCCGGAGTGGTTCATGTCGAAGTGGCAGTTGGGCTGCCCGGCCAGGTCGTCGCGTGCCGTCACGTGGTGGTCGATGACGACCAGAGAGAAGGCCTTGGCCCGCATCTCTTCGAGCACGTCCGGCTTGTAGGCGAAGTCCAGGATGTAGACCGTGCGACCCGTGACGTCGGGCGGCTCCTTGCCGTGGAAGACCGGGATGCACTCGACGTTGGCCGGGCCGAAGAACTTGCGCGCCACCCAGGCGGCAGCCAACCCGTCCGGGCAGTTTGCGTGGTACAGGATCAAGGTTTTGTCCATGCACAGTAGGTACCACACGGTTGAACCTCTTGTAAAGCACTTGTTGACGTGGGCGCGCTTCTGGTGCTAAACACTTGCATCACCCGGCCAAGCCGGAGAAGGGTCACACGATGCCGCTCTTGCTCATCCTGTCCGTACCGCTCAACCTGCTGCTCTACTTGTGGGAGGGCTGGGTCATCGCCAAGCTGTGGGCCTGGTTCTTGGTGCCCAACTTCGGCCTGCCACAGATCTGGATCACGACCGGCGTGGCTGTGTCCCTCGTCATCGGTCTCGGCTCCCATCAGCACACCCCAAGCGAGGACGGGAAAGAGCTGCAGGATGCCATCCTGGGCATGGTGGGTAGCGCCCTACGTCCCGCGGCCGCACTCCTTGTCGGCTGGCTGCTGACCCTTGTCTCCTGAGCTATTGACAAGTGCACAGGTCCTGTGCTAAAGTCTTTTCACTGACAGCGACACTGTCGCAGGGAGGCGATCTCAATGTTCAACAGCATCATCAAGGTCCAGGTCATTCGCGGCCAGGGGCTCTTCGCCGTGGCCGCCCGCTTCGGCAACCACCGCCCGTTCTGCTTCGGCTACGCGCCGTCGCGCGAGGCGCAGTACCAGCTCCGCAACAAGCTGGAGTCCGATCCGGCGTGGGGGTTCTGATGAAGACGCTCACCAAGATCGCGCTCGCCGCGCTCACTGTTCTCGTGCTCACGAGCCCGGCACTGGCGTCCAGGCGTTGCCGGCCGGCCTGGTTCACCGCAGCCTCGCCTGCCATCGAGCAGGCGATCAAGACCTACCTGCCTGCCACCGAGGCGGCCGAGGTGCGGTGCGAGGCTCGCTGGAACGGGGTCGTGATCGTCTCCTTCAACGCGAGCCCACGCCTGCGCGACTGCTCCCGTTCCTTCGCCGTGGTCAACGTGCGCGGCACCCGTCAGGCGAACGTGGCGGCCGTGTTCTGCGGCGGCTCAACCAGGCCGGAGCTGTACACGCCGGCCGACTGAACCGGCGGCAGGTTGAGCGACTTGCCGTCCCCCTCAGCCTGCCGCCTCGCTGGCGGCTGTGACCTGCACCGGCTCACAGTCGCCAGCGCCCCCGTGGCTCTTGAACCACTCCTCGTCCCTGGTGTCGGAGCCCCACGGGTTCGCGTTCGTGAACGGGTACATGCCGAAGTGGTGCAGCACCGGCTCACGGGTGGCGAGCACCTTGGCACCCTTCTCCCACAAGAACCGCGAGAAGGCCCAGTCCTCGGGCAAGACCTGGGTAACCAGCTGCCCTTGATGGACAGCGATGCGGTCCCTGATCGTGAAGCCGGGAAACTCTCTGACCCACGGCTTGCGCAGGTCGACTACCATGAACCCGGTGTTAATCATCAGGATCTTGCCCGGGTGACCGGCCTGGTTCACGTCGAAGGTGGGCGGCAGCTCATGGATCTCGGTCATGGTCAGCCGACGCGGTGGATCCCACTCGTCGTCCGGGTTGCCGATCGCTGTCGACGTGAGACCGTGCACGTTCTTGATCGGCGACACGCCTGAGACGACGTCGGCGCCGGTCTTCTTGATGATCTCCAGCAACTTGATCAACGAGTCCTGGTCCGGCTGGATGTCGGCGTGGATCATTACGAAGTAGTCGAAACGGTTCATCTGCCTGGCCGTGCACCAGAGCTTGTTGAAGCCGTTCGCCAGCAGCGACGTGCCGACCGAGGTAAAGTGGATCGTGTGCTTGGCTGTGATCTGAAAGAGCCCAGGCACGATGCCGGCGCTGATCATGCCGTTGTAGGATGGGACGCCGATAAAGACTCTCGCCATGCAGGCGGAGCTATCACTCTCTTGTCGGCTTTGCCAGCTCGGTCAGGGCCACCTTCAGCAAGACATCAGCACCCACGCTCTCCAGGGCGATGTTGCGCAGGCGCAGGTAGTCCATGAGTGCGGACAGCATCTCCGAGCTTGGCCGCCCCGGCCCGTAGCGCACAACGAAGTCGTGCACCAGGCTGCCGATCTCCCTGGCCCTCTTCTCAGCCCCAGCCAGCCTAGGGCCGATGGGTCTGTACGTAGACTTGGTCAACGCTGCAGCTCTTTGATGCGGACGAGCGGGCAGTTGCCGCCGCACAGTGGGCAGTGAACTTCGCAGTGCTTGCGGATGGTGTGCACCTCACCCTCAAGCTCCTTGATCCTCTCACGGTAGTCGGTGAGAGCTTTCAGCATGGCTTCGAATCCGGCCTTGACCTCCTCCACCAGATGGTGGTCTACGGTCGACACAAACTCTTCGGCGCCACCCGCACGCGAAACCTGTTCGGCTACCATACACGCACCCCCAGCTAAACCTGCCGCTGGTTTAGTATGGGCTCACGGTAGCCACCGCGTCACCCGTTTTGTGCTAATTACCCACCTGGACACCCATAAGGGCGCCTTCTTCACACTCCTGACGCTTGCCCGCCTCGATGATCTCCCGGACATGCTGGACCGTGGTGTAGTTGATGTAGATCACACCGGCAGGGTTGCTGTTCCAGAAGTCCAAGCCGTTCGGGTCCGGGTCGATGGGCTGGTCGATTCTGGCCCCTGCACCGACCTCCAGCCTCTTGGCGACAGCCCCGGAGCGAACCCGCTGAGAAGCGTTCTCGATGTCGGTATCGAGACCGTGCAAAGCCTTCAGGTTACCGCCGTCGTGGAAGTAGACGCTGGGTGACATGTACCCATTGAGTGCCACGTCCACACCGTCCACGTCCGAGCCTGTGGTCGAGTTGGAGCAGATGCCCAGCACGTTGCTGCTGCCGTCAGAGTGGTTGACGTTGTGCGTCACGCTCGGTGTAGCGGTGTGCTTGACGCTGGAGGTATACAGGCTGTGGCCACTCGGCTTGTACATCGCCCCTGAAGCTGTGAACCAAGACGCAGAACCACCTCTCACGACACCAACAGTGGGCGGCTCGGGCTTCCTCTGCTTGCTGGTATAGAAGGCGATGCCGATCGAGTGCACACGCTTGTCGCCCAGCTTGACCGCGGCCACGCCTCGCACCTCGTTCTCGGTGAAGATGTACTGGCGCACGATACCGTCCTTGGCGCGGAAACCGTCAATCCAAAGCCGGCCCCACGGTGTACCGGTCGTGGCCAAGTAGTTCTGAGCCGGCCAGTGGTACTTGCACTCCGGGCAGTAGCGGTTGTCCTGGAAGGTGACCATGTGCACCGGGCAGCACTCTCGGTACTGCTCCAGAGCTGTGCCCTCTTGCGCCTGGCCTGTGATCGGGTTCACACCCTGCACCGAGGGCAGGACGGCCACGTCGTGCAGGTGAGACCAGCAGCCGTTGAAGTCGAGCCACATGCCCTGACCCTCGACCACGGCCGCGAAGTAGCTGATGACCCCAGGACCACTACGCTCCCACGAGTCCGGGCACGCTGGGTACTCATCGACCAGGAAGGCTGGCACCGGCTTGTGTGGCGGCAGCGACTGAGCGACCTCGACCCCGTTGCGCTCGACGCTCTTGAGCGCCGGTGGCATGTTGAGCACGCAGGACAGCCCGTCGATGCTCATCTTCGTGTTGCTCATCGAACCTTCTCCTCTACTTCGCGGCGGCGATGCCTCGGCCAGGCCACAGCCTGTGCGTCAAGCCAATCCATCTGGCGTGTCAGCCAGCCGGGCTTGTCCGTACCCCGCGGCCTTGTGAGCCGAGCCTCGCGCAACTCTGAGAGCCTGAGCAGCACGGCGCCGATGGCCTCGCGCTCCAACTCCTCGTCCTCGCACCAGATGCTGATCAGCTCGGTGTAACCCTTGTCGTTGGCACCTCTGAAATACAGGTGCCCAAGCTTGCGCTTGTCGCAGTTGCACTCGTCCCTGCCGATCTCGACCTCGGCCCAGATCAGCTTGGCCAGCTTCTTCAGCTCGTTCAGGGTGGGCGCTCTCATACGGCTTTCCTCCTGTCGTACGTGACGACCTTGTACCTGTGGTACGGGAAGGTCATACGCAACGCCTTGGCCGCCTCTTTAGCCTTTGAGCGAGATGTGTACGGCTGCCCTGAGGGCTCCCAGTCTTCCCATGGTGGTGAGTCCGGGTATGCCTTCCGGTGTCGCACCCACACCACCCACAGCACATCCTTCATACGTACCTCGGCAATCAAAACCGCGGGAAAGCACGACTCCCGAAGGGTGGTGCCTTGTCACCCTGCACGGCTATCCCGCGGCCCGGGTGCAGATGCAGCTGCTCCCAGTCCTACTTCCTGGCTGCTGTGACCCCGCCGAACGGGTTGTTCTTGCCAGTCTCGACCCTCAGGTTGACCTTGAGGGCTGGGGCCTTGCCCAGCTGCTGCAGCTCCATCAGCTTGGCCACGTGCGCCTTGTAGCGCTTCTGCAGCTTGCCCTCAGAGGCCAGGTCGTAGAGCTTCATGGCCAGATCCGCCGTAGCCACGGCAGAGGCGGACGGGTCGAGCGCGATCAGGTAGACCAACTGCCTGGTCTCGAACTCGATCACACCCCAGTTCAGGTCCGTGCGCTGGCACGTGCCGTCCGGCCGCAGAGCCTCGCCGCGGAAGACCGGGTTCTCGTCGACCACGGTGTGCACCCTGTCGCCGAACCGCAAGACCGCGTACGGACGGTCCGACTCGTCTGACCAGAACACACGCTCGGCAAAACCGGCCTGCACCTCGGCCAGGAGGTTGACCGTGGGTTCGACCAGGACCCCGCCCTGCGCGTCCAGGACCAGGCACCGCTTGCCCTGAGAGACAGCCTTGAGCCTGGTCGTGACCGGGCTCTCGATGGTCTCGTTCGGGTTGTAGGCCTCGACCAGCTCGCGGACCGACATGCGCTCGGCCTTCTTGGAGCTGATGAACTC
>WBZL01002828.1_pt1 | contig 16493 bp, 5 predicted proteins | sample 5204291 | NCBI WGS metagenome assembly WBZL01 (sample SAMN12344345, study PRJNA552823) | activated sludge metagenome | biome: Activated sludge suspended growth; feature: Nitrification reactor; material: Wastewater; isolation source: activated sludge from nitrification reactor of wastewater treatment...
TGGATACCTCCGGTCCGGGCATCCATGTTACAGGCCGGCGGGCGGACAGCCCGGACGCCAGGCGGTTTTCTTCCCGGGCATCCGAACGGTATGAGGTGGAGTTTGCCCTGCCTGCGACCTCCCTACGAACCGTTGATAAAAAATTATCCGAGGTAGCCAATCTGGACGATCTCCTCGGCTATAAAGGCAACTACATGATTTTTCCGGCCCGCGAACCCAATTATCTCCATTTGCTGATGATGCAAGATTACCTCGACCCGGCCACGGGCGGATTACGGGATCCTGATGAGTTCGACAATTACAGCTCGGCCGAACTCCTGAAGTTCGCCTGTTGCCTTCAACAAAATGATCCCGAAAGATTCAGCGCCATGGAGGAAACCCTTTTGAACTGGCTTCAACGAAGAAGCGAAACGCCCAGGAAAGAAAGCGAGCTGGTCGTGGTACCTACGGGCTCATTATACATGGAGGCGCTTCCGGGCAAACATCCGGTCCTGGAGGATTTCAAACTGGTCCACCGCGCGCTGGATGTGAAGAAGGTGCAGGCGGAAGTCAGGGGAATCGAATTGGAGAACCTGCGCTTTGGATCCCGGATAACAGGCAACATACTCGGCGACCCGAATGTGGACCGTTATACGGTGATCGAAGGCAGGGCCGATGCAGTAATCACACCTCCAGAATCATGAAAATCAACAAATTATGTCCTGGCAAGTAACCTGGAATGTGATTTCCGGCGGGCCGGCTGGGCCGCGCCGGGATGACAGTCGCGGGGTCATCTACCGGGGTGAGCGGGTCCGGTTTGTGATTAGCCTTTCTCCGGACACCCCAAACTACCTGGGTGTGATCCGACAGGCCGGCCGGTCGGCAAACTGGGATTCCCCGCCTACTCTGGCCGTGATCGGACACGACGGGGCGCGGACGGTACGGGTAACGGCTCGATCAACCGGCGAAGACGCCCTGCAAATTGAATATTTGTTTCAGTATGAGGGCGATAAACGGCTGGTCTTTACCGGTACGGCGGGCCAATATGATATAGCCCGATTAACTACCCGTTCGATTCCCTCGAGGCCCGAAGCGGGGTTCCCGCCGCTCCAACTGGAATTGAACCTCCGGGTCCAAAACTGGGAAATCGGCGCACAGGCAGCCACCACGCAGGGAACCTCATCACGCGGATTTCGGCGTGCTGCAGCTGACCTGGAAGCAACCAGGGGGCGGATCGACAGGCTAGAAAGGGCAGCCGAACGCAGCGCATCCACAGAACGGGAAGAAGCGGAAGCCGTGCAGCGCGCCGCAAGAGCAGGCGAGAGGCCCGGAAGGGATGCAAGTCCCGGACAGCGAAGGGCATACGCCCACGGCCTGCTTCATTTCCCCGTCCAGGATGAGCCCACCATCAACCGGATGACCGGCCATGACCTGGAAACCTATTTCAGGGGGCTGAACGCTGCGATCCGCATTACCCCCCCGTTCAGGTTATACGGAGGCGGGAGCGGATCTCGTCCCATAGGAGCAATCAGGGTCAATGACAGCTGGCAGGTTGAATATCGACCCGGGTCGGGCCAAATCGCCTTTTTTCTGGAAGGATCGTTGAGCGCTACAGTCAGATCTACCCCCCGAGGTGCTGAATATTACGTTCCTACTCCGGAGGCAAGAGAAAGCTATAGAGAAGGCCGGCGGGCCGAAACCCTGCATATTTTCCCGGAAAATGCCTGGCTGGTCGTACAAACCGGGCCCGATGCCAGGAGTATGATGCACGTGCGCGAACTGGCAGAAACCATCGAGCGAAACCGGTTTTGGGCCACGGTCGAAGGCTTTGTGACCCTCGGAGAAATAGCGCTGGCCGCAGTCAGTCTCCCGGCGATGTCCATACGTGAACTCGGACTTGAGATAATTTCCGAACTGTTTATTCCCGCTGAAGTACAGACCGGGATGGCCGGTGCATCCGTACTAAGGGGACTGGTATCAGGCCTCCGCAACCTTCTGAGGGGAGGCAGAAGGGCATTTAGGGGCGCCCCCCCCGTCACAGGAGGGATAACGGGTTCACCGGGCCATGTCGCCGGTTCTCCGACCGCCTCCCCCGTTGCTCCGGCTCCCGGAGCCCTTTCGGGAAGGGGTACGGGCGGGGGCAGCCGGGGCGTCCCGCCGGGAAGCGGAGGCGGTACCGGAGGAGGCGGTTTCGGGGATGACCGGGAATCGGTTTACCTTGGCCCGCCCAGACCGGTAGAAGGTTTTTTTGACCTAGACGGAAGACCAAATCGCCGCGCTTTGCGAAGGACATTTGAAACCGGGGTGCCTACTCCGGATCAAATTTCAAGGTTCGTCCTAGACGCCCAGGCCACCCGTGAATACCGGGTGGCGCTGGCTATGGGAAGGGACGGCCGGCGGGTGACCAGATTACCTGAAAGCGACATGGAATGGCGTTCATTAGAAACTGAAATCGGCAGCCAAGCAGTATCGGATATCAGGAGGCGATTAGACATCGCCCGATCTTTTGACCGTCTGAGCCCTAGCCGAAACCCGGATCTCCTGGTGGACGGCCGGATCTGGGATGTCGTTTCACAAGAAATCATAGGAAGTGATCATTTAGGTGGGGTGACTTCGGCCCTCCTTGATGCGATACGCAAGGTAAATTCCGGTCAGAGCCGCCGCATAATTGTCGATATGACAAGGTACACGCCTATACCCGGCCTACCCGAAGTACGCGATTTGTTCCGGCGATCGCTTTCTGCACTGGAAGCCGACGAGCGGGGCAGTTTGCGAGGCATGGAAGAACTGGCCGTCATGATGGGGGACCGGGTATTTACGATTTTCTCCCGCGGTTCGGGAATTTCTTTTTAAGCGTATCAGTCCCCCTTCACCAGCCGCCCCACAAACACCGTCTGCAAGCCGATCCGGGCCCGCACCAGATAAAGGCCGGTGGCCAACCCGTTCAGCGGGATGGGGATGACGCCGTCCTGGTGTATTTTCCGGAAAGCGGTGATCCTGCGACCGGTCCAGTCAAACAGTTCAATATCCAGATCGGCTGAACGGTTGAGGTGGAGTTCCAGGTTGACCAGATCGCCTGCCGGGTTGGGATACAACCGCCCGCTATCCGCCAGAAGGGTTTCTCCGGCATCCACCAGCATCACGGTACCCACCGATTCGCAATCGTTGGCATCTGTCACGGTCACCTGATAGGTGCCTACGCCCAGCATTTCCAGCGTATCGTTGATGCTGCCTGTGCTCCACAGGAATTCGTAGGGCGCCGTACCGCCCGAGGGCGTCACCACGATCCGGCCGTCGGCATAATCGGGCGGCATGGGCGGGATGGTCTGGATATTCAGCAATATGGGCGCCGGGTTGTACAGGTTGAATTCCCGGAGGACGCTGCACCCCAGGTTGTCGGTTACCCGGAAGGTATATTTCCCCGGCTTCAGGTTGATCAGGCTGTCGGAATGGGCATTGGGGATGATCACGCCGCCGTTCCACCAGGTTAGGGTATACGGCGACTCTCCGCCGGAAATGTCCAGCCGGATGGCGCCGTCCTGTTCCCCGGCGCAGGTAGGATCCAGCACTTCCTCCTCAATATCGATCGGGGAATCCGGGCCGGTCACCTCAAAATCCTGAAGGACGACCTGACAATTGTCCCCGTCGGTCAGCGTAAGCGTGTAGGCGCCGGCTTCCAGGTTGGCGATATCCTGGGTCATCATGCCGTTGCTCCAGGTGTAATGATAGGGTAATTTCCCGCCGGAAACGCTGAGCTGGATACTGCCGGTATGGGCGCCGTAACACGCCACCGGGGCAATGCTGATATTGGATACCTGGATCGGTTGATTGACCTGGGGAACCTCGTCGTCAAAGTAGACCGAGCACCCATTGGCGTCGGTCAGTTCGAGGTAGTAATGTCCGGGGCCGACCCCGTCCAGGTCTTCGCTCAAACCGAGGGTATCGCCGGCCTCATTGGTCCAGATAAAGCTGTAGGGCGAAACGCCGCCGACCGGGTGCAGGTCGATCCCGCCATCGTTGCTGCCGGCGCAATTGACCGGATCCAGGTGATCAAGGGCGATGGACAACAGCGGCGGTTCCGACGTGTGAAGGGTCTGCGAAACAACCTGGCAGCCCGTCTGGAGGTCGGTAACGGTTACCCGGTAGGCGTCGAACAGGCCCAGGGAGTCAACCGTGACGCTGTCCGCCGAAACGCCGGTAAGCACATAGGTCGGTGAAAAATGATAACGGAACATGCCCGATCCGCCGGAAATAACAGCCGTCATGGAAGCGTCATGCTCTCCGAAACAGGTAATGGGGGTCAGGTAGAACGTATCCAGTTTCAGGGCCGGCACTTCTTCCCGGACCTTGATGGACGGGATGGAAGCCATGCATCCGTTGGCATCGGTAACGGTCACGCCGTAATCGCCGGCCGGCATATTGATGAGTTTTTTCGTCTTTTTCCCGTTGTTCCACTCGTACTGATAGGGTTGCGTGCCGCCGGCAGCATTCGCCACCAGTGAATCCAGCGCCGACGGATCGCACGTCGCCCCGAAGGTCAGGGTAAAACTGACGGAAAGGGGCGGCGGTTCCGCAATGACAAAGTTGGTATCGATCGGACAGCCCCTGGCGTCGCTGGCCAGCAAGCGGTAAGTACCCGGCGCCAGATCGTAGATTCCGGATTGGCCTGAACCCTGTCCTACCCAATTGACGGAATACGGCAAAGTGCCGCCTGTCAGCACCGTTTCGATATATCCGTTGGTCTCACCGTGGCAAAGGGCATTTCCCAGGTCAAAGGCGTCGATGCGGAATCGTTCGGGCCATTCCAGGGAAATGGTATCGGCAATAAACCTGCAACCGATGCCGTCGGAGATGGTCAGTTGGTAGTCGCCCGGAGCCAGTGATGCGCGATCCTTGGTCGCGGCAGGTCCGTCATTCCAGGCATACTGGATGGGCGGCGTGCCGGTGGCCAGCAAGACCGTCTGGATAAGACCGTCCGCAACGCCGTAACAAGACGGTTGTTCCGCGAACAGATTGGCCTGGAAGACCTGCGGCGCCGTCACCGCAATCACCGTATCCAGGATGCAGCCCTGCCCGTCCATGACTTCCACGCCGTGATTTCCCACCCCGATCCCGGTCAGTACAGGGTTCGTTGCACCGCTGTCCCAATGATAGGTAAACGGCCCCACACCGGTCGGCGTAAGGGCGATCTGTCCGGTTTGCGGGCCCACGCACGGGGGCGGAACCACCGCAATTCCCAGGTTGATCGTTGTCTGGGGCAACAGCTGAACCGTTAACGGCAGACTAAGGCAGCCTCTGCTGTCCCGGGCGGTAACCGAATAGGCGCCTACCGGCAGGTCGGCAAGGGAATTTCCGCTTTGACCTCCGGCCCAGAAATAGGTATAGGGCGGCGTTCCGCCCGATGCGGCCACCTGGATAGATCCGGTAGCATCGCCCTGGCAGAGCGGCCGGTTAAACACGGCAACATTGACCGTAACGGGCAGGGGTTCTTTCACCTGCACCTGGATCTGAGCCGTACAGTTGTTGTAATCCGTAACGTTTGCGGTATAGGTACCGGCTGCCAGGCCGAATCGAACCGGGGAATTGCTTCCGCTCGCCCAGGTGAAGTGGTAGGGCGGCGTACCACCGATGGCCCGGACCTGGACAAAGCCGTCGGGGATGCCCGAGCAACTCATATCCCGCAGGGAATCGACAACCAACTGGAGCAAATCGGGCGCCTGGAGCTGGAAGGTATCGATGCGGAAGCAGTCTTGGGCGTCCGAAACCGTGACAATATAGGATCCGGCTGCGATTTGCGCGTTCTGGGGCGTTTGCACCTGGTTGCTCCACTGGTATTCATAGGGCGGCGTACCGCCGAAAGCGACCACGGTGATGGAACCGTCGCTGTTCGGCGCGCAGGTAGGCGATCGCAGATCGGCGCGGGTGACGATCACGGAAGGTTCTTCCACCACGATCTTATCCAGGGTGGTAATGCAGGGGCCGTCCGTAATGGTGACGGAATATTGACCGCCCGGAAGGTTATCGATGCAGGAGGTCGTTTCATTATTGCTCCAGTGGAAAACCGGGTTATTCCCCGTGACATTCACGCAAATTTCGCCGTCGGCGGCGCCTGCGCAGGTCACATCCTTTACGGAAGTGGAATTGACGACGGCCGCCGGGCCCTGCACCAGGATATTGCGCAGGACGAACGAGCACATGGCCTGGGAATTATCGGTAATGGTGACCCGGTAACTGGCCTGGCTCAATCCGTTGATGAAAATGGTATCCTGCACCCCGGAGCCGGAGCCGGACGTACCGTTGCCGCCGGTCCATTGATAACTGAAAGGCGGCAATCCGTTCAGCGGGATGAGGATAATCTGCCCGTCGCTGCCCTCGCAATCGGTGACATTCCTGACAATCCGTTTCAGGGAGTCTATGCTGTTGGTCGTTGTGACTTTCAGGGTACCGGTATTGGCACAACCCTCCTGGTCGGTCACCGTCACCTGGTAGTTTTTGGTGATCCCGGATACAGCGCCGGCATTGACCGTGATCTGGGCGTTGGAACTCCCTGTGCTCCAGAAATAGGTATAGGGGCCGGTGCCGCCGGTGGCTGAGGCCGTAACGAGGGTCGAACTTTCCTTGCACAGGGACAGCGAATCTGCCGGGTCAAACGCCGCAAGGGGGGCTTCCTTGACCTGAACGGTCACGCTGTCCGTATCCTCGCACCCCCGGGGAGATACGCCTTTGAAATAATAGGTCGTTGTGCCGGACGGCATGACCACCGGGCTGGTCAGCACATTTCCGGCCGTTGCCGGGAACCCGGAGTGGAAGGTATACGTCGCCCCGGTGAAATGGTTGTCGCGGATATCGAGGCTGTTCAGGTTGAAGGATTCCCCCGGGCAAATGGCCGGTTCATCCGGCGTAAAGATGTCCGGGTCGGGAAAGACCACCACCTCGACTTCCGCCCTGCTTCCGGAGTGGCAATTGAAGTTGGTTTCTTCCGCATAAAAGCGGTAGACCACCGGCGCAGCCGTATTGTTGGGGGGCAGGTCGGGGGAATAACAATTTCCGATGCTCAAGGCACTGTCCTCGCCTTCCGGTTCGCCGTACCAGACGATAAAAAAATCGGGGTTGGCGGGCGTCGCGCAGATGGTGGGTATGAATCCGGAGCAGATGGTGTCGTTTTGCGCGGCCGGCGGGTCAAGGATCAGGTCGTCTTCCGGGCCGTTGCAATTGTTATCAATGCCGTCGCAGGCGATTTCGGGCCTGCCCGGGTTGATCATCGGGTCGTTGTCCATGCAGTCGCCGTCATTTTGCACGAATCCGGCCGGCGGGTCGGTGGTGCAGCTCAGCCAGAACTCGCCGGGATGACCGTATCCGTCGCCGTCGTTGTCGGCAAAGTACATCAGGTCGGGGTATCCCAGGTTTTTGGAACCGTAAAATACGATATGATCCAGCGCGATATCGCCGCGAAAGCCGTTCCCCTTAACGGCGACAAAACGGAATTGCAGGCGATCGCCGTCATTGAAAGCGGCAAAAGGCAGGTAGACCTTGTTCCATTGATTGCCCTGGTTGCCGGCCTTTTGCCAGAGGATATTCCAGGTAAAACCGCCGTCGGAAGACACCTCCAGGCGCAGGCTGCCGATGCTGGTGCCGAACATGTGGTAATTGAAAGACATGTGGCAGGTATCCGTCCCCATCTTATTGACCTCCACGCAACCGGAAAGCAAATGGGCTTCGGCGCCTACCGCGCAATTGGCGCCCGTGGTTTCGGTATAGACGTACTTTCCGCTCCCGTCCACGTCGCTTTCGGGGCCCGTGCCGCCGGTCGGGGTCGCGCCGGTATGGACCAGCCAGTCAAAATCGCCGTTCGGGCCGTTTCGCCAAAAGCCGGTCATCTCGCAGAGGTTGCCGCACAGGGTGCCGCAGAGGTTTTCGTCGTCGAAGGTGGAAACTATGGTAGCGGGCGGGGGTTGGCATCCGGACCGGACCGTCAATCCGCAGGAATTTCCGGAAAACCCGCTCAGGAACGGGCAATAGCGCCGCACGTAGATATCCACTTCAGCGTCGGGCGGAAGCCCGGTGAGCAGAAACGGAGCACAATCCGCAAACACAACGGTCCCGCCGGAGCCCGGCAGGGAGTCTGTTCCGGGGGTAAAACCCGCCAAACCGAATTCTATGATGGCCGGCCCGCAGGGTTCGCCCGCGTTCCAGGTCAGCCAGGCGGAGGTGGTATCCAGCCCCGTTACCGCGAGGTCCAACGCGGGCAGGCAGGTCATCGGCGCGAAGACCAGTTCCACGAATTCCAGGATGCCTGCATCATCGATATGGTCATCGCAGATGGACAGTCGCCAGGTTCCGTTCGGGTTGGTGGCATTGTCGTTGAATTCGTAGAAGCTTTCGAGCGGCCGGTAAGGCCCCGGCAGGAACGGCCCCAGGCCGTCTTCCACGGAAAGGCAGGCGGAGGACAGAAAAACCGCAGCGGAGTCGCAACTGACGTCATTCGGGTTGCCGAAATCATCGTCGCCGCCGCCGTTATCCGATGCCAGCAAAACCGTTTTTCCGCCGGGCGAGGTGAGCCTGATCTCCAGGTCTGCCGGCCAGTTGTGTTTGATGATCAGGCGAACCTGCTGCAAATACACATCGGTTCCCAATTGAACACCCGGCGCATTGGTCACCTGGATATTGAACAGGTCGGGAGAATTGTAAACGCCGTCATCGGAGCAACTGATAGCGGCCAGCGGCAGATTAAGTCCGCAAATGGATGGATTGGACAGGTTTATGGGGGTTTGGGCGTTGGTTTTTACAACCATCAAATAAGCAACGATCAGTAGTAGTTGGGAAGCGTGTTTCATCCAGGTCAATTTTTTGGGACTGTTGAAGCGCTAAAAATACAGTTTTCGGCAGAAATCTTCCAAAAAAAGACGGCCGCTTGCGACGAGATCATTCGTCGCCTGCCGCGCCTAACGGTGGTGAAAGCGGGTTATCTGGCTGGAAATCGGAAGGAAACGGCGGGTAAGATCAAAGATCTTTGACGGAATTCCGGTCGACCAGGATATCCTTCAATTCTTTCAGAAACTGGTATTGGTGGGGCAGCACTTTTTTGAAAGCTTCCTTCACGGCAAAAAAGGCGCCTTTTTCCATTTCCTTGATCTTTTCCCTGAGGTCCATTGCATCCTCATAGAGCATGGCTTTCAGCGAGGGGATCTCATGCCAGTCTCCTTCAACGGCCCAGGCGGATTCTTTCTGGCCGTCGGCTTGTTCGACAGCGTCCAGTTCGATGAGTTTATCGCCGGGCTGGCCCTTTTGCGCGGGCAGGCTGCCTGCGGGCAGTTGCCAGGATTCTTCATTGTCCACGGAGTTTTCGAGAAAAATCTCCAGGCCTCTCTCGCGAAAGCGGTAAATGATCATTTTTACTTGTTCCTGCAAAGCCATATGCGGTACCCTGAGCATTTATCTGTAAACAGTGTTCCCGAAAAAAGGTTCTTGAACTGGCAAAGGTGAGGATTTTTTTTGGGTTATTGTTGTTTATGATGGTTTATGATGGGTTATTGTTGTTTATGATGGTTATGATGGGTTATGATGGGTTATTGTTGTTTATGATGGTTTATGATGGTTTATGATGGTTTATTGTTGTTTAGGATGGTGGGGCCAACAACAACAAACAAAAACAAACAACAACAAACAACAATATACTATTTCCCGACAGGCGGTTGGATGATTTCAGGGAGGACGACCGACAAGAGCAGGACTTCTTCCTCTTCGGTAAGGTCGTCTTTGACAAACTGGAAGGCTCTGGCGGTCAATTCCTTATTGTCGGCAGGCTGGGCTTTGGTCATGCTGGCCACCTCGCGTTGGTTGACGGTTACGGGGAAGGCTACCGCGCCTTTTTTATCCAGTTTGGCGAGCAGCCGTTTGGTGCGGGCGCCGTACAGGCCGCCGTCATCGCGCAGGGCGCCGACGATCTGGCCGTTGATCAGGACCTGGGTTTCGTTGTTTTTGATCCAATAGCCGTACTCGTGGGTGGCGGTACGCGCGTACAGGAGGCCGTTTTTCCCCAGGAATTTTTTGAAGCTGTAGGCGACAACCGGTTCTTCGAAAATGGTGGTATAGATGCCCTTAACGGCTGATCTGAATCGTTTTTTGGCCGCTTTTTTAACCTGGCCCAGGGAAAAGAGCTCGAGTTCGGCTTTATCGATCTTCACCAGATCGCCGGCCCAGGCATCCATATCGGTTTTCATTTTGGCCAGTTCTGCCCGCATTCTTTTCTCACTGGGGGCTGCATGCTTCATAACGGTGAATACCAGCCAAAGCACGCCAAGCGTGATCAACAATGCCAAAGTTGTCAGAAATCCCATGCTGCGGTCTTTACAATGTCCTGTAAAGATAAAACCTGAAACCGGGTTTCGGTTGAATCTTTTAACGAATTACTACGATCTTTCCTACCAACCGCCGGTTGGGACCGACCAAGGTAAAGGAATAGGCGCCCGGTTGAAGGGCTTTTTCAGGCAGTTCAAAGTCGCCCTGCAGCGATTTTTCCAGAACGACCTTACCGGTTGCATCACTGATGCTGAGGTTGTATTTGCCGTCAAAATCCGGGCGGATGGTAAGCTTGCGGCCAAATTTCAGCGGATTGGGAAACAGGCTCCAGCCGTCGGTTCCGGGTTCGGTTGTCGCCACGGTCAGGTCCTGGGTCACCATAAACTGCCCCAGCGCCGTAACCCCGTTTCCTTCAAAGAATTCTACGGTGCCGTCATCGCCGGGTGTAATGAAATCGGAATAGTCGAGCGGCGCCCCCCAGGTGGGACCGTCGGCGAAGGAAGCCCGTTCGTAGAGCCGGTAGCTCCCGGAAGCAGCGCCGGCAGGAACCGCGCCGTATCCTTCAAACCGAATGAATTTAAGCGGGTCGAAAGCCTGGTTCGCGCCGTAATTGTTGACGATCCAGTAGGACCGGCTATGCGGATTGCCGTCGGGCAGCTGATCGGGATCCAGGTTCAGGCGGCTGACGCAAAGCTCACCGTTCGGGTGCTGGGCGCCCTGCCCGAATTCCAGGGTGATCCCGGTCGAGCCGAAGGTGAAGATTCCGTCGTTGTCCACCGTGTTCCTGGCGCTGACCCCGTCGCCGACCGGCGCTGTTGAGGCGGTTCTGGTAGCGCCGCCGGCCAGGGAAACGTGGCGAACCCCTACCCTGTCGTTGGCCTGGCCCTGTTCTTCGTTGAACTGGTAATACGCCACCAGGCCGGGTTGTTCGGCGGGCTTGCGGGTGAGGTGCATCAACTCGCGGATCTGCGCCTGCGAAAGGGCGGTTTTCCAAACGTTCACCTCATCGATCAGCCCTTTGAAATAGCGGTCGCCGCCGTTGGGGTCCACCCCGATATTCAGGGGCGTGTCGAATTGTTCTTTTTCCTGGGTTTCATTGTGGGTGGCCGGTACGCCGTTGAGGTAGATCTTTGCATTGGCAGGCGTAATGACCAATGCTACATGGGTCCAGGTATCGCTGGGAACGGTCAGTCCTGAATCCCACCACCAGCCGCTGTCGTTCCAGTGGTAGGCCAGCTTGTTGTTGTCCCGGATGCTGAGGCCTGCGGTCGTATTGCCGCCTCTGGCAAACAGGATGCCTGCCCAGTCATTTTGCGGTCCCTGGGGTTTGATCCAGGCTGTCAGGGTGACGGTATTGGCATTCAGATTCAGGTTTCCGTTGGATACGGCGTACTGGCCTTCACCGCTGAGGGCAAGGGCCTTGCCTGGGATGGTTTCGGGGTCGCAATCGGCGTTGACGGTCAGGAGGAGGTCTTTGCTGTATTGCCCGTTGAGCAGCAATGTGGCGGTGTATTCTCCCGGGTTTCCGAACACCACTTTGGGATTGCGGATGCCTGGGTTGTCCACAAATTGAGGTTGAGGGGTAAAGGTCCAGCTCCAGGTAGCGCCGGTATGGTTGACCATGCTGAAGTCGTCAAAATAAAAAGTATCGCGGGCGCAGCCGGAAACCAGCTTGTCGACGGTGGGCTGTACCACCGGATGGGTGGGTTGCTCCACAAAATCAGCCTGCCAGATCCCCCTTTTATAGGTAGCCAGCCTGACTTTACCCTTGGCGTAAAAAGGCACCATGCGGTTGGAGGCGGCGCGCGCCGGAAGGCCGTCGGAGCAGGCCGTCCAGACAGGGATATTGCCTTTGTGGTAAAATACGCCGAGATCGGTCGCCAGGTAAAGGAGGTCGTCGGTACCGCCGATGGCAACCAACTGTTCGATGAAATGGCCGTTGAGGACGGGCGTGGTGATATTGTTCCACCCCTGGCCTCCGTTTACGCTGACAAAAACCTTGTTGGCATTGCTCCCTCCCCTGCTCCAGGCGAGCCAGATCTTCTGGTCGTCTTCGGGGCTGAGGGCGATAAAAGCGCCGTTGGCGGGTCCGGGCGGCAGGGTGGTTTCCGCGAAGGAAGCGCCGCCGTCGGCAGAACGCCACAAGCGGGAGGTCGTACCGGCATTCTGCACGCAATAAATGACCGACGGATCATTGCGGCCGATTTCGATCCCCGTGATGATATCGGTCTCCGTTTGGCCGAACGTGTACACCGTCGACCAGGACAAGCCGCCGTCTTCGGATTTGACCAGCGTATTGTCCTTGCCCATATAGAGGTGATTATAGCAACGCGGGTCCTGTTCGATCTCAGAACTGTTTTCATTGTTGCCGGCGTAGCCTTCGTTGGGGTATTCCTCGAACGCGAATCCTTCCATTTCTCCGGAGATGACTTCCGGCAGCACTTTGGGATTGATGTCGGAATGCATCACCTTCCTGCCGCCGGACGGGTGGACGTAGCCCGTCCCGGCTTCCGCGCCGCCCAGCCGAAGGTATTCTCCGCTGGGGTAAATTTCGAAGATGGTGGCCGTATTGCCGTTGTGATACCGGCCGCCGGTGAGGATGTCTTCGTTCCAGCCGCCGTCAAAACCCCAGAATTCGGACGCTTCCAGGCCGGTATTCCTGGCTTCATGCGCCGAAAAATCAGGCATGTATTTATTGATGCCGCCGTCGGAGCAGACCCAGACGTCGCCGCCGTTGATGTCGATATCCTGGATATCGGGATGCTGGTTGCCCGGGCCGCCGCCGTAACCGCCCCACCGGGTGAAGGTAGCGGCGCCGTCTTCGGATTTGAACAGGTTCAGGAACCCGATCAGGAGGTCGTCGGCATCGGAATCCGAGGCGGCAATGGCCAGGTTGTAATACCCCTGGTCGTACTGGTAGGTTTGGGGATACCATTCGTCGGCGCCGAACCAGAAGGTGGACAGGCAATAGTGGTTGCCGGCATACGGAGCGCCGGGGCCGCCGTTGGCGTTGGTGTTCGGCAGGCTCCAGGTTTCGCCGCTGTCATCGCTGCGGTAGATGCCGAGGAAATTATTGTCGTTCAGGCCGTCGTTGTATTGGCCGAGCAGGACAGCGTAAACCCGGTCGGGATCGGCATTGGAGACCGCCAGGCGGGCGCCGCCGTCTTTGTTGTCGCTCAGGCCGTTGCCCGGTGCAAAGGCATCGATCCAGCCGTTTTGTTTGGGGTACCAGGAAGCGCCTTTATCCGTTGACTTGTAGAAATCGCAGAGTTTGGAGCCGATATTGGTCTTGACGAGGTAGACCGTATTGCCGTCGCCGGGTTTGAAGGCGATGTCCCAGCATTTTTCGATGAAATACTGGTTCCAGCTTTGCCCGCTGTCGTCACTGCGAAAAAGGCCAAGGCCGCAGCCGAGCAGGACGATATTCGGGTCAACGGGATTCACGGCCAGCACATAGGGGTCCAGGCCCGGAATCTGGAAAACAACCTTCCATTCGGCGCCGCCGTCCGTGGTCTTATAGACGGTGGAGCCTTCGCCGAAATAGACGATATCCGGGTTGGCGGGGTCAACTGCAATGCTGGCGATCCCGCCGAGGGAAAGCTCATCGGAGACGCAGTCCCAGGACTGTCCCTTGTCGGTGGATTTAAAGATAGCGCCCGTTTCGGTACCGGCGTAGAGGATATCCGGGTTGGAGGCCGACTGGTCGAGGCAGTAGATATTGGCCTGCCAGGAAACCGGTTGTGCATCTCCTTCCGAGAGGGTATTGCCGGGGCCTATGTTTTCCCATACGGCGGTCCCCCGGCCGGACCGCTGGCGCAGATTTTTCCAATCCTCGAATGTCCGCATTTCCCCGGCCAGATCGGGCTCAAAGGCGTATCCTTCGGGGGTGAGGCGCTCTATGGCTTTGCGCCAATGCTGATAATACCGGGTAAAATAAGTAACCTCGCCCGGGTGGTCTTCCTGCCAGACCCGGTAGGCGCTGTCCACTTTCAGGACGTTGGCCTGGCCGGAGTACATTTCCCTGGCCCACCAGGGAGCGGCGGCAACCGCTTCCGGCGGCGGCAGCGGGCGTTCGCCCTGGCTAAAGGCGCCCGGCAGATTCAGGAGCAGAGAGGAGATCAACAAGAGGAGCTTCACGGCTAGTTCAGCCTTACGAGTGCGTAACATAAGCAGATGGTTGGTGCGGCAAAAATAGATTATAATTGGAAAATTACCGGGAGATTTGGCGAATGAGGCGCGGAATGGGCCGAAAAATAAAATAAAGGTCCGTCGCGCAGCAGAATTCAGCAAAATCGTCGACTTAAAGTTGCCTTAACATGGGGTCTGTTCGCCCTGTCGATTTTTTGCCTTAGTTTTGCGCCTTGCCGTTTGACTTTTACATTTTTACCTTTGCACCTAGCATTTAAACTTTACCCAGCTCGCGTTGCCATACTACTCCGAGATTGCACCTGTACAAACTGAAAAGCCGGTTCATCCGATGCGGATGAATGAACGACCATAGGGTTGTTTTTTGCAATAATCAGGACCCTGCCCGCTTTTTACCGGGTTTGGGCTGAATTCCACCTTAACTTTAGCCTGACAAAAAGAACAAAATGCGTTTGCGGACATCCATACTTTTACCCATCGCCGATTTGATGAAAAGCGTTTTTTCCACGCCCCGAGCCTGGTTCACCCGGTTGAGCGCGGCGGTCATGTATTCCCTTGACTGGAGGGTGACCTCCCCACTTCTTTTGATCACGCTCATGGCGATTATTCCCAACTCGGGAAAAAGCCAGATCTGGATCGAAAATTTTGACGCTTTACCCAACGGAACCCAGAATACGGCCAATTGGACCACCGTATTCAATGATTGCGACGACGCGACCATCAATTCAGGGGACAATTATTGGGGGGTGTTTAACGGAGAATTCCGGGTAAGAGATATTGAAGGGTTTAATTGTAGCGTGGGCGGTGGAGGAAACAATCAGAATTTTTTTACAACTACTGTTATTGATATTTCTGCTTATTCTTGTGTTAGTATTTCTATAAGCTCTAGATCGACAGGACCACTTGAATGCAACTTCCCCGGTGGACCAACTATTGACCCGATAGGTTTTTATGATAGTCATGATCAATTGGTTTTTGAGTATTCTTTAGACGGCGGCCCATGGACCTTGTTTCCCATAAACGGATATTTTTGCGGAAACATCGGATTAGCAGTTAACTCATTGGCCAATAACCTGACAGGAAGTACCCTGCAGATTCGGTTTTCTGCTGGTAATCAGGCAAACGACGAGAATTATTATATCGACAACATAACCGTTACAGACGTATCCGTTAATCCGACCCTTACCCCGATCGGTCCGTTCTGCGTAAATGATCCGGCCTTCACCCTGAACGCCAATCAAAGCGGTATTTCAGGGACGTGGTCCGGCCCCGGAATCACCGGCTTCAACTTCAACCCGGCTACCGCGGGCGCAGGCAACCACACCCTGACCTTTACCCCCGATCCGGGCCAATGCGCCAACCCCAATACGCTGCCCGTAACGGTCAATAACAGCATCACGCCGAACCTCGGGTCGCTCGGGCCGCTTTGCATCTCGGATCCCGCCGCCGCATTGCCTTCAAACCCCAGCGGCATTGCAGGCTCCTGGTCCGGCCCCGGCGTTTCCGGCAACACGTTCAATCCGGCCACCGCCGGTGCGGGAACCCATACCCTGACGTTTACCCCCAACGCGGGCCAATGCGCCAGCAACAACACGTTGATGGTCACGGTCAATAATGGTACACCCCCTTCCCTGAATCCCATCGGGCCGTTTTGCGCCACAGATGCCGCCGTGCCCCTGAACACCACCCAAAGCGGGATTACCGGGATCTGGTCCGGGCCCGGCATTTCGGGCAATACGTTCAACCCGGCTACCGCAGGCGCGGGAAACCACACCCTGACGTTTACGCCCAATGCCGGACAATGCGCATCCGTCACCACATTGATGGTAAACGTCACCAACGCGACATCGCCCGCGTTGACATCGGTAGGGCCGTTCTGCATCAATGACGCAGCCGTGCCGCTGAACACAACGCAAAGCGGCATATCCGGCGCCTGGTCAGGCCCGGGTGTATCCGGCAACAGCTTCAACCCGGCCACCGCAGGCGCGGGCAACCATACCCTGACCTTCACTCCGGCTGCCGGGCAATGCGCCCTGGCCAATACGCTTCCGGTGACGGTGAATTCCGCG
>WBZL01002830.1_pt1 | contig 16484 bp, 14 predicted proteins | sample 5204291 | NCBI WGS metagenome assembly WBZL01 (sample SAMN12344345, study PRJNA552823) | activated sludge metagenome | biome: Activated sludge suspended growth; feature: Nitrification reactor; material: Wastewater; isolation source: activated sludge from nitrification reactor of wastewater...
TCCGAACCGATGGCGCAGAAGTTCGGTCGAATTGCCGGGGCCGCAGCCGAGATCGTAGCCGAGCGCCGGAGCGTCCAGCGGAACCTGCGCCAGCAAGTCGCGCGCGGCGCGCGCCCGCTCGCGGCCCAAGGAAATACGGCTTTCTCATAGTCGATGCCCTGCTTCTTGGCTTCCGTTTCCGTTAAACCCATCCAGGCAACTTCCGGGTCGGTATAAGCGACCGATGGAATGGTGCTCGCATCGAAAGCAACCTTATGTCCGGCAATCACTTCAGCAGCTAATTTACCTTCGTAAGTAGCTTTATGGGCCAGCATTGGGTCACCCGCAATATCACCGATGGCAAAAATATGCGGTACGTTAGTGCGCATTTGCGAATCCACGGGAATAAAGCCACGCTCATTGACCTGAATATTGGCCAGCTCGGCATTGATCGTTTTCCCATTGGGACGACGCCCGACTGCAACCAAAACCCGATCATAGCTTTGCTCAGTTGGCGCTTGAGCTCTCTCAAAGGTCACTTTCAGCGTTTTTTTCTCGGTGGTAATTTTACTGACCTTGGTCTGTAAATAAATGGCTTCGTAACGACTCGTCAATTGTTTATGCAGTGGTTTGACTAAATCCGCATCAGCACCTGGTATCAATTGATCCATGAGTTCCACGATCGTGATTTGGCTCCCCAGCGCATGATAGACACTGGCCATTTCAAGACCGATGATTCCCCCACCAACAATCAACATGCGCTTAGGAATTTCGGTTAATGCCAAGGCATCGGTCGAATCCATCAATCGCGGATCATCAGGAAACCCAGGAATACGAGTTGCTGTTGAACCAGCGGCAATGATGCAATGATCAAAGGTAACGATTTTCTTCCCATCGGGTGTATCAACTTCCAGCGCATGGGGATTGAGAAATCGACCTATACCCTGGACCACCTGCACTTTGCGCTGTTTGGCCAACGCAGATAGGCCTTTGGTCAATTTATTGATGACCGATTCTTTCCAAGTGCGCAATTGGTCGAGATCAATATTCGGTTTACCAAAATCGATGCCATGTTTCGAGGCAGCTTTCGCTTCTGCAATCACTTTGGCGACATGCAGCAAGGCTTTGGATGGAATGCAACCGACATTGAGACAAACACCCCCTAAGCTTGAATACCGTTCGATCAAGATTACTTTTTTACCAAGATCAGCAGAACGGAAAGCAGCGGTATATCCCCCTGGACCTGCCCCGAGCACCACTACTTCGGCATGCATATCGCCTGACATTTTCGCGGTTGATTGCGTATCGGTGTTGATAGCTTGGGTTGATTGACTGGATGCAACCCCAGGTTCACCTGAAGATTCAACGACCGCCGAGAGCTCCAGCGTTAAAATGGCACTCCCTTGCGATACTTTATCGCCCACTTTGATATGCAAGGTTTTGACGATGCCTGCCTGGGGTGAAGGCACCTCCATCGCGGCTTTGTCGGTTTCCAAGGTAATCAACGAAGTTTCTTTTTCTACCGTATCACCGGGTTTGACCAACACTTCGATCACTGGAACATCTTTGAAATCTCCGATGTCAGGAATGGTTATCGTGAGCGTATTTGCCATGCAGTTTTTTATATCAATCTAAACAATCGAAAACAGTGAACGCATCGCAGCCTTTATTGGCGGATATGTCCATCCCCCAATACGATAAATTTCTGGCTGGTCAGGCCTTCTAGTCCCACTGGACCGCGCGCATGAATTTTATCCGTCGAAATACCGATTTCTGCTCCCAGGCCATACTCGAAACCATCTGCAAAACGCGTGGATGCGTTGACCATGACCGAGCTAGAATCCACTTCGCGCAGAAAACGACGCGCATGGGTAAAATTTTCCGTGATGATGGAATCGGTATGCTGAGAACCATACGTCGTAATATGGTCGATGGCTTGATCCAGGCTATCAACCACCCGCACATTGAGAATTGGGGCCAGATACTCAGTACCCCAGTCTACTTCAGTGGCTAATTTCATGGGCGACACAATCGCACATGCGGCTTGATTCCCACGTAATTCCACGCCTTTATCGAAATAAATTTTACAAAGCGTCGGTAAAACTTGCTGTGCAATGTCTGCATGCACCAATAAGGTTTCCATGGTATTACAGGTGCCATAGCGTTGTGTTTTGGCATTATCAGCAACGCGAATGGCTTTATCAATATTGGCTTGATCATCGATATACACATGGCAAATCCCGTCCAGGTGCTTAATGACTGGAATCTGTGCTTCATTGGCAATACGCTCGATCAAGCCTTTCCCGCCTCGTGGTACGATGACGTCCACAAAGGCTTTCATCGTGATCAATTCGCCTACCGCTTCGCGATCACGGGTTTCGATGACTTGAATCGCCGCTTCCGGCAGCCCCGCAACGATCAGCCCTTCTTTCACACAGGCCGCAATCGCTTGATTACTATGAATGGCTTCCGAACCACCGCGCAAAATTGCCGCATTACCTGCCTTGAGGCACAACCCCGCCGCATCGGCAGTCACATTAGGGCGTGCTTCGTAAATGATGCCAATGACCCCCAGCGGCACGCGCATTCTTCCCACTTGGATACCGGAAGGACGAAAATTCAGATCCTTAATCTCCCCAATCGGATCAGCCAGTGCGGCTATCTGTAATAGCCCTTCAGCCATGCTTTGTATACCCTTGGTTGAAAGGGTTAAACGATCGATCATCGCACTACTCAATCCTTTGGATCGGGCCGTATCTAGATCCTGCTGATTGGCATCGATTAATTTTCGTTCATCGCGTCGAATCGCTTCAGCCATTGCCTGTAGCGCCCGATTCTTGGTTGCGGTATCTGCTTTGGCTACGGCTCGGGAAGCATTGCGTGCATTTAGCCCGACCGACTGCATATAGGTTTTAATATTGGTTACTTCCACTTCTCCCTCCACCCAGAAAAAGTTTGACTCACTTACTTTAATGATTGGTATTTTACATGGGAGGACGCCGTCTCGCGTAATATTCCCAAAAGAAACTTTCAGCGCAAAAAGTAAATTTCCGCCACTCACTTATCGTTTTGTAACAATAGCATCGCAGACAATCAAGCTGCGATTGCAAACCGTACAACTCCAGGGCTGAAATTCAGCATGCCAGCAATCGATTCAGGTTGATAAAAAAACAATCGTAAATTTTCAAAAGGGGCTAGCTGTTTCTAAAGCGATTATTTCTATGTATAATCGCTTTCTTATTTGCTTTCATCAAAGCTCATCCTGAGCTGAGAAAGCAGCATTGATTTAAATACTGCCCGGGTGGTGAAATTGGTAGACACAAGGGACTTAAAATCCCTCGGACCTTATCCGTCCGTGCCGGTTCGATTCCGGCTCCGGGCACCAGTTTCGAACGATTTTTTTGTAGCAAAATTTTTTCCGCAAAAACTGTGAATAACTCACAAAATAGAATTATTTTGTCGGTGTCACTTTGCCGCCTTTCCTGTTCTTCAAATACTTTTTTCTGTCATGCTAATCGTAGAATGATCGAGTTGTTTTTGAGCTTCTCTAACATTCCCTGAATTTTCAGTTTTATCTGTTGCTGCTTTCCCTCGTAAAGCTCGGAACGGTGGATTCAACCGGTCGTTGCAACACATTTGTTGGCAAAGTATTTCCGGTTTTATAATGAAAACCGGAAGCACCAGACCTTGATGGCAGTACCTAATCAGTTTTATTATCAGTCTGTCAGGCTGCAAAAGACAGGTTGGTATGTCGGAAAATAACTCCTAAGGTACCTGCCCAAAAAATGGGATCCACTTCTCTATTCGTTAGCCTATATAATGAGCACAATTCTTTTCCGTTAATTAAATGATTGAAGAGGGTAATCCTATGAAAGCAGCCGATCTTACTGTAGATGAATTGCAAGCCCTGATCAGGAAAGTTGTACATGAAGAGTTACAGAACATCATGGCGGATCCTGACCAGCATCTCGAACTAACTGACGAAATCAAAACGCGGCTTGAATTGTCCCTAGGTTCCAGCGAACACATCTCACTCCAGGAAGTAAAAGACAAGTTGAAGCTGGCTTGAATTATCACATCCAATTCACGCCTCAAGCACTTGAGGATCTTTCTCAGCTCGATAATGTAGTTGCAAAAAGGATAGTAGATAAAATCCAATGGCTTGCGGAGCATTACGACCAAATCCAGTCCGAGATGTTGACAGGTACTTTCGCAAACTTTTATAAACTTCGAGTCGGTGACTGGCGTATCCTGTATACCTGTGATATGGCGCATTGCCATATTACGATTCATGTTATTGCTCATCGCAGCAAAGTCTACAAATCCTGATTTCAGTTCTGGTACTTGCATAATCATTGGTTATTTTTCCTTAACTTTATCGTACATGGCAGGTTGGAGCGTGTTACACGAACTCCAACACAAAATCTTTCATCAAGACCATTCCTATCCGCATTCCCCCACTTCCAATTCCGCCGATAATTCGGCACAACTACACCACCAAAACAACCCAATACAGAAAATAATTTATCCACATCAAGGTTATTCGATCAGTTTCGGGTCAATCCTTCGATCTATGGCACCAATGGTGGATTGCTTTGCGAATTCACCGCACAGGCGTTCTTCGCGACGTCTAAAACCTATTTTTGTGGAATAAGATCTAGGTAACGTTTTGATTTTGTTTGCTATTTAGGTAGACTTAAGATCCCTCAGACCTTATCCGTCCGTGCCGGTTCGATTCCGGCTCCGGCACCAGTTTCGATTCATGACAGCAAGTTGCTGTGCCTGAGAATCAGCATCAGTTATTGGTTGCTCACTGCGCCCTATCTTTTATCACAATCAATAGCGAGCCCAATCCACATAGAAGTGCACCGGTAAGTGCTAGATATTCTTGGGTTTCAATCGCCATGAAGATAGCAACTGCCGAACCTGTGATAAAAATTAACTTTGCAACGAAAGATCGGTGTGATGGCGCCATGTAATAACCAGCCACGACGACAAAAATAGCTGATACTGACGAAGAAAAAACCATTACTGATTGAAGAAAGAAGGGATACCAATTGGCATGGCACCAACCTGACACGATTTGCTCAGAGGGACAAAATGCGTCACCAGCCGTAAGGATTGCGATGCCTAAGAAAACAGCAATATACCAAGCTGCCCAAGTTGCTGGTACCAGAAGGATCCAGCGGATGATAGTGCTATCAAGCTTCATTACGTTTAGGTTAGTAATTAGCAAACCACTCGCGTAGCAGAAAAATGATCTGACTCACAACTCAGCAGATAGAGAATTTTAGATTCATCGCTTTTTTAGAAACGTCTTTCAATGCCCACATATATACCCCGTGGAATCAGTGCTGGAATAGAAGGGATGAAATCTGATTGTGATTCACGATGATTCTTACTAAACAAATTTTGGCCCACAATAAAAAGCTCTGTATTCCTCACGGGTTTCCAGGATAGTTTTGCATCCATCGTTACGTAGCTGGGAATATTGAAGAAAGTCAAAGCACTGACATAGCGCAACCACAAATTTAATTGCAACTGTTCCGAAAAATCATAATGGGATCGGATCGAGAGCTGATGGTTCGGGTTGGCTTTATCAGCACCAGCAGAGGATGAATCGAGCTGTCGAAACTCAGGATTCGAATTCGTGTGAATAGTTAAATAGGAGTAACTGCTTTGTAAGCGCCATTTTTTGAACGGGCGCCAGTCAATTGCAGATTCAAAACCATACGAGTGGGCAGAAGTCGTGTTACTGAATATTACCGGTAATATCCAATGCGGTATCACACCTGTTCCAGGCATCATTTGGCCAAAGCGAAAATCCCTTAATTGGCTATAATCATTAAAAAAGGTTGCCAAATCAATCGATGCATTTGCTGACACCTGGTGACGATAGCCCATTTCATAAGCAATTAGTTTTTCTGAAGCGAACTGATTACTCCCTTGTACTGCCATGAGTACTGGAATGGGTAATCCAGGCAATCCTGGCAACGATTGTAATGTCCGGCCAGCGATGGTTACATCATTTTCACCGCGTGACGGGATTCTTACTGCACGAGATACCGATAACCAAATCGAGTGATACTCGTTGGGTGTCAACATCAAACGGCCACTGGGTTGTATCTCTAATCCGGTAAAATCATTGTGATCAAGCCTTGTACCAATTGACAATGACAATTTCTCTGGAATTACCGTCACTTCATCACGAATAAAAGCGCTGAAGTTATGATTGGTTTTTTGTGCAGGGTTAAATTGCGTGAGTTCCGTTTCTGCGACTTTATTGTGATATAGTCGATAATTCAGCCCCCAAGTAACATCGTGGCTTTTTAGTATCGGCAATCGATGTTGAAAATCGATATCAAAGCTTTCAGCATATTTTGTCCATGGCGTCAGTTGGTTCTGGACGCGATCATAATAGGTTTGCAGCATGATCGATGATTGATCAGAAAAATTTCGATCCCACCGGAAACGAATATTTCCCCCTTTTTCTGTCGTATCAACAACATCAAGCCGACTAAAGGGAGATATTAACGTAGGCTGTAATAAACTATCGCCAATTCGATTAATAAAAACATCACCCTGCAACGTCAATTGATCGATGCCGCGGGTATGGTCCAAGCGAAATCCAGCCCTGGCTGAACGCCAGTTATCCTGTAAATTACTTCCAGCTAATGAATGCGTATTATCGCGACTAAATCCTTTAGCGTATATCCGGAACGGCGTTGCTTCGTTGATTTTTCCTCCGTACCGCATGCCAATAAACCCCTGCTCAAAGCTACCACCCCCTGCAGTAATCATGGCACCTTGCGTATCAATGGCTTTTTTAGTGATGATGTTAATAACACCATTAACAGCATTGGCGCCCCAGACCGTAGCACCAGGACCGCGAATCACTTCAATCCGCTCAATATCTTCCATGAGGGTGTCTTGTTGACTCCAGATTACACCTGAAAATAACGGTGTATAAACACTACGTCCGTCCATTAAAACTTGTAGTTTATTTGCAAATCGACCATTGAAACCCCGAACACTGATTGACCACTTATCCGTGCCCACTCGGGCAACCTCGACACCCGGGGCCATGCGCAGCGCTTCGGGAATACTAGTCGCACCAGAACGGCGGATATCCTCTTGTGTGATAACAAAAATTGCGGAGGGCGTGCCAGATAATTTTTGTTCGCGCCGGGACACTGATGTAATTTTAATTTGCATCAATTCTTCGATACTTAAATCCATTAGTGGATCCATCGAAGCTTTGCTAGCTGGTGTTGAAGTATTTGAAGCTGTAGCGATATTTGCAAAACCGCAAGAAATAATAGTCAGCATAACTAAGAAACTGCCTGCTGAAGCCAGGTTTTGCAAAAACATGCGTTAATCGGATATTTATTGATTTGGGATGTTAAATTTTATCTTAAGTTGCCATGATAAAAATTCCAATCTCGTTGGTTTTGCTCCTTCTTTTTCAAGAATTCAAGATGAACTGCTAACGATTGTTAATTTTGAAATGAAGTTCCAATCAATAGTTAGGACAGTTTGGGCAATAAAACTTGGAGGTAGAACGTGGTCTTCATTTAACCCTTATTTTCTAGCCCATGACCACAATTCCAACATAATTCAAAATTGGCTGGATTGGATTCACTACAATTGGGGCAGTTTACGTGTCCGGGGTCAATCGAAGTGTGCTCATATTGATCAATGATGTTCTGCGCCTTCTCAAAATCATCATCGCGTATCACCCAAACCTCGGGGTAAGCATGGGTAAAGGGAATTTCTCCTAAGCCGCCTTGTGAGAAAGTATTCATCAGTTTGGCCGGAATATAGGCTTGCTCTAATAATTGAAGAACCATCTGGGCTTCGATCAGATTATTAGCCGAATACGCTTTCTTCATCGTAGAGAGTTATGACTACATGCGATTCAATTTCCCGAATACATCACAGCGGTACCGCAAATAATACACGATTCATTTAGGGTTTCTTGGTTGTAAAACTTTCATAAATTAGCAACGCTGCACCAATACAAATTGCCGAATCAGCTACGTTGAAAGCAGGCCAGTGATAGTCGCCAATATAGAAATCGAGAAAATCAACGACATGGCCTAATGTAATGCGATCATATAAATTTCCTAGCGCACCACCGAGCACCAAACTCAACGCCCAGCAAAACAATTTATTTTCAGTGTGTTTATAAAGTAAATAACTGATGACTGCGCATGCGATAAAAGCGATGCCACTTAAAAACCACCGCTGCCAGCCGGAAGCATCGCCCAGGAAACTAAATGCAGCGCCTGGATTATATGTCAGCACCAAATTAAAAAAGGAAGTAATGGGAATTTGTTGCCCAAAAACCAACGCCGACTCTACCCAGTATTTTGTAACCAAATCGAGTGCTAAAACAATAAAGGCGATAACTAAACTGAGAGAGAGTTTCATGATAGTGAGTAGGTAATCAATACAAGAAAGTTAGGCATGTTTACGATGTTCACCAGCGCCATATAAATTGGAGATACAACGCTGACAGAGGGTTGGATGATCGGCATGATGACCGACATCTTCACGATAATGCCAACAGCGCTCACATTTTTGATGAGAACTTGCTGAAACTGTAATCATGATATCGTTGGTATGCGCTATGTGATGTAAATGAACTTCAGACGTGATCATGACAAAACGCAGATCATGGCCTAGCGATTGTAATAGCGTAAAATCTTCTCCCGCTGCTTGAATCGTTACAACGGCCGCAAGCGAGGAACCGATTGCTCCCTGCGCGCGCGATTCCTCTAATTTTTTTAATACTTGTGAACGCAATTGACGCAAGCGGCTCCAGCGTCCCAATAAGAAATCGATTTGATCACGCGCTTGCACAGGAAATGAATGCCACGACTGTAGCAACACACTGTCCTCAGGCTTATTCGTCAATTGCTCCCAGACTTCCTCTGCGGTAAAGCTCAATATCGGTGCAAACAACCGTACCAGACTCTGTGTGATATGGTAGAGCGCATTTTGCGCCGAACGCCGTGGAAGATTCTTCGAACCGGTAGTGTATAAACGGTCTTTTAAAATATCCAAGTAAAAACCGCCTAAGTCCTCCGAGCAGAAGTTATGTAAAGCATGCACGCTTTGATGAAATTCATAACGTTGATAGAGGGTCGTCAGCTCATTTTGCAACGCTTCAGTATGCGCGAGCATATAACGATCGATTTCCAACCATTGTTCAACCGGTAGCTGATCAGTTTGAGGATTGAAATCTGCGATGTTAGCGAGTAAAAAACGTAGGGTATTACGAATCCGGCGATAGGTTTCGACGATCCGTTTTAAAATCTCATCAGAGATAAACAACTCACCCGAATAATCGGTAGAAGCGACCCATAAACGCAGGATATCAGCGCCTAGCGTGTCGACAATTTTTTGGGGTGCAATGACATTCCCCTTGGATTTGCTCATTTTGTGGCCTTGACCGTCAACCACAAAACCATGGGTGAGTAACGCATCGTAAGGAGCGCGATGATTCATTGCACAGCCAGTTAAAAGTGACGATTGGAACCAGCCACGATGTTGATCAGAGCCTTCTAAATAGAGATCGGCTGGATGATTCAAGTGAATATTACGTCTCAGCACCGTATCATGGGTTGTGCCTGAATCAAACCAAACATCGAGCGTATCGGTTAATTTTTGATACTGATCCGCTTCATTCCCTAACAAACTAGCAGGATCGAGACTAAACCAAGCCTCAATGCCTTGCTGTTCTACGGCTTTTGCGACCACTTCGAGTAACTCAAGGGTGCGTGGGTGTAAGGCTTGAGTTTCCTTATGGACAAAGAAAGTCATCGGCACACCCCAATTTCGCTGACGCGAAATGCACCAATCGGGGCGATTCTTGATCATCGCTTCTAAGCGTGCCCTTCCCCAAGCTGGGTAAAATGTCGTTTGATCGACAGCTTTAATCGCTAATTCACGCAGTGATTCATATTGGTCCATATTCGCACCCTGCGGCTTATTCATACCAATAAACCATTGCGGGGTTGAGCGGAAAATAATCGGTGTTTTGTGGCGCCAACAATGGGGGTAGCTATGTTCAATTTTCTCAGAATGAATGAGATGTTGGCTTTGTTGGAGCGACTCAATCACGACATCGTTGGCTTTCCAAACAAACATACCGCCGACCAATGGAGTTGCTGCCATGAATTTACCATCATTTCCAACGGGACTATCACTGGGTAAACCGTATTGCTGTCCAATGAAATAGTCATCCAAACCATGAGCAGGTGCGGTATGAACTAAACCGGTACCGGCTTCCAGGGTTACATGTTTACCGCAGATGATTTTCACCGTTCGCGTATCAAAAGGGTGATGCAAAACCAAATGCTCAAGTGCACTGCCTTTGCAGCTTGCCAGCGTTTCTCCATCGATTTGGTAACGAGCTAAACAAGCTTCTTTTAATTGCACTGCTAGAATGAGCAATCCACGCGGCGTGCTGATCAATTCATAATCAAAATCGGGATGCACACAAACTGCCTGATTAGCCGGTAACGTCCAAGGTGTCGTGGTCCAAATTACCGCGTAACATTTCATTTCACCCGGAATGGTGACAGAGAAGGCCTTTGCAAGCACTTCATTCCCGGAAGAATCTGCAGTGACTTCAAATCCTACATCGATCGCAGGGGATGTTTTGTTTTCGTAATCGACTTCTGCCTCAGCGAGCGCTGACCCACAATCGATACACCAATTGACGGGTTTCTGACCTTGATAGAGATGGCCGTTTTGGTAGATTTTACCTAGCGCCCGAATGATATCGGCTTCCGTTTGGTAATTCATGGTGAGGTAAGGATTGTCCCAATCACCCAGTACCCCCAATCGAATGAAATCCGCTTTTTGCCGTTCTATTTGGGCTTGCGCAAACGCTCGGCACAGCGTGCGGACTTGATCGGCAGGTAAATGTTTGCCGTGCTTCTTCTCAATTTGATGTTCGATCGGCAACCCGTGGCAATCCCAGCCTGGAACATAGGGCGCATCAAAACCGGCTAAGGTTTTGCTTTTGATAATGATATCTTTGAGAATTTTATTGACCGCATGACCAATATGAATATCACCATTTGCGTAAGGTGGCCCATCATGCAGAATAAACTTTGGCCTTCCTCGACTAATTTCACGAATTTTCTGATAAAGCTTTTTTTCTTGCCAGGCTTTGAGCATCCCTGGCTCACGTTTGGCCAGATCCCCTCGCATCGGAAAGGGTGTGTCGGGTAGATTCAGTGTATTTTTGTAGTCAGTCATGAAAAAGAGCCCTATATTGGTGCAAGGCAAAGGTTAGTGAAGCATAAAATAGTGTTTTGCATTCTTAATGTCTCGTTTGATTTGTGCAATCAATGTTTCGAGGTCTGCATATTTTTCTTCATCTCGGAGCTTATGCAAAAAATTGACTTGTAAATGTTGACCGTAAATTTCTTGATCAAAATCAAACAAGTGAACTTCTAAAATTAACTTATCAGAGGCATGCGTCGTTGGCCTGACACCCAAGCTTGCCACGCCCTGCATCACTTTGGGCAAGTTCGAATTTTCTCGACTGATGACTTCTACCACAAAGATACCGCGCAAGGGTGGATGGCTATGTTTGAAGTGGATATTCGCGGTTGGAAAACCAAGCTGCTTCGCTAATTTGTCTCCATTGACGATGCGACCGCTCATGCTATAGGGTCGACCCAATAATTGCTGGGCAAGCACCATGTTTCCAGCCGCTAATGCTTCTCTGATCGCAGTACTGGAAACTCGAATATGATTAATCGAGAAATCGGCCATGACTTCTACGTTGAACTGTCCCGTTTGCTGCGCATAGGCCCTTAGCATGGCAACATCACCAACGCGCTTAGCACCAAATCGAAAATCATCGCCGACTAACATCCAGCGAACATTTAATTGCTGCATTAATATGTCAGTAATAAATGTTTGCGCCGAGATTTGCGCAAATGCGTGGTTAAAATGGCAAATTTGGACGCGATCAATATTTAATTGCGCAAAAATTTCCAACTTTTCACGCAAGCTAGTCAATCGAGTCGGCGATTGACCGGGCATTAGAAATTCACGCGGATGCGGCTCAAAAATCATAATGCAAGTTGCAATATTCAACCGCTTTGCAGCTTGCTTGAGTTCCTCCAACATGGCTTGGTGGCCTAAATGGACGCCATCAAAATTACCAATCGTCAATGCAAGTGGAATTTTATGCGGTGTGTCAGTACTACGAAAAACTTGCATGGTAACTGCTAAGATAAAGCCAGCGCTTTTCGTTTCTCCCTAGACTGGTCGCTATCTAGCCCCCTATTAGACACAATTTCTAGCTGCCTGCTAAACAGCGAGCGATGTCGCGGGTTGATCGGGATAGTTACTCATTTGGTAGCCTAACCATAGCCGACCTGCGATAAAGGTAGCAACCATATCCGCATGATGTTTCAAGGTTGGGTTGCCGAGTTCTTGCGTCGTTTCTTTGAACAACGCTAACCAGCGTTTGAACAAATCCGCATTCAGTGCAGGAAGTGCAATATGTTTTGGCATGGGAGCACCCCGGAAACGATTGGTTCCCCTCAATTGTGCTGACCAAAAGTTTGTCATTTGAACAAAATGCGCATCCCAATCGATGACATGACCTTCAAAGATAGGACCTAAATCAGGATCCTTTCTTGCTTTAGCATAAAACTGATGAACAAGGTTTGAAATCTCTTCCTCAGTATAGAGATCAGGATTAGGAGAAGGTATCGATTGCAGTGTCGTCATATAAAGAAAAAAAACAGTTATCAAATAATAAATCGGTTAATGGGATTGCTGAGTCATTTTGGAAAACCTCGACTTATCGCACTAGATATGTGACGATACGTGAATCGTTTAATTGTTTCCTTTGCCTGCTAGTTTATCGATTACTATCAAAATTGTCTAACGACAGACTAGCGTATTGGATGGATGGTTAATCCCCACGCACTCCATTTCGCAATTTGCATTTGCAGCCCATTTTATGCGGAGAGAAAAGGATGAAGCAACTGTACGGAAAATCCTTGTTAGATGATCCAACCCTTAATAAATCAACTGCATTTACCCGCGAAGAACGGAAGCGCTTCGGGTTAAGCGGCTTATTACCTTACCGTGTAACCGACATCTATACCCAAACCGCGCGCGTACTCAATAATATGCGAAGCAAGCATAGCGCCATCGAAAAATATATTTTTTTGAACAGCTTACTTGAGCGCAATCAATGTTTGTTTTACCGAACCCTGATCGATCACATTGAAGAAATCCTACCGCTTGTTTACACGCCTACGGTTGGAGAAGCTTGCAAGCAGTTTGGTCATATTTTCAGAAAACCCCAAGGGTTTTATATCACCCCTGAAGATAAGGGTGAAATCGCATCGATACTCGATAACTGGCCTGAAACGGATATTCGCATCATTGTCGTTACCGATGGTGAAAGAATTCTCGGGCTTGGCGATCTAGGTGCCAATGGGATGGGGATTTCCATTGGTAAAACAGCGTTGTATGTCGCATGTGCGGGCCTTCATCCCGAAAACTGTTTGCCCGTTATGCTCGATGTTGGAACCAATAATCAAGCCTTGCGTGAAGATCCTTTTTATATGGGATACCCTCACCCTCGCATCACTGGGGATGATTATTTATCCTTGGTCGATGAATTTGTGCAAGCTGTGCAAGCCAGATTTCCCGATGCGGTGATTCAATTTGAAGATTTCCATAACCAGCATGCCTTCCAACTATTGGATCGCTATCGTGAGTCTGTGCGTTGTTTTAACGATGATATCCAGGGCACTGCCGCCGTCACGCTCTCGGGAATTTATACTTCATGCCACATTACGCAGAAGCGATTTACTGATTTAAATATCATGTTGCTCGGCACCGGATCGGCAGCAAGCGGAATTGCAGGGTTGCTGGTGTCCGCTTTTTGCGCAGCGGGACTGACTGAAGCAGAAGCACGATCCAGGTTATGGTTTATTGATCGGCAAGGGTTAGTTACATCGAATCGAGAAGAAATCAAACCGCTTATCAAACCCTTTGCACATCCCTGTGCTCCCGCGACCTTTCTGGAGGCGATAAACCGAATCCGTCCCGATGTGCTCATCGGTGCTACAGGCATGGCTGGAACATTCAATCAAGACATTATCACCGCGATGGCAACCATCAACGAACGTCCCGTAATAATCGCGCTATCAAACCCGACATCTCATACTGAATGCACTGCGGAAGAAGCCTATCGATGGTCCAATGGTAAAGCGATTTTTGCCAGCGGGAGCCCATTCGAACCGGTGATATACACAGGAAAGCTGCTCAAGCCGGGTCAAGGCAACAATGCTTACATTTTTCCTGGGGTTGGTCTTGGAGTAACCGTCAGCAAAGCACGATTAGTGACAGAACCGATGTTCTTAGCTGCCGCCCACGCACTTTCAGCACAAATTTTACCGGAAGAAATCGCAGCCGGATCGATTTATCCTTCGATCCATCGCGTACGATCCGTTTCACTCGCGATTGCAGTTGCAGTTTGCCAAGTCGCAAAACAAGCGGGCTTAACAGAAGAAACGCTACCTGAAACAGATTTAGCGAGTTACATCGCTGCAAAAATGTATGATCCACAGTATCGCGTGAATTAGCTTTCACCCCTCGATCAACCAATAAGATGGCACTATTTAAATAGGAGGTGATATGGATAATAAACCATTGAGTGCAGCATTTGTACTGGGGGCATTTGTGTGCATTGGTCTAGCATTGCTCGGTTACTTTATCGCTGGAGGTATGGTAAAGCTCAAAGCTCTAGAAAGAGCGATTACCGTAAAAGGATTATCCGAGCGAGAAGTCCCAGCTAACATTGCAATCTGGCCAATAAAATTCAGTGAGGCCAATAACGATTTAAATCAGGTTTTTTCTACTCTCCAGAAAAAGAATGCGATTATCGTCGATTTCCTCAAGAAACACGGATTTCAAGATAAGGAAATATCCATTTCCGCACCTGCAATATTGGATAGACAGTCTCAACAAGACGGTACTGAAAGGGGAAAATTCCGTTATTCGGGTGAGTCAACGATTACTATCTACAGTGAAAATGTAGATTTAGTCAGAAATTCAATGCAAACTCTAGTGGAACTAGGCAAACAAGGGATCGCGATCTCTGGAGAAGATTATCAATCTAGAACAGTCTTCATATTTTCTAAACTGAATGATCTCAAGCCAGGAATGATCGAAGAAGCCACTAAGAATGCCAGGACAGTGGCAGAAAAGTTTGCGCAAGATTCAAAAAGCCAGCTTGGCAAGATCAAAAGCGCTTCGCAAGGTCAATTCTCGATTGAAGACCGTGATAGTAGCACTCCCCACATAAAACAAGTCAGAGTGGTCTCAACGGTTGAATACTACTTATCCGATTGATAAAAGTTTCTGCGTAATAAACACATTTGCTTGATGGGGCATAACTCCTAAAGTTGATTACCCTATAGCTAGACAAGCGAGTTTGGCAATTTGTTTTGCTACAAAACAATAATCGACGGTATAGCGTGAGTTAAGCATTCATAGCATGTGAAATTTCACGCTTTGGGTGTTAAGAAAGTCACAGAAATTAAATAGCGGTAGGAGATAAACTATGTTCAATCATATTAGGGCATCAAGCATCCACCGCTACACATTTCTGATTATATGTAGGAACTTGTTATGAATATCGAAGAATTTAATGCTCATTTCCCAGAAAAACTGATTGTTTCTCCCACCATTAATGCAAAGATGTGGTGTTTAGAAAGAGATTTCATCTATATCACGACACCCGAACTCGGGGAAAAACAAATCATCGTTCAACAATCTTTTTTAACGGATTTTGCGTCAGTACCGATTCCAATACGCTCTCTTATCCCTAAGTGGGGAAAATATGGTAGAGCGGCAGTCATTCATGATTGGCTTTATTATGAAGGTGGAGATCAAGCGGCAAAGAAATTTGCTGATAAGGTTTTATTAGAAGCAATGAAAATTTCAGGTGTTAATTGGTTTATAAGGACAGTTATTTATAAGGCTGTTGATTGGTTTGGGATATTTGCTTGGATATCAAACCAAGTTAAAAAGCAGCATGGTAAAGAAAAGTTTGATGTCTCTAGAGAAAAAAATTTTACATATGAGTATTCTCCCCTATGGGATAGGGAACTTAAAAAACAAATTCCTGACATGTGGAAACAATGGAGAAGTAAACCTAATTAATTCTTAAGTAGCTACGTAACTGCACACTGATTTTCTGCTTTCAAAGTTATGACTTATTTCTTTTCACGCAATCGCGAGAGGGCAATGTCGTAGATTTCATTCCGGTCTCGTTTGCCGGCTGCGATTACGGTGACTGTTACAGTCTTGTCTTCAACGGAATAAACGAGGCGATAGCCGAGTTGTCTTAATTTAATCTTGTAGATGTTTTCCGCACCCGACAATGCAGCAGATGGAACGTGAGGATTATTCAATCGCTCTTTTAGTTTCTTTTTGAATTGGTCTTT
>WBZL01002832.1_pt1 | contig 16473 bp, 15 predicted proteins | sample 5204291 | NCBI WGS metagenome assembly WBZL01 (sample SAMN12344345, study PRJNA552823) | activated sludge metagenome | biome: Activated sludge suspended growth; feature: Nitrification reactor; material: Wastewater; isolation source: activated sludge from nitrification reactor of wastewater...
ACGGCTACGTCATCAGCGCCATCTTGTTGTTCGTGGCGTTCGCGGCCCCCGAGATGCTGTGCACCGACCGTCGCAGCGGCATGCTCGGCATCTACCTGGCCTCCCCCCTCAACCGGGACACCTACCTCCTGGCCAAGGGGCTGGCGGTCGCGGCCACCCTCTCCATCGTGTGCATCGGGCCGCCCCTGCTGATGCTGGTGGCCAACGTGCTCCAGAGCCAGGGACCCACCGGCGTGGGCGACATCCTCGACACGCTGCTCCGCGTCCTGGTGGCCGGCACCATGATCACCCTGCTGTTCACCAGCGTCACCATGGGGGTGGCCAGCCTCACCGACCGCAAGAGCATCGCCACGGCCGGCATCATCTTGTTCCTGCTCATGTCGGTGATGGTGGCCGGCATGTTCTCGGCGGCCACCGGCAGCGACCTGCCGCTCCTGGGCTCGGTGGTCACCTTGAGCCTCGACCTCGGCCCGCGCATCCACGGCGACCGGGTGGTCGATCCCCTCGACGTGCCAAACGCCACCGTGTACCTCGTGTGGCTCGGGTGGACGGTCGCCGGGTTCGCCCTGGCCCGGCTCCGCCTCCACGCCCTCCCGGTGACCCGATGATCGAGGCCAACGGGGTGTCGCGCTGGTTCGGCGACGTGGTGGCGGTGTCCGACGTGTCGTTCACCATCGGCGCCGGGGTCACCGCGCTCCTCGGCCCGAACGGGGCCGGCAAGTCCACGCTGCTGCGGATGCTGTGCGGGCTGAGCCCCGCCAACCGAGGCACCGTGCGGGTGCTGGGTGCCGATCCCCGCACCGACCTCGCCGTCCGCCGGCGCATCTCGATCGTGCCCCAGCAGGAGGCGGTGTTCGAGCGGATGGGTGCCCTCGACCTGGTCCGGCTGGCCGCCATCCTCACCGGCGTGCCCGAACCCGAGGACGCGGCCCGCAACGCCCTGTCCGTGGTGGAGATGGATGCCGACGATCCGCGTCCCGTCACCAGCTACTCCAAGGGCATGAAGCAGCGGGTGAAGGTGGCCCAGGCCCTGGTGAACGACCCCGCCGTGCTGATGCTCGACGAGCCGCTCACCGGCCTCGACCCCCGCCAGCGCCGCCACCTGATCGAGTTGTTCGCCCTCCTCGGCGAGCAGGGCCGCTGCGTGCTGGTGTCCAGCCACGTGCTCGACGAGGTGGAGCGGTTCGGCTCGCGGGTGTTGGTGATCGCCCAGGGTCGGCTGGCGGCCACCGGCGACTACCGGGCCATCCGGGACCTCATGGACGACCGGCCGCACCGCATCCGGGTGCGCACCGACAAGCCGCGCGAAGTGGCGGCGTCGCTGCTGCTCCACGCCGGGGTGGAGGGCGCCACCGTGGTGCCGGCCCGCGCCGGCCGGGAGCCGGCCGTGCTCGTGGACACCGCCGACGCACCCACGTTCCGCCGGTCGGTGGCCGCCATCGCCCACAGCCTCGACGCCCAGCTCTGGGAGGTCACGCCGCTCGACGACGACCTCGAGAGCGTCTTCCGCTACCTGGTGCAGCCGTGACCTCACCCTCCCCCACACCGCCCTCGCCGCCGACCGCGCCACCCACCGCGCCGCCGATCGCGCCGCCTCCCGCCGGAGGACCCGCCGGCCCGGGTCCGTCCGGACCGCTTCCGGGCGCCGCCCTCCCCGCCCCGGGCCCGGTGCTGGTGGCCCTCTACCGGCTGTTCCTGCGCACCACCGCCACCCGGGGTCGGCTCCTCGCCATCGGGTCGCTCACCGCCGTCAGCGTGTTCAGCGCCGTGGTGGCCCGGGCCTCGGGTCCGGACGACCCCTTCGACGCCGGGGCGTCGTTCGTGGTGGCCAACCTCACCACCCTGCTCCCCGTGGCCGTGCTCGTCTTCGGCGCCGGGGCCATCGGCGACCTGATCGACGACGGGTCGCTCGTGTACGTGTGGCTCCGCCCGATCCCCACCCGCCTGCCGGTGCTGGCCGCGTGGGCCGCCACCGTCACGATCGTGATCCCGCTGGTGGCCGTGCCCGTGCTCCTCGGCACCGCCCTGCTGGAACCCGCCCCCGAACTGCTCGGTGCCACCGCCCTGGCCCTGGTGGTGGGCACCCTGGCGTACGCGGCCCTCGCCGTCACCGCCGGCGTCCGCTTCCGACGGTCGCTCCCGTGGGGCCTGGCCTACATCTTGTTGTGGGAGGGGTTCGTGGCCGGTGCCGGGAGCACCGCCGGGCGACTGGCGGTGCGCTCCTACCTGCTCTCGATCGTGGCCCAGGTGGCCGACCACCCCATCCGGCTGGGCCGCTACACCCTGGCCAGCGGCATCATCGTGCCGCTCGTGGTGGGCACCCTCGCCCTGGCCTACGGCGCCCGGCGCCTGGCCCGCACCGACGTCGCCTGAGTCCTGGGGCCCCTCAGAACTCGGTCATGGTGAAGGGGGCGAGTCCGGTGTGGAAGCAGGCATCGGCCCGCGCCAGCACCTCGGGGGCGGCCTCCAGGCGACCGGCGGCCGCCAGGACCGACGGGGAGACCGTGCCGAGCACCAGCGAACCCAACGCCGCCACGTCGAGGCGGACATCCACCGAGGACCGGGTGAGCGACTCGTAGCCACCCGGTGCCGCGGACGGGGCGGTCAGCCGTTCGCACTCGGGTTCACGCGGCCCGGTGCGCAGCAGGTAGCGGCCGGCGGTGGCCGGCCGGAACGGGTCGCCCACCTCCAGCACCAGCTCGTCGACCGCGCCGTAGTGGCGGGCGGTCAGGGTGGCCACCACGTCGAGGACGCGCAACCACAGGTAGTCGCCGGTCTCGGCCACCACCAGCTCACGCCGGTCGCGCAACCGCCACGGGAGGTGGTCGTCGACGGGCCGGAACGGCAACTCCACCGTGCGGACCAGATCGATGCCGCACACGAACCCGAACAGCTCCGCCTCCACGTCGGCCGACGGGCTCACCAGCTCCCGAACCCAGAGCTTGCCGGCGGGCTGGCCGTGGTGCTCCTCCTCCTTCATGCGGTACAGGGCGTAGCCGTCGGCGGCGCCATCGCCGTCGAAGTGGAAGGCCCAGACCCACCCGCTGTACCCGTCCCGGTCGTACTCGGGGTCTCGCCGATAGTGCTCCCACGTCCAGGGCCGCCGGGTGGTGAGCCCGGCCCGGGTGGGGCGATACCGCTCCCACACCTGAGCGGCCAGGGCCACGGCGACGTCGGGCTCGCCCACCAGGCGCAGCCCGCCCGGCACCCGACCCGCGCTCGGACCACGACCCTCGCCGCCACCGGCCTCCACCTGATCGAGCAGCTCGGCGTGGCGGGGATCGAACCGGAAGGACACGTGCCGGGTGGCCACCCCGAAACCGAACCGCTGGTAGATGGCGGCCTCCGAAGCCAGGAGCACCGCGGCCGGCAGCCCCCGGGAGTCGGCCTCGTCGAGCGCCTCGGTCATCAGGGCCCGAAGGATGCCCCGGCGGCGGTGGGTGGGAAGGACGCTGGCCCAACTGAGGCCGGCCACCGGCACGGCGGCGCCGCCCGGCACGGTGAGCTCGAAGGGGTAGTGGCCCAGGGTCCCGACCCACTCCCCGCCCTCCTGGGCCCCGACCAGGCGGCAGTCGTCGAAGTTGGTGCGGTACTCCGCCAGCTGGTCCTCGCCCAGCCCGACCATGCCGAAGCCGTTGAGGTCGGGCCAGATCACCGCCGGAAAGTCGCCCGCCCCGGCCACCACGATCTCGAAGTCCACCGCCACGGTGTACCAGGAGCGCGGCGCCGCCGCCTCGCCGGTTCGCCGGCGGGCCCGCCCGGCGCGGCAGGCGGCCGGTTCCGTTCGCCCTGGTTCAGTTCACCTTGCGGTCGAAGCCCTCCCAGTAGCTCTCGCGCAGCTTGAACTTCTGGAGCTTGCCGGTGGCCGTGCGGGCCAGCTCGGCCCGGAACTCGATGCGCTTGGGGATCTTGTAGCCGGCCAGCTTCGGTCGGCAGTGGTCACGGAGCTCGTCCTCGGACACCGACTCGCCCTCCACCAGCACCACCAGGCCCAGCACCAGCTCGCCCCACTTCTCGTCGGGTACGCCGATCACCGCCACCTCGGCCACCGCCGGGTGGCTGAACAACGCGTCCTCCACCTCGATCGACGACACGTTCTCGCCCCCGGAGATGATCACGTCCTTCTTGCGGTCCGAGATGGTGACGTAGCCCTCGTCGTCGATGGTGCCGCCGTCGCCCGTGCGGAACCAGCCGTCGACGATCGCGTCGGCCGTGGCCTCGGGCTGCTCCCAGTAGCCCTCCATCACCTGGTTGGCCCGGGCCGTCAGCTCACCCTGGACGGTGAGCCCCATGCGCACCCCCAGGGCCGGGGCCCCGGCCCGGCTCAGGCGGCGGGCCCGCTCCGACGGGTCGAGGTGGTCCCACTCGGCCCGGCCCCGGTTCATGGTGAGCAGCGGCGCCGTCTCGGTGAGCCCGTAGATCTGGATGAACTCCCAGCCCAGCTCGGTCTCCACCCGCTCGATGGTGCGCGTGGGCGGCGGGGCGCCGGCCACCACGATGCGGGTGCGACCGGCGCCGGGCACCTCGGTGAGGTCGGCGGCGGCGTCGAGGACCATGTTCACCACGGCCGGCGCGCCGCACAGCAAGGTCACCCCGTGCTCGTCGACCCGCCGCAGGATCTCGGCCCCGTCGACCTTGCGCAGCACCACCTGGGTGGCGCCCATGCCGGCGTTGGCGTAGGGCATGCCCCAGCCGTTGCAGTGGAACATCGGCAGCGTGTGCAGGTAGACGTCACGGTCGCTCACGCCGGCCTGCCAGCCGAAGGTGGTGGCGTTGATCCACAGGCTGCGGTGGGTCTGCTGCACCCCCTTGGGCCGGGCGGTGGTGCCCGACGTGTAGTTGATGGTGGCCGTGGCCTCCTCGTCGGGCACCCACGGAGCGGGCTCGGAACCCCAGTCGAACAGGGCCTCCTCGTCGGCCGACCCCAGCTGGGCCCGGTGCGCCACGTCTATGCCGCGCACCACGTCGGCCACCTCGGGGTCGTACAGCAGCACCGAGGCGCCGCAGTGCTCCACGATGTAGGCGATCTCCTCGTGGGCCAGCCGGAAGTTGATCGGCACGTAGATGCGCCCCCACCCCGACACGCCCCAGAAGCCCGACAGCAGGCGACCAGCGTTGTGCGACACGATCGCCACCCGCTCGCCCGGGCCCACGCCCAGTCGGTCGAGCCCGGCCGCCTGGGCCCGGGCCCGTTCGGCCAGCTGCCGGTAGGTGAGGTCGCCGAGCGGGGCGGCGGGCTGGTCGGGCTCGTCGACCACGGCCACCCGGTCGGGGTACACCGTCTCGGCCCGGTCGAGGAAGTCACGAACGCTCAGAGCAACCTTCATGCCCGGACCGTACCCCCGGCCGGACCGACCCGCCGGGCCGCCGGGCCGGGGGTCCGCGCTCGTTGACAAGGGGGAGGGCCGCCCGTAGGTTCCGCCCGGGGACCCGGCGGCACGGCGCCGGGAACCACGCCACCAGGAGGACCCCCATGTTCCGCAGTCGGTCCCGACGGCTGGGCTCTGCGGCGCTCGCGGCGTTCCTCGCGCTCGGCGCCGCCACGGCGTGCGATCCGCCGGCGCCGACGCCCACCTTCGTCGTGACCACCACGGCAGACGGCGTCGATGCCGCCCCCGGCGACGGCACCTGTGAGATGACGCCCGGGGCCGGCGACTGCTCGCTCCGGGCCGCGGTCGACGAGGGGAACGCGCTCGGCACTGCGGCGATCACCCTGCCCGCCGGCACGTACGGCGGGCTCGGCTTCCAGGTCACGGGCAACCTCAGCATCAACCGCGACGCGCCGGTCGACGCCCGCCTCGGCTCGAAGTGGATCACCGTCGCCGCCGGCGGCCACCTCCACGTCGACGGGCTCTCCAGCTACGACGTCCCCGGGGTCCGCTTCACCGTCGAGGGCACCTTCGTGGGACGCCATCTGAGCCTGGTGGGCCTGGAGAGCAGCAGTCAGGTCATCGTGCGCCCGTCCGGGATCGCGGTCGTGGAGAACTCCCTCCTGGCGCACGTGTTCGGCGCCACACCGTCCGTCCGCAACGAAGGGGTGCTCATCCTCCAGCACACGGCGCTCCTGGCGTGGAGCGCCGTGGGCGTGCCCACCACCGCGTTCGTCAACACCGGTAGCGCCCACGTGGCCGCGTCGGTGCTGCAGAGCTGCGGCGGCAGCACCGCCCCGCTCTCGCTCGGATACAACTCCGACAGCGACGGCACCTGCGCCCTGGCCGCTCCGGGCGACCAGCCCGCGGCTCCGCCCCTCTTCGCGATCAACCTCACCCAACCGGTCACCTACGACCTCGACGCGACATCCCCACTGGTCGATGCCATCCCCCCGGGGGTGAACGGCTGCGGCACCACCGTCACCGACGACCTGTCCGGTTCGCCCCGACCGACCGACGGGAACGGCGACGGCACCCCCGGGTGCGACATCGGCGCCCGGGAGCGACCGGCGCCCTGATCCCGGCCCGTCAGGAGCGGTACGGTGGTGGAACGGCACCACGACGCCGGTTCTCACAAGGGGCTGATCGACGATGCGTACACCCATCCGATCCACGGTGTGCGCCATCTCCACGGTGCTGGTGCTCGGTGCAGCCACCGCGTGCGAGCCACCCCCGCCACCTCCTGTGCTGGTCGTCACGACCACCGCCGTCGGACCCGATTCGTCCCCGGGCGACGGGATCTGCGAGATGACCCCCGACGCCGGCGACTGCTCCTTGGAGGCGGCTCTCCAGGAGGGCAACGCCCTCGGTCGTGCCGCCGTGTCGTTGGCCGACAGCGGGTACAGCGTCCCCGCGGTCACGATCACCGGAGAGATCTCCGTCACCGGGGTGCGACCGGTCCTCGGCGCCCCGGGCACGACCCTCAGCGGCGGACCGATCGACGTGGGGGCGGATGGACGGCTCGTCCTCGACACCCTCACCATGAACGGTGGGGGCATGTCGGTCGATGGGGTCCTCGACGTCCGGCGCAGCTACCTGTTCTGGACCCAGGGTCTGATGCCGTCCATCCCCACCGTCGACGTGAACGTCGGCGGGACGGCGCTGTTCCAGAACACGATCCTGCCCGGCTACACGTCGGCGGCGCCTGCGCTGCACAACAGCGGGGTGGTCGTCCTCCACCACACCACGGTGTTCGCCTCCCCCACCGGTGGCCAGGCCCTCCACAACGAAGGCGTCGTCCACTCGGTCGCCAGCTACCTCGCGTCCTGTTCCGGTACCCCGCTCGTGTCGTACGGGTACAACGCGGGCCCTGCCGCCACGTGCGGGCTCGACGATCCCACCGACGTGGCGAGCCCCACCGGGCTCATGATCAACGGTTCCCCGCGCTGGTACTTCTTCATGTACACCTTGAGCGCAAGCTCGCCGATGACCGATGCCGTACCGGCCGGGGTCCACGGCTGCGGCACCACCGTGACCGACGACCTGTTGCTGCGGGCGAGGCCGTTCGACGGCGACGGAGACGGTACGGCAGCGTGCGACATCGGTGCGCTGGAAGAGGCCCCGTACGTTCCCTGAGCGCTCCGGGCTGAGCGGGGTACGCCGTCCGTCCTGGTCGGCGGCGGGGCCTCAGGCGGACTTCTCGGCCAGGAGCCTCGCCACTTCACGGCCGTCGGCCTGGCCCTGGGTGGCCTTCATGATCTTGCCGGTGAAGAAGCCGCTCAGCTTCTTGCGCGCCTTGTCGTCGCCGGTGCGGTACTGCTCCCACTCGGTGGGGTTCTCGGCCAGCACCTGATCGACCACGGCCTCGAGGGCACCGGTGTCCATGGCCTCGAAGCCCTTGGCCTTCGCCACCCCGGCGGCGGTGGCCGACGGGTCGGCGACCAGCTCCACCAGGACCTGCTTGGCCTGGGTGGCGGTGAGCTCGGCCGCCACCTCCAGCAGCACCAGCTCGGCCAGGCGCTCGGGCGGCAGTTCGGTGCCGCCCTCGCCGGCCAGGTTCTGGGCCACGTGCACCAGCACCCGGGCCTTCACCGCGTCGGGTGCAGCGGCGGCCGCCGCTGCCAGCTCACCGGCCTCGCCCGCCCCGTGGCCGTGGGCTCGGGCCTCGGCGTCGCCGGTGTACACGGCGGCGCCGTCGGGCACCGGCGCGCCCGCCGCCGGACCGGTGAGGTGCGTCCAGTGGCCGGCGGCCACCGCCATGGCCAGCAGGGCCTGGGTGTCCTGGCCCCGGTCCACGATCACCACCACCGACTCGGCACCCACCGGTTCGCCGGTGACGGCGGCCAGCCGGTGACGGCGGGCCTGGGGCAGCATGGGCAGCGACGCCGCGATCTCCGCGACCCACGCCGGATCAGGGTCCACCGGCACCAGGTCGGGCTCGGGGAAGTACCGGTAGTCGTCGGCTTCCTCCTTGGACCGCATGGTCTGCGTGCGGCCGTCGGCGTCGTCCCAGTGGCGCGTCTCCTGCACCACCCGCTCGCCGGCGGCGTGGAGGTCGGCCTGGCGGGTGGCCTCGTACTCGATGGCGCGGCCCAGCGAACGCAGGGAGTTGAGGTTCTTGATCTCGCAGCGCGTGCGCAGTTCGGAAGAACCCTCCCGGCGGACCGACACGTTGGCGTCGACCCGCATGGAGCCCTCTTCCATCTTGCCGTCGCTGATGTCGCAGGCGACCAGGATCGACCGCAGTTCGGCGACGTACTGGCGGGCCTGTTCGGCCGAGCGGACGTGGGGCCGCGACACGATCTCCAACAGCGGCACCCCGGCGCGGTTGTAGTCGACGAGGGAGTGCTCGGCGCCGTGGATGCGGCCGGTCTCGCCACCGACGTGGGTTGACTTGCCGGTGTCCTCCTCGAGGTGGGCCCGTTCGATGCCCACCACGTGTCCCGAGGGCAGCTCCAGCTCACCGTCGACCACGATCGGCTGGTCGTACTGGGAGATCTGGAAGTTCTTGGGCATGTCCGGGTAGAAGTAGTTCTTGCGGGCGAAGACCGAACGACGGATCGACGACGGGCCGCCCACCGCGCACCCGAAGCGGATGGCCAGCTCGACCGCCTGCTGGTTGACCACCGGCAGCGTGCCGGGCAGGCCGAGGGTGACCGGGTCGACGTTGGTGTTGGGGTCGTCGCCGAAGCTGTTGGGGGCGCCGGAGAACATCTTGGTGGCGGTGGCCAGCTCGGCGTGGACCTCCAGGCCGCAGACGAGCTCCCAGCGAGAGCCGTCGGCCGCCTCCACCACCAGCACGTCGTCGCTGTCGGGGACGGTGATGGGGTTGCCGAGCGAATCGGTGGGCACCCGGGTCTGGGCATCGGTCATCGGGACGCCTCCTCGGTCGGAGCGGCGGCTTCCAGCACGGCCGCGGTGCGGAACATCGGCACCTCGCCCAGTGCGGGGGCGAGCACCTGGACCCCCACGGGCAGGCCGTCGGCGCCGGAGCCGAAGGGCACCGACAGCGCCGGGTGGCCGGCCAGGTTGGTGGGGATGGTGCAGATGTCGTTGAGGTACATGGTGAGCGGATCGTGGATGGCGCCCAGCTCGAAGGCGGTGGTGGGCGACGTGGGCGACAAGAGCACGTCGAACCGCTCGTACGCCGCCTCGAAGTCGCGACAGATGAGGGTGCGGACCTTCTGGGCCTGGCCGTAGAACGCGTCGTAGTAGCCGGCGGACAGGGCGTAGGTGCCGAGCATGATGCGGCGCTTCACCTCGTCGCCGAAGCCGGCGGTGCGGGTGGCGACCATCATCTCGTTGGTGGTGGGGGCGTCGACCCGCAGGCCGTAGCGGACGCCGTCGAAGCGGGCCAGGTTGCTGGACGCCTCGGCCGGGGCGATCAGGTAGTAGGCCGACAGCCCGTAGGTGACGGCCGGGACCGACACCTCCTCCACGGTGGCGCCCGCAGCCACCAGGGCGTCGGCGGCCTCCCGTACCCGGGCGGCCACGTCGGGCGCGATGCCCTCGCCCAGCAGTTCGGTGACCAGGCCCACCCGCAGGCCCTGCACGCCGTCGCCCAGGTGCGGGACGAGCGACGGGGCCGCCTGGGGGATGGAGGTGGCGTCGTGGGGATCGTGGCCGGCGATCACCTCCAGCAGGAGGGCGGCATCGGCCACGGTGCCGGCGAAGGGACCGATCTGGTCGAGCGACGACGCGAACGCCACCAGCCCGTACCGGCTGACCAGCCCGTAGGTGGGCTTCACGCCGACCACGCCGCACAGGGCGGCGGGCTGGCGGATCGAGCCGCCGGTGTCGGACCCGAGCGAGATCGGCGCGAAGCCGGCGGCCACGGCGGCCGCCGAGCCCCCCGACGAGCCGCCGGGCACGCGGGAGGTGTCTCGCGGGTTGCGGGTGGGGCCGAACGCCGAGTTCTCGGTGCTGGACCCCATGGCGAACTCGTCGAGGTTGGTCTTGCCCACCGACACCGCCCCGGCGGCAGCGAGGCGCTGCACCACGGTGGCGTCGTAGGGCGGGACCCATCCCTCGAGGATCCGCGACGAGCAGGTGGTGGCCACGCCCCGGGTGCAGAGGTTGTCCTTGAGCGCGATCGGCACCCCGGCCAGTGGCCCGGGGTCCTCCCCCGCCGCCACCCGACGGTCGACGTCGTCGGCCGCGGCCCGGGCCGCATCGGCGGTGACCAGGTTGAAGGCGTGGATCTCGGCCTCTCGGGCCTCGATGGCGGCGAGGTGGACGTCGACCACCTCGCGGGCCGACCGCTCCCCGGCCCGTACGGCCGCGGCGATGCCCAGCGCCGTCTCCGAACCCCACCCGCTCACGGGGCCTCGCCCAGGATCGTGGGCACCCGGAACCGGCCCGACTCGGCCTGCGGCGCGGCCGCCAGGGCGTCGTCGTTGGACAGCGTGGGCCCCACCTGGTCGGCCCGCAGCACGTTCACCAGCGGGTAGGGGTGCGACGTGGGCGCCACGTCGGCCAGGTCGAGGGCCGCCACGTCCTCGGCGTGGTCGAGGATGGCGGCGAGTTGCCCGGTGAAGGTGTCGACCTCGTGGTCGGCCAGCTCCAGCCGGGCCAGGCGGGCGACGTGCACGACGTCGTCACGGGAGATGCGGGACATGGGGTCGATGGTAGGTCACCCCCTCACCGGCCCCATCCGGAGCGACCCCGCAGCCCTCGCGCCAGGTGCCGGATCCCTGCCGACCCCGGCACCGGACCCGGGACCGGTGCCGGCCTCGAACTCCCTGCGGCCCGGTGCAACGGAACGGGCCGGCCGGGCGTCTGTGAGGGTGTATGGCGACGCACCCCCTCCCCGCCGGGCAGCATCTGACGGTGACCCGTCCGGCCACCTTCGTGGACCTGTACCACGACCGCTACGACCCCATGGTCCGCCTCGCCCACCTGCTGGTGGGCGACACCGCCGTGGCCGAGGACCTGGTGCAGGACTCGTTCGTGAAGGTCCACCGGCACTGGTCCCAGGGGATCGACCACCCGAACGCCTACCTGCGAACCACGGTGATCAACACCTGCCGGTCCTGGGGACGACGGCACACACGCGAGCAGGACCACCACCGGCGGCGGCTCGAAGCGGTGCCCGACCCCCAGTTCGTGAGCGACGAGATGGGCGACATCCTCCTCGCCCTGCCCGAGCGCCAACGCACCGCGATCGTGCTGCGCTTCTACGAGGACCTGCCCGAGGCCGAGATCGCCGTCCTGCTCGACTGCCGACCGACCACGGTCCGCACCCTGATCCACCGGGGCCTGGCCGCCCTGCGCAAGGAGGTGTCGCCGTGAGCCCCGACCCGACCCCCACCGACCCGACCGGGACCGATCCGGCGGAGGACGTGCGCACCCTGCTCCGCCACCGGGCCGACACCGTGCAGCCCACCCCGGACTGGGCGGATCTCCAGGCCCGCATCGCCGCCGACGGACGGTCCCGACCGTCGGCGAACCGCACCCGGGCGTGGCTGGCGGCGGCCGCCGCGGTGGTCGTGGTCGCCGCCGTCACCGGCGTGCTGGTGGCCGACCGGGACGGCGACGGCGCCGACCGGCTGACCACCGCCGGCCAGCCCACACCCGGGCCGACCGGCTCCACCGCACCGTCCACGACCGCCGACGACCCGTCCGACACCGCCACCACGGCCGACCCTCCCGCCACGGGCTCGACCACCCCGGCCACCACGGCGTCGACCGTTGCGACCTCCGAACCACCGGCGGTGACCGGGGATCCGATCGTCCCGGGCTCCACCGTGGTGACCATCGAGGGCATCGGCTCGCTCCGCGTGCCCACCACCACCGCCGAGGCGACGCGCCTCCTCGGCCAGACCGTGGCCCAGGACCCGAACTCGGTGATCGATCCCTCGAACCCGTGCTCGTACGCCACCGTCGAGGGGGTGCCCGACGTGCTGGTGATGCTCGACGGCGACACCGCCACCCGGGTGGACGTGTCGGGCACCTTCCGCACCGAGGGGGGCGTGGGCGTCGGCAGCACCGAGCCCGAGGTCCAGGCCGCCTACCCGGGCCGGGTCAGGGTGGAGCCGCACCCGTACCTGTTCGAGCGGGGGAACTACCTGCGGGTCACCGACCCCGACCACCCGGGCTACGAGCTGTTGTTCGAGACGGCCGACGGGGTGGTGACCAGCTACCGGTCCGGGCTGGCCGAGTACGTGGCCTGGATCGAGGGCTGCGCCTGAGCCCCGCTCGAGGGGCCGGTCGACTCGCGTCAGGCGTCGGCGGTGACCTTGCGGGCGAAGTCGACGGTGGAGGTCTCCACCAGTTCGGCGTCGTAGTCCAGGGTGGCCACGTGGAAGCTGCGGTCGAGCCGCACCCGCTCCACCGGGCCCGAGACGGCGGCGGCGAGGACGTCGGAGTTGTCCGGGGGCACCACGTGGTCCTGGGGGCTGGTGAGGATCAGCACCGGTGAGGTGATCCGGGGCAGGCGCTCGGCAAAAGCCTCGGCGGCCTCGAACAGCGTGAGCAGCGGCGCCAGCGGGGTGTCGGTGTAGGCCGTCTCGACCACGTCGGGGCGGGCGATGTCGGAGCCGATGCCGGGGATGCGGTCGGCACCCGTGGCCAGCACCTCGGTGACGGCGGCCCGCATGCCCTCGGGCTCGCTGACGATGGCGTTGATGCACACCAGCCCGGCGATCTCGGGGTGGTCGGACCCCAGCCAGGCGGTGAGGGCGCCCCCCATGGACAGGCCCACCACCACGACGTGGCTGCACCGGGCGGCCAGTTCCTCGTAGGCGGCCTCGGCCGTGGCCAGCCAGTCGGACCAGGTGGTGGGGATGAGGTCCTCGACCCGGGTGCCGTGGCCCGGCAGCAGGGGCAGCTCCACGGTGAAGCCGGCGGCGGCCAGCGCGTCGGCGACCCCTCGCACCGAACCCGGGTTCCCGGTGAAGCCGTGCAGCACCAGCGCCCCGGCCGGGCCCCCGACGTGCGACCAGGGCTCGGCCCCGGGGATCAGGTTGTCGGGAATCGACGAGGTCATGGTGCTGCTCCAGAGGTTCGGGGAACCGGTCCCCCTCGACCGGTGCCGCAACACAACCACATCGGCACACCCGTGTCCGGGCATGACCCCGAACCCGCGCGACGCGCCCTGTCGCCGACCCCGGCGCGACCGGGGGTCCTTGACCCGTGGGTCAATGCAGTGCTCCACTGGCCGCCTATGACCGACCACCGGCGGCTCACCGCCCAGGGCCAGGAGCGCAAGCAGCAGCTCCTCGACCGGGCCGCCGAGCTGTTCGCCGAGCGCGGGTTCGCCGAGACCCGGGTGGCCGACATCGTGCGGGCCGCGGGCGTGGCCAAGGGCCTCTTCTACTGGTACTTCGAGAACAAGGAAGCCCTGTTCCGGGAGCTGGTGGAGCTCAACCGCCTCCGCCTCCGCCAGTACCAGGCCGTCGCCATGGACCGCGACGCCGAACCCCTGCTGCAGATCCGCCAGGGCACCGAGGCCTCGGTGCGCTACATGGCCAACTACGCCAACTTCTTCGCCCTGTTGGAGGTGGAGAACCTCGAGAAGCAGTTCGCCGACGAGCTGCGCAAGGGCACCGAGGTCCACACGCGCGACATGGCCGCGCTCCTGCGCCGCGGCATCGCCGACGGCACCATCCGAGACGAGAACGTGGAGCTGCTGGCCTACGGCATCGTGAGCACCGTGGGCCTCTACGGACACTTCCACCGCACCGGGCGGATGCCCATCCCGGTGGAGGACCTGGCGGCGTTCGTGGGCCGTTTCGTGGTGTGCTCGCTGGCCAGCCACGAGAAGGTGGCCCGCCGGGTGCTCGCCACACCCCTGGCGCCCGCCGTCCCCGCCTGATCGCGGCCCCGGCCGGCGGATCGGACGGGTATCGTCCCCCCACCACGTGAAGGGGCGTGGTCCCGATTGACCGTCCGAGGAGGACACGTGTCGAAGTTCCTGAGTGAGGAGTGGCTCGAAGCCGCTGCCGCCATCCGCGAAGAGTTCAAGGGCCAGGGTGGCGCCCCGCCCCACAAGATGAAGATGAACCTCGTCATCACCGGTGCGCCCGAGGACGTCTCGGCTGGGTCCATCGACGCCCACATGGACACCACCGACGGCGACATGCACATGGACGTGGGTCACCTCGAGGGCCCCGACCTCACCGTCACCCTGGAGTACGACACCGCCAAGGCCATCTTGGTGGAGGGCAACCCCCAGGCCGGGATGCAGGCCTTCATGGCCGGCAAGATCAAGGTCCAGGGCGACATGACCAAGCTCATGGCCATGCAGTCCGCCTCGCCGGACCCGGTGGCCCAGCAGATCGCCGAACGCATCAACGCCATCACCGACTGACCGTCGCTCCGTTCCGGTCCCGGCCCGGCTCCCACTGCGGGGGTCGGGCCGGTCCGCGTCCCGGCCGACATCCGCCGGAACGGCGCGACGTCAGGACGACGGGACGACGGGACGACGGGACGGCCCGGCGGTCAGACCACCAGCGGTTCGCGCCCCTCGGCGTCGGGGGCGTCGGGGCGGTCGGGGCGGTCGCGGTCGATCGGCTCCTGCACGTTGGCCCGGGTGGGGGCCGTGATGCGCGGCGCGGCGAGCACGCCCACCAGCGCCAGGATCACCCCGGTGGCGTAGCCCCAGTGGTAGCTGGCCTCCAGGCCCACCGCGTCCACCCGGCTCTGCTGCACCATCTGCATCACGGTGATGCCCACCACCACGCCCACCTGGTTCACCATCTGCTGGGAGGCGCCCGCGATCCCCAGGTCTCGCGGTTCCACCGACGCGGTGACCGAAGCCGACAAGGGCGGCATGGCGATGCCCATGCCCACGCCGGCCAGGGCCAGCGCGCCCATGATCACGATCACCGAGGACGACTCACCCAGCGTGGCCATCCACCCCATGGCGACCATGACCGCCACCGCGCCGCCCGTGGCGGCCCGCTTGGCCCCCAGCCGCACCGACACGATCCCGGCCATGGGCCCGGCCAGCGAGAAGGCCAGGGGGCGGGCGATGCTGACCAGACCGGTGCGGGTCTCGGTGAAGCCGAGGATGTTCTGGAGCAGCAACGGCGTGAGGATGAACGAGCCCATGTAGGCGCCGTTCAGCGCCGACTGGGTGACGATGGCGAAGGTGAACCCCCGACGGCGGAGGTAGTGCAGCGGGAGCAACGGGCTCTCGGCCCGCCGTTCGACCCGTATGAACGCCGCCGTGGCGATGGGCGCGCTGGCCAGGCCCACCAGCACCACCGGATGGGTCCAGCCCAGCGTGGTGGCCTCGGTCAACGCATACAGGAACGGAGCCACGGCCAGGGCCAACAGCACGGCACCAGCCACGTCGAACCGGCCGTCGCGGTGGCGCGGGGTCTCGGGCAGCAGCTGCCACGCCAGCACGAAGGCCACCATGGCGATCGGGATCTGGAGGAGGAACAGCGCCCGCCACCCGAAGGCCTCCACCATCGGCCCACCGGCGACGACCCCGATGACCGGTCCGCCGGCACCGACCATGGTCCAGTAGCCCAGGGCCTTCACCCGCTCCCGTTGGGCGAAGACCCGGCTGATGATGGCGAACGACGCCGGGCCGGTGGCGGCCCCTTCGATGGCGCCGAGGATGCGGAAGGTGATGAGCGAGGCGGCGCTCCACGCCACGGCCGATGCCGCCGCCGTGATCACCACCCCGACCATGCCCCACAGGAACAGGCGCCGGTGGCCGAGGCGGTCACCCAGCTTGCCCACCAGGGGCCCGACCACGCCGAAGGCGAGCATGGGCCCGGTGACCACCCAGGTCATGGTGGCCTCGGTGGTGCCGAACTCGTCGGCGATCCGGTGGATCGACACCGCCAGGATCGTGATGGTGACGTTCACCGCGAACAGGCCGAACAGCACCGTGGCCAGGATCCACCACCGCCGGGCGTGGACCGCGGGGTCGACGCCGGGCGGCACGGGTTCAGCCATTCCCCGGAGGATACTTGACCCGCGGGTCAAGTCCTCCGTCCGACCACCGCTCCGGGTGGGTCAACCCATGATGATGGTGACGGTGGTGCCGGGTCGGGCCAGGGTGCCCGCCGCCGGGTTGGTGCGGCGGGGGCGGCCGGTGGCCGAGCCGCTCACCGCGGCCTCGAAGCCGGCGTTGGTGAGCATGGAG
>WBZL01002718.1_pt1 | contig 16472 bp, 12 predicted proteins | sample 5204291 | NCBI WGS metagenome assembly WBZL01 (sample SAMN12344345, study PRJNA552823) | activated sludge metagenome | biome: Activated sludge suspended growth; feature: Nitrification reactor; material: Wastewater; isolation source: activated sludge from nitrification reactor of wastewater...
GTACAAAGACCTTAAAATGCCTTATAAAATGCAAAGAAAGCCCATCACACATAGAAGATATCTACGCCATAAAATATATACGCCATTATGGCGTATATATTTTATGGCGTAGATAAAGATGTTAGCAAACATTAAAAAGAAAAATAAATGAAAAGAATAATTATTGCATTATTAACTGTGATTTCTATTGAGTCGTATTCTCAAATAGATACCGTGACTTTTACAGAGCAAGCAGTTCATCTATTTCCATCTCTTCCGATAAAGTCATCCTATACATCGCTGTTTGACAAGCGAAACGGCATGAACTATGTTTATTCAGCAAATATGGAATCAGGTTTAGGAATCTATGATATATCTAACCCTTCCATTATTAATCCGGTACTTAATTGGAGTATTGCAAATTTTAACAACTTAGACGTATCAACCATTGAGCAAAAAGGGAATTCATTATTTGTTGGCATTGGAGATTTTCAAGTGAATACAAATACATCATCAGGATTAGCAATTGTTGATATCACCAATCCAACTTCTCCAGTTATTAAAGACATATGGGATAGTGCCCAATTCGACCATGGAATATCACACTTAATTGTATATGGAAATTATGCGTATTTATCGACCATGACTGATGGTGTGATTATACTGGATGTATCAGACGAAAATAATATAACATTCAAATCACATTTGCAATTAGACTTAAATTTTCCAGCACCCTCAACAAATGCTCACAACGCAAGGGGACTTAAATATAAAAATGACACGCTATATGTATGTTTTGACAGAGGTGGTTTGCGTGCTATTGATGTTACAAACAAAACTAACCCAGTTGAAGTATATAAATACATAAACAGTTCCTTAAATTCAACGGCTGCTGCTGCTTATAATGATATTGCAATAAAAGGGAATTATGCATTTGTATCAGTAGATTATTGCGGGCTTGAAGTGATTGACATAAGTTCAATCCCTTTTACTTCTGTGCAATGGTTTAATCCTTGGGGGTGCAACAATACCAATTGGAGTGGAGCCAATTTACACACAAACGAAGTAATACTTTCAAATAACGACAGCCTGCTGTTTGTCACGGCAGGACAATCGGAATTATTTGCATTTGATATAACTAACCCATTGACCGTTTCCAAGGTTGGTGAGTTTGTAAACTTAAATGACACACTTGCAACACATGGTTTGGATGTGTGGAATGATAAAATTATTTTAAGTTTCATTCATACACCATTTCACATTCCACCATTTACACCATTTTTTGCCGACCCAGGAGGTTTAAAACTATTAGATTTTAGTTTCTCTACATTATCGACTTCTATCAGCGAAACTTCCTTGAACAATGGATCACTTAAAATATATCCCAACCCTAACGAAGGACAAAATTTGTTTATTTCTTGTAATTCACCGTTGTTAAGCATAAGGATGATGAATTCAATAGGACAGCTTGTTTTTGTTCAATTAAAAATAAACCAAAATGAATATTCAATAGAGTTACCAGCAATCAAATCAGGTGTATATTTTCTTTTAATTGAGACAAAAGATGGACAAAAAACAGAGAAGGTTATAATAAATTAACGTTTGCTAACACGGGTTTTGCGTCAGGCGGGCTGACGTGTAAACTTGAAGCTGAGTGCTTCTAATGAACTTTAGTAGTAAATTGAAGTTTTGTGCTCCGAAACCCGCCCGAACGCAAAGCCCGAAACCGTTACCACCAATGCTAAAAAGACAGACGACACAGCAAGACAATGATTGAAAATGGACACGACATACAGACTATATCGACCAAGCGGACAGACTTTCAAGCTGACCGTGTTTTGCTATTCGAACAGTTGACAGAAGGAAAAGAAAAAGCTGACCCTTCGCATTTTTTAAAATTTCATTTAGCCAGCCGCACAAACGGCACATTTGGTTTTGCCCGCCACACAATCCGACCCTTCGCAAAACCAAAAGAGCCGTTTTTTGCCATCGCACATAAAGCGAGTAAATCAGACCTTTGTATTATTGATTTAATGAATTTAGTATGGCAAAAACAGTAAACGAAGCATTTAATAAATTCCTTGCCGACACGGTTAACCTTGACCCTGATAAGACGAATAAAGCCCGTGGCAGCCGTGACTGGTTGGTTGGACAGATAGAAACATTTCCAGATGGTGACTCAAAATTTCCAAGTATATACTCGGAAAAAAACATCTTCTTTGGTTCGTTCTCCAGGCGGACAAAAAAACGGCCACTAGACGATATTGATATAATGATTTGTATGAAAGCAGACGGTTGCACATACAACGAACTTCCAGACAAAATCGAAATAACTGCACCTGATGCTGCTACACGCTTTAAAGACTATGTGAATGAAGGGACAAGCATTCTTAATTCCAGAAAGGTAATTAATGCCTTTATTGCAAAACTTGTAGGTGTACCTCAATATAAAAAGGCAGAAATTAAAAGAAATTTAGAAGCAGCAACACTTAATCTCGAATCTTATGATTGGGTATTTGATATTGTGCCGTGCTTTTTTACCAAAGAAGATGCATACAATCGGACATACTACATAATTCCAGACGGTAGCGGAAACTGGAAGAAAACCGACCCGAGAATTGATAGCGAAAGAATTACCAAAATTAATCAGGCTCACGAAGGAAATATTCTGAACGTTATTCGTGCGATTAAATATTGGAACAGCAGAGCAACAATGCCCTCTATGGGTTCTTACTTGCTTGAAAATATGATACTTGATTACTATGCTGAACAAACAACAGTCGCTTCTCAATATGTGGATATAGAAATCGAAAAAGTTTTGTTAGAAATCCATAGAAGAGTTTCAAACACAGTGAACGACCCTAAAGCAATTCAAGGAAACTTAAATAATCTGAGTTCAGAAGAACGAAAGAAAATTAAGGATGGAGCTTATCAAGATTATGTAAAAGCTTTTGAAGCAAGAAAGTTGGAATCTCAAAACAATCATAAAGATGCCATTAGCAAATGGATAGAAATTTTTGGAGACAAATTCCCGAAGTATGAGTGAAATTGGTAAACATATTATTCAGGAGCAAGACTCTGATACAAGTATCAAATACTTGGCGGCACAGAAACAGCTATATATGAATGGCAAAGCAACATTTGCTTTTCAGGTATTAATTGCTGTGCCTATTCCAATTTTAATTTCAATTGTAACGCCACTTTTAGGAAAGGAAGAACAAAGCATAGTTTGGATTTTTGTGCTTTATAGCATCATTGCCACATTTCTTGAATTTTTCTTTGAAGACAGAGCAATGAAATTAAAGAAGCTGGCTGCTTCTATTCAGGAAAAATTTGATACTTCGGTTTTATTGATTGACTGGAATAAAACACTTATTATTTCAAAGCCAGATGATGGAATCATTTTAAGATTTTACAATAAGTACATTAAAAAGAATAAGCTAGATAAACTGTACGGTTGGTATTCAAATGAAGTATTGCCGGTAAATACAAACATTGCGACACTACTTTGCCAAAGAACGAATTGCAGTTACGATTTTACATTAAGACAACGCTATACGAATACAATTCTATTACTGGCTGTTGCTACATTTTTAATTCTATTAATTATTGCTGGGCAAAATGAATTGACAGTTCCAAATTTCATTTCAACTGTATTATTTCCATCACTACCAGTATTTGTGTTGGCATACAAGCAAATAAGCACAAATAAAGAAGCAATCGAAAACCTGAAAGAACTGAAGGAGTTAATTGAAGGAAGATTAGAAACGCTTCGCATCAATGACCAAGTTGAACCACACTTAATTCGACAAATTCAAGATAAAATTTATCTTAAACGCATTAACAGTCCACTATTGCCTGAGTGGGCTTACAATTTTTTAAGGCAAAATCTGGAAGATGAAATGCATTTTTCAGTCAAGGAAAAGGTTAAAGAACTAATGAAATAAAAGAAAGCGATTAAATGGCAATCAAAAAATCAGAATTATACAGCTCACTTTGGGCAAGTTGTGACGAACTGAGAGGTGGAATGGATCCAAGCCAATACAAGGACTATATTCTTGTGTTGTTGTTTGTGAAATATGTAAGCGACAAATACGCCAACGACCCTGATGCAATTATTGAAATCCCCGAGGGTGGTAGTTTCAAGGATATGATTGCTCTAAAAGGCAACAAAGACATTGGCAACCAAATCAACATCATTATTGGTGAACTGGCTAAGGCCAACGACCTGAAAGGAGTGATTGATGTGGCCGACTTTGCCGATGACGACAAACTGGGCAAAGGCAAAGAAATGGTGGACAGGTTGAGCAACCTGATTTCCATTTTTGAAAATCCTGCACTCGACTTTTCTAAAAACCGTGCAGGTGGCGATGATATTCTGGGCGATGCCTTTGAATACCTGATGAAAAACTTTGCCACCGAAAGCGGCAAAAGCAAAGGACAATTCTACACCCCCAGCGAAGTGAGTCGTGTAATGGCTAAGGTGCTCAACATTCACAACGCTACCAACCGCACTACGTTTTATGACCCTACTTGTGGTTCGGGTTCGTTGTTGTTGAAAGCACTGGACGAAGCCGATGGCAAAGGCACTATTTACGGACAGGAAAAAGATGTGGCAACGGCTGCTCTTGCCCGAATGAATATGATTCTGCACGGACAGGAAGCCATTGAAATTCACCGAGGACAAAGCACTTTATCCGACCCGTTTTTTAAAGACAGCAACGGCCACCTGAAAACTTTTGACTTTGTGGTTGCTAATCCGCCTTTTTCATCCAAGAACTGGGCAACGGGCTTCGACCCGCAAAACGACCTGTACGGTCGTTTTGAAAAAGACGAAGAAGAAAGTACCAAAACTGGTAAAGCAACATATAAAACGCCACCCGATAAAAATGGCGATTATGCCTTTTTACTGCATATTCTCAAATCGCTGAAAAGCACGGGAAAAGGGGCTTGTATTCTGCCGCACGGTGTGCTGTTTCGTGGCAATGCAGAAGCTGAAATCCGCAAGAGTTTGATTTTGCGTGGCTATATAAAAGGCATTATCGGGTTGCCTGCCAACTTGTTTTACGGTACGGGTATTCCTGCCTGCATTATTGTGATGGACAAAGAAGGAGCCGATGAACGCAAACACATTTTTATGCTGGATGCCAGCAAAGGCTTTATCAAAGACGGCAACAAAAACCGTTTACGTGAACAGGACATACATAAGATTGTGGACGTGTTCAACAAACAGATTGAACTGCCCAAATACAGTCGACTGGTGAGTGTGGAAGAAATCAGCGACCCGAAAAATGATTTTAACCTGAACATTCCCCGCTACATCGACAGTCAGGAAACCGAAGACATACAAGACATTGCTGCCCATTTGCTGGGCGATATTCCCAATGCCGACATTGATGCACTGGAAGAATATTGGAAGGTGTATCCATCGCTACGCAAGCAACTGTTTAAAGACGGACGCAAAAACTATTCGCAGCTTACCGTTGAACCTGCACAGGTGAAGAATGAGATTTTCTCACACCCAGAGTTTGTGCAGTTCAGCAAAGAAATGGATGCCGTGTTTGAAGGTTGGAAAACCAAGAACACCACTTTTCTGAAAACGCTTCAACCGGGAATTAAACCCAAGCAAACCATTCACCGCATTTCGGAAGATGTACTTACTACCTACACAGGCAAAGCCCTGATGGACAAATACGATGTGTACCAGCATTTGATGAACTATTGGAATGAAGTGATGCAAGATGATTGCTATCAGATTTCAGCCGATGGCTGGAAAGCCGAACTCAGCATCATCAAACAAACCAAAACCGCCACCGTGTGGGATTGTGATTTGGTGCCCAAGTATTTAGTGATCGACCGCTACTTCCTTGCCGAAAAGCAAGCCATTGAAAAACTGGAAGCGGATAAGGAAGCCATTGCGAATCAACTCACGGAATTAGAGGAAGAACACAGTGCCGAAGATGGATACTTTGCTGAACTGGATAAGGTGAATAAAGCCAATGTGCAAAAGCGATTGAAGGAATTATTGGCAGCTAAACCTAAAGGCAAAAAGCAATCTCTGGCAATGGCAGCAGAACCCGAAGCAGCTTATGGCGAACAAGCCTTATTGGAGCAATATCTGGAACTGACCGAAAAACAAACTGAACTGAACAAAAAAATAAAGGAAGCCAATACCGACCTTGACAAAAAAGTAATTGAACGCTACAAAACACTCACCGAAGACGAAATAAAGCAATTGGTGGTGGATGATAAATGGATAGCGAGCATAGAACGCAGTGTAAAAACTGAAATGGAACGAATAAGCCAACGCCTGACCCAACGCATCAAAGAACTAGCAGAACGCTACGAAACACCACTCCCAAAACAAACCAATGAGGTAAAGCTATTGGAGGAGAAAGTAAATAAACACTTGGAAATGATGGGCTTTAGAATGGAAACCCTATAAAAAACGAAACCCGCTAGTTTGAATTGCTTCAGGGACTAACGGGAATAAGATGAGGCAAAGATAAGACAGTAAATTTGAAAATGCAAACAAAATCAAAGAATAATGAGGTATAGCGACTTTGAAAGCGTAATGACACCGGCCCGAATGAACCGATACAGGCTGGCTTGCGGAGGTAATACCCGCAAGGCAATGACGCTGTACCGCAAAAACCTGCAACTTACCCAAGAACTGTTTACGGTAATCAGTTGCTTTGAAGTGGCCTTGCGAAACGCCATTGATGCACAGGCGGTTCCCGTGCTGGGTGCAGACTGGTTGAGAGATGCAGCACAACCAGGTGGTGTATTCGATACTACAAGATGTCGCCTGACCAGGGATAATATTAACGATGCTATAGGCAAATTGCACGTGTATAGCCACCACAAGCTGGTGGCAGAATTGGGCTTTGGATTTTGGCGGTATATGTTTGCCCAGCATCAGTTCAATGCTACGGGAAGAATTATGCTTCGGGTGTTCCCTTCCAAGCCAACTTCAACACCGGCTATACAGTACAACAACATTTATGTGTTTAACCAACTGGCAGCACTCAACGATATCCGCAACCGAATGGCACACCACGAACCCATTTGTTTTTTGCCCCAGCAGCCTGTAAAAAACACTACCTATACACGGCAGCATTATAACCTGATACTGCAATTGTTTCAATGGATGCAGATAGACGAAGCGGCTTTGCTTTATGGCTTAGACCATATCAATGCCGTATGCAACGAAATAGATAATTTATGATGGAGATAGCAGAAAAATACAAACAAACCGAAATAGGACTAATTCCGAGTGATTGGGAGGTGAGAACTTTGGGAGAAGTTGGTGATGTTAAAATGTGCCGTAGAATTTTTAACAACGAAACTTCCTCAAATGGTTCAGTGCCATTTTTCAAAATAGGTACATTTGGAAAAGAGCCTGACGCTTATATTTCAAGGGAACAATATGAAGACTATCGCAAACGATTTTCATTTCCAAGAAAGGGTGACATACTGATTTCAGCGGCAGGAACAATTGGGAGAACAATAGTTTACAACGGTGATGATGCATATTTTCAAGATTCAAATATAGTTTGGCTAGAAAATGACTTTTCTACTGTTTCGAACGAATTTTTATACCATATATATCAGGTTGTCAAGTATAATACTGAAGGTGGGACAATTCAGAGATTATACAATAGCATCTTAAAAGCAGCGAAATTCGCATGTCCACCCAAAGCCGAGCAAACCGCCATCGCTACCGCCTTATCCGATGCCGATGCCTTGATAAGCAGTTTAGAAAAACTCATTGCCAAAAAACGAATGATTAAGCAAGGGGCCATGCAACAACTGCTGCAACCAAAAGAGGGCTGGGAGGTGAAGAAGTTGGGGGACTTCATTAGGTTTCAAACAGGTTTTCCTTTTCCTTCAGAAAATTTTACAACAAATACAAAAGGAATAAGACTCATTAAAAACCGAGATTTAAGGAGTGATGACTCAATAGTATTTTACACTGGCGATTTTAATAAGGAATTTATAGTCGAGAATGGTGACTTATTAATTGGAATGGACGGTGATTTTGAGCCCGTTCTATGGAACAAGGGCAAAGCTCTTCTGAATCAACGGGTAGGTCGTGTAAATAAACTGAAAGAAATTTCTATTCCTTTCTTATCGTATGTTCTAATTAAGGAGTTAAATGAAATTCAAATAAGAACAAGCAGCACAACCGTAAAACATTTATCACATTCGGATATAGAAATAATTGAAACGCTCTTGCCATCGCCAGAAGAACAAACCCGCATCGCCACCATTCTATCCGATATGGATACCGAGATAGCGGCATTGGAAACCAAGTTGGAGAAATACCGCAAGGTAAAATTGGGAATGATGCAGAATTTATTAACGGGGAAAATACGATTGATTTAATATGGCACAAGAAATAGTACAGAGTTTAATTACACCTAATGCTCACACCATCAACAAGGTGTTTTCGGAGAAGGACCGATACTACATTGACATTTACCAGCGAGATTACAAATGGCAAAAAAGTCAGGTAGAAACCTTACTTCGTGATATCGAATTGCGTTTCAACCTAACAAAGAGAAACATAAGCGACCCAAAGAACATCAAAAAAGATGTTTTAGAGAACTTCAAACCCTATTTCCTAAATACTTACCTGACCTGTAAAACGAGCAACTATGTTTCTATAGTGGACGGTCAACAGCGATTGACCACCTTTCTCATAATGCTAATTGCATTAAAACGCCTTGTTGGTGAAGTGCATAAAAATGAAAACTACAGCATAAAAACAGTCAGTACCACCACTTTGGAAAAACTGATTTTTGAAGCAGACGACTTTGACAAGCCCGAGTACTACAAGATATACAACCCCAATCGCCAAAGTGCTTTTGACTACATATTGGGCAATTTAGAAACCTATGAACCCAAGGACGAAACCCAAAAGAGAATTGTAGAAAACTTCGGAATCATTTCAGGGTATTTCAATAGCTTTTTTAAATCCGATGTTCCTGAAACTCCAATTGATGTTACCAAACTAACCTACTACATCTACTACATTTTAGAAAAGCTCAACATAGTTGAAATACACATTGAACAACAGGAAAATGTAGCTACTATTTTTGAAGTGGTGAACGACCGTGGTTTAGGTTTAAAGCCCTATGAAATTCTCAAAGGCAAGTTTCTTGGTAATTTATACAACCAGCAAAAAGAAAAAGCCAACGAAATTTGGGTGGAACTTCAAAACAAGTATTACAACAGCGTAATCAAGAACAGCACCGAAAACGATATAGACCTTGATACCTTTTTCAAGCTGTATTTACGGGCAAAATTTGCCGAAACTGAAAACGATTACAAGAAATTTGAAGACAAGTATCATTATGAAATTTATTCCAACCAAAAGATTCTGAATTTCTTCAATCGTTTTGAAGATACCGAAAAGCTTTATCAATGGGTGGTGAATGACTTTAAATATTTTGCAGAACTGCATCTTTACATAAGAACAAGCTACGATAATGAGTACCTGATTTTTAATAAGCTACTCGACCAAAATCAGCAGTACTTATTGATTGTGTCGGCAATTGAATTGAACGACAAGCAGGAGAAAGAAAAAATTACCTTGGTGGCTAAGAAGTTCGACCAAATGCACGCTACCATTCGTTTACTGGATTTGTATGACAGTAACGACTTTCAGGATTTGGTCTATAAACTGCTTCCAAAAGTCAGAAACAAAACGCTTCAGGAAATCACCGAAGCATTTGACACGGTATTGATTGAATTTTTAGAAGGCGAAGAAATCATCACCAAAGGAGCATATGCCGCTATTGGAGATTTGTACAAGTATGAACTATTTCAAAACACCCGCAACCGCTGGCTGAATTTTACCAAATACACGCTAATGCGAATTGATAAGTATTTGGCAGATGTTTTAGACAAGCCTTCATATTGCAAAGACACATTAGCTGACCTGGAAGAACGATTCAACAAAAACAACAAAAAAGTGTACGGTATGCACTTAGAGCATATCTATGCCAACAACGATAAGAACAAGAAACTTTTCACAGACGAGCACGGTATTTTTGATGAAGCAAAATTCAACACGGTAAGAAATAAATTAGGAATGGTGCTTTTGCTGAAAGACAAACAAAATATCAGCAGTAACAATGATTATTACTCACTCAAAGTAGATGATTATAAAACGAGTAATTTGATTTGGAACGAATTGCTCGTTGGTCATATGGATTCAATAGATAGAAGAAACTTGCCCCAACACATAAACTTCACCACTGTAAATCCAAATGTAGATGGTGTGTTTCCAATTGATATGCTGGAAACAAGACAGAAGGAAACTTTTGAAATGCTAAAATTGATTTGGGGTTTTAATTAAATGCTTATGAGCAAAGTAGGACAAATAGAACGTGCCACCCAAAACCGTGTAGTCAAGCTTTTTCAGGAAGTTTTGAAATACAACTATCTGGGTAATCTTGAAAAAGAAGAAGACAATAGCAATATAGATGAAGCTTTGCTCACGGCTTATCTTACCAAAAAGGGCCATAGCGAAAACCTGATTAGTAAGGTGCTGTATGAGTTTAAGAAGATTGCCACCATCAACACCAATGACGACCTGTATCAGGCCAATAAAAATGTGTATGCTGCTTTAAGGTATGGCATCAATGTAAAAGAAGAAACAGGTCAAAACAAAGAAACCGTTTACCTGATTGACTGGAAAAATCCGCTGGAAAATGATTTCGCCATTGCAGAAGAAGTTACCATCAAAGGGCAGCACAACAAACGCCCAGATATTGTGCTTTACATCAACGGCATTGCTCTTGGCGTATTGGAGTTGAAACGCAGTACCGTTTCTGTTTCAGAAGGCATTCGCCAAAACAACGACAATCAAAAACATCTTTTCATCAAACCGTTTTACACCACCATTCAGTTGGTAATGGCAGGGCAAGATGTGGAAGGTTTGCGTTATGCAGCCATTGACACCCCTGAAAAGTATTACCTGAAATGGAAAGAAGTCAATGAAGAATTTAACCCGAACGATACGTATCTGCTGGAACTCACCAAACCCATCAGGGAAAAAGCAGCCCAAGCCGAGAACCTGCTCGACAAGAATATTATTGAAATGTTGGGCAAAGAACGGCTCATAGAAATCCTACACGATTTTGTAGTGTTTGACCGTGGGCAAAAGAAATTTTGCCGCCCGAATCAGTATTTCGGTATCAAAGCCGCACAAGAAAGCATCCGCAACCACGAAGGCGGTATTATATGGCACACGCAAGGCAGTGGTAAGAGTTTAACAATGGTGTGGCTTACCAAATGGATTCGGGAGTTTAACCCCAATGCCCGTGTGCTAATTATTACCGACCGTGACGAACTGGATAAGCAAATTGAAAAGGTTTTCAAAGGAGTTGACGAGCAAATCCTTCGCACCAAAAGCGGAGCCGATTTGATAGATAAACTTAATGCCACCACACCGTGGTTGTTGTGTTCACTCATTCACAAATTTGGCAATAAAGAAGAAGGAGCAGATAAGGCAAAAGATTATGACAATTATCTTGAAGAACTGAAAAACAGTTTGCCCAAGGATTTTAAGCCCAAAGGCGAGTTTTATGTATTTGTTGATGAATGTCACCGAAGCCAAAGCGGAGACCTGAACAAAGCAATGCGTAAAATTTTGGGAGATGATGCCTTGTTCATTGGTTTCACCGGAACGCCACTGATGAAAGCCGACAAACAAAAGAGCATCGAGATTTTTGGCAAATACATTCACACCTACAAATTTGACGAAGCCGTAAAGGACGGAGTGGTTTTGGATTTGCGTTATGAAGCCCGTGACATTGAGCAGAAAATAACTTCACTGGATAAGATTGATACCTGGTTTGACAGTAAAACAAAAGGCTTGACCGATTTTGCCAAAACCGAACTGAAACAAAAATGGGGCACAATGAAAAAAGTGTTCAGTTCGGTTGGGCGTTTGCAGAAAATCGTTGCCGATATTCTGTTAGATATGGAAACCCGTGAACGCTTGCAAAACGGTAGAGGTAATGCCATTTTGGTTTCGGATAGTATTTACAATGCTTGCCGTTTTTATCAGTTGTTTCAAGATTCAGGATTTACCCGTTGTGCCATTGTTACATCTTTTGCCCCATCGCACAGCGACATTAAAGGAGAAGGCGAAGGCTACACCGAAAAGTTGATGCAATATGACATTTACCAAAAAATGCTCAACGGCAAAACTCCTGAAGACTTTGAAGACGAAGTAAAAAAACGCTTCATTGATGAGCCTGCCCAAATGAAATTGTTGATAGTAGTGGACAAGCTACTCACAGGATTTGATGCTCCGAGTGCCACCTACTTGTACATCGACAAGAGTATGCGTGATCACGGTTTGTTTCAAGCCATTTGCCGTGTAAACCGTTTGGATGGAGACGATAAGGATTACGGCTATATCATCGACTATAAAGATTTATTTGGTAGCTTAGAAAATGCTTACAAAGATTTTACTTCTAAAGCATTTGAAGATTACGACCAAAAAGATGTGGAAGGCCTTCTTTCCGACCGATTGGCAAAAGGCAAAGAACGATTGGACGATGCCTTGGAAACCATTAAAGCCTTGTGTGAAGATGTAGTTCCGCCCAAAGGCACACAGCAATACATTGCTTTCTTCTGCGGAAATCCGCAAATCAAAGAAGACCTGAAAGACACCGAACCCAAACGGGTTGCTTTGTACAAGGCAGTTATTTCTTTAATCAGGGCATATGCCAATATAGCCGATGAAATGGAAGAAGCGGGCTACACTACTGCTCAAATTGAAAAGATTAAAAAGGAAATTAAACACTTTGAAAGTGTTCGTAAGGAAATCCAATTAGCCAGTGGCGACTGGGTAGATTTGAAACAATACGAACCTGCAATGCGACATTTGATTGACAGTTACATTGCTGCTGAAGAAAGCAAAAAGGTTTCAGCCTTTGATGATTTCAGTTTAGTTGAATTGCTTGTAAAAGATGGAAAAGGAGCTTTCGAAATACTTCCTGAAAGCATCAAAAAGAACAAAGAAGCAATGGCAGAAACCATTGAAAACAACCTGCGAAAAGTAATCATTGAAGAAAGTCCAACCAACCCCATTTATTACGAGAAAATGAGTGTACTGTTGGACGAACTCATTAAACTCCGCAATGAAGAAGCCGAAGCTTACGAGAAATATTTAGAAGAGATTGTAAAACTTGCGGTAAAAATCAAAAAGCCCGAGACCAGTAACGAATATCCGTCAAGTATCAACACCCAAGCCAAACGGGCATTGTATGACAATCTTGACCGTGACGAACAATGCACCATTGCGATGGACAGTGCCATCATTTATGGCAAACACGATGATTGGGAAGGTACACTTTCCAAAGAAAAGCATTTGAAAAATAAGGTTGTAAAACCAGTATTGGAAGAATACGACAAGGCAGAAAAGTTAGACCCAATTTTTGAAGTGATTAAACAACAAAGAGAATACAAGTAAGCAATGGAAGAAGTAAAGGTTTTACATATTACTTCCAATTTGAGCATTGATGTTGTTCGCAAAGACATCAAGAATATGCACTTGGCTGTTTATCCGCCAACGGGCAGGGTTCGTATTGCTGCACCCTTGCGAGTAAATGATGAAGCAGTAAAACTTTTTGCCATTTCAAAAATCAGTTGGATTCGGAAACACCAACGCAACTTTGAAGCACAAGACAGACAAGCACCCAGACAGTATAAGGAACGGGAGAGCCATTACTTCTTAGGCAAACGCTACTTACTGAGAATTACCGAACACGATGCAACTGCCAAAGTTGAACTAAAGACAAAGACCTACATTGACTTATTCGTAAGACCCAACACGTCAACTGAACAGAAACAAACCATTCTCAATGAATGGTATCGGACAGAATTAAAGAAAATGGTTCAACCATTCATTGACAAATGGCAACAGCAAATTGGTGTAACCGTTGACGACTGGCAAGTAAAACAAATGAAAACCAAATGGGGAACGTGCAACATTGAGAAAAAACGAATTTGGATAAATCTGGAACTGGCTAAAAAACCGATACACTGTTTAGAATACATCATTGTTCACGAACTCATACACCTATTAGAAAGACATCACAACGACAGATTTCTTTCACTAATGGAAAAGCATATGCCCCAATGGAAATTTTATAGAGAAGAATTAAATCGTTTACCGGTAAGCCACGGAGAATGGACATACTAACAAAAAACCCACGCTATTTGCAAGCACATTGCCAAAGCCCCGCAAGCCAACGCACAGACCAAAGCTTTGTCAAAGAGCTTGCAAAGCCAACGCAAGAAAAAAGAAATTTTAAAAAATGCCCAACCGCACAACAAAAGACAATGAAAATGACAGCAACAAATAGACTGACAAACCACGGCAGACAAGGAAGCACTGGTGGTAACAGCCGTTTGCCGCAATGGGGGCTGACGTGGTTAAATCAAGTGCAGTGCTTCTATCAACATTTGTGCTTGGTTGACAGTGAAGTGCTCCGAAATCCCCCACTGCGGCAAGCGGCCAAACGTGTGTGTCTTGAATCAATGACCTAGTCAGGTCATTGAATGCTTTTCAGAAGATGGAAGCCAAATAAGTAGAGGACAAACAGAGCAGTGGAGCTCAAGCGAATCGAGTGGCCATGCTACCAAAGCGAATTTGAGAGGTCTTCCAAAGACGGCTGTCAAGAGCAGTCTTTAAACCACCTGATGCTGCATTGGACGGAAACTTCCTTTGTGGTGAACGATTAGGAAAAACGGGAACACGTATTCCTGTAGGTGCGTGCATAGGAGCTGAATAAATTGAACTGCCTATTAAGCCTCGTAAGCGCAATAGACAGAGTCGAAAACAGGTAGCTACGTTTGTATCTGTGAAAAGAGTGTAATGGACGACTTGATTACTGATTACACGACTCTCGGGGTAAAGGCAGCAGGAACTATGCATAGGCTTTTGAAAGGAACAAGAGAAGTCAATACCGCGCTGTTAAATTGTGAAAGGACACAGCCATTTAAGGATTAAATGAGGTATTGGCGGCAGACCTGCTCGTAGTAGTGAAGAAGTAGCCGAAAGGTTACGGAGCGAAGGGGCAGGCTAGTTTAACCAATTATAATTTACAACCGCAAGGGATGATTGATTATTATGAGGTAAAATCACAACCAATTACCAGGCTAATGGTATGGCAAGCTTACAAGAAAGTAAGGGCTAACAAAGGAAGTTCCGGCATAGATAACATGACTTGGGAGGCATTAGACAATAATCTAAACGCTGAGTTGTATAAGCTATGGAATAGAATGTCCTCCGGCAGTTACTTTCCGCAAGCTGTAAAAGAAGTTAGCATCAAGAAAAGAGATGGAGGAACGAGAAAATTAGGTATTCCCACACTAGTAGACCGCATAGCGCAAGAAGTAGTAAAATCACATTTAGAGCCATTAGTAGAAGCGAAGTTTCATCCAAGTAGTTATGGCTATCGCCCCAATCGAAGCTGTCATCAAGCCATAGAGCAATCCTGTAAGAATTGTTTCGGACAAGATTTTGTTATAGACTTAGATATTAAAAGCTTCTTTGACACGATAGACCACAATCTGCTGAAACAAACGATTCAATACTATTGCAAAGAAAAGTGGGTACTGCTCTACATAAGCAGATGGTTAAAATCAGGCATTATTCAAGAGAACGGCTGTTACATAGACCGATTAACAGGCACGCCACAAGGCGGAGTTATCAGTCCACTTATAGCCAATATCTTTATGGATATATGCTTTGATAAATGGATGAGTAAAAACCATCCTGAAAAGCCATTTGAGCGCTATGCAGACGATATAGTTGTGCATTGTAAAACAGAAAAGCAAGCCAAGTTTGTTTTAAGCCGAATAAAGCAGCGCTTAATGAAATGCAAATTGGAAGTGCACCCTACTAAGACTAAAATTGTTAACCTAAGAGGAGCATCAGAAAAACGTTATACAAAAAAGTATGACTTTTTAGGATTCAGTATACAACCTCAGTGGTGCAAGATAAAAGGTAAAGGGATGCTACTTCCGAGTATACGTATCAGTAATAAATCGGAACAAAGCATTATAGAACGATTTAAGACAATGGAACTGCACAAAAGGAGAATATCAATTGAAGAATTAGCCAAAGAACTAAGACCAATAATAAGAGGTATCATTAACTACTACGGCAAATTTTCTACTGGACATTTAAGGCACGTATGCCACCAACTAAATGTTCGCCTATTAAAATGGGTAAAATGGGAGAAGGGCTTATACAAAATGAAATCTTTAAGTTGGCTTAGGGCAAAGTTCAAAACAAAACCGCATCTTTTCCCACACTGGCAATTGGTAAATCCATGATGTTTAAATACATTCGTGATGAAACTAGAAGAGCCGTGTGAAGGGAGACCTTCAAGCACGGTTCCGTGGGAACGTAGGGGTGAAACTCCCCTGCGTGACCCGATTATGCCCAACCGTAAAACGAC
>WBZL01002833.1_pt1 | contig 16468 bp, 14 predicted proteins | sample 5204291 | NCBI WGS metagenome assembly WBZL01 (sample SAMN12344345, study PRJNA552823) | activated sludge metagenome | biome: Activated sludge suspended growth; feature: Nitrification reactor; material: Wastewater; isolation source: activated sludge from nitrification reactor of wastewater...
TCTATCGCTAAGTCAGATAGTAGCTTATCTGGCAATAATTGGATAATTTCCGTCGCATTCATATGCAAATGTTATCCTTATTCCTAAATACAGCTTATCTATTTATTCAGAGTATGTGAATCTTCCGGACACTTATGGTGAGGACACCGACCAATACTATATATTATTTACTTCCTATTGCAATTGTTTTATTAGGTATATCGCTGATAGCACCTTCTAAAAATTTTATGGAACTATAATTGGCTGCAATATTGATACGAATCCAACCATAATAAATATCGGCACTACTAGAACTTTTTTTCATGCCAAATGCCAAATACACATCTCCTTTATTATCCGCACCTAAAGATAAAGTACCTATTATAGCAGCCATATATTCATTAGTACGATAATTTTCCGTAATATCATTATATAATGGTGGCATATCATCTTTGGAAAATAGTTTTACAAAACTATAGATATCATACACAGGAGCATCGTTTACAGCAATTGCCAAATCATTTCCTTCATATTGTACATATTGCGAGTCTACTGTTGTGTATCGCTGTGTGCCGAATAACAAATCGGCAGCACCATCTTGGTTGAGATCTATTGAGTCTATTGTAAAACTTGGAAATACAGCACTGTTGGTAGTTGTTTTATTATAAGTAAACTGTGTAATGTTGGGATCGTCTTTTTCTTTTTTACAAGAGGTGGTAATGAGTGTCATTAACACTAAACAGCTCAATAAAATTTTTGTGATAGATGTTTTCATAACTATTGTTTTTTATACTTCGAATTTGAATCTTATTTGTCAAATTGTAAATACCTAATGAGTATATGATGTATATCAATTAGAATTCGTTTGTATAAACACGAAATTGTATATTGTAGATATCCGGTTTTTGATTATTGGGTGATGTTCTCAATAAACAACATTTGCATCACAGTTTTCGTTCTTGGTTCGGAAACATGAGATTCCCACTTTCGTGGGAATGACAGTTGAGTGGGAATGACTGGTCTAAGGAATGACTGGTTCTAAGAATAACTTTTTTGTTATTTGCCAAAGTTTTTTAAGATTACAAAAAATGCAATCACCGCAAGTATTGCTAATGCAATTTTGATAGCACTATATGGTCTTTGCCCTTGCACTTCGCCAGTTCTACCATTAATGATAAAACGATACACTTTTGTATGATAAGCATAAGCGCTTATCCAAATAGGTAATAAAATATGCTTAAATGAAATTTGCTCATACATAACATGCATGTGTCCTATGCGCTGTTCATCTCCGCCGATATCTCTTTTTATTGTACTTTTAATAATATCTTCCATCACACCTTTTGCTACATCAAAACCTTGTTTCACATCGGTTTGATAGCATTCCGTTTGGAAACCACTAATGTAAGCTTCCTTATAGGTTGTCAAGTTTTGCAAGTCCCAAGGCTCTAAATTGCGTGTAACGTGATCTGGTAAAGATTTACTCGCCAGCACACAAACATCATCAAATGTATTGCTTACTTTACCGTTTACGCTTGTCCATTTTATTTTTCTTTCTTTTTTGTTGGCATCTTCATAATAATAATCTCCACGTTCACCGTCATATAATGTAGTCGCATTAGAATCATAGGTCCAATATGGCATATACAAGCCTTTTAATTTTTCGTTTATGGTGGCATACTTTTTTAAATCATTGGGTGCAAACCATAAGCCATTTATCCATTGCACAAAAATCTGATGCGCGTTTTTATCATCTATTTTAAATGGTAATAGATACTTTGGTTTTAGTATGGTCGAAGTGGTGCCGCCTTGTATCACCAATGGCGAAGCACAAAATGCGCAATTGTCAGATGTTAGATGCGGTTTTAATGTTGTTGTTGCGCCACAATTATTGCATTTTACAGTGCTAACTGTTTGCTTTTCCTCTTGATTAATTTTATTATTGATGAAATCGTGATAGTCAATTTCTTCAATATTTACTTTTTCATCCGATGTAATTATTTCATTTTGTGCGCCGCAATATTTACAGGCTAACTTTTCCGTGCCTGGCGCATATTTTAAAAGTGCACCACAATCTTTGCATTGTAGCTCATTGCTAATATTTTGTTGGTTTTCGCTGAAATTATCGCTCATGGTTTTTGGTTTTTTATGATAAAAGAAAATTGGCAAACAAGAAATCTTGTTTGCCAATCCTATTCATTATAATAATTATAAAGGTGGTGGTGCCAAAGGTGGTGGCACGGAGTTAAGCACTGCTGCCAACTCTGGTAATGTTGATGCGGCCGCCCACGCTGCCATGCCAGCTTTCCACACTAATGTATCGGCTTTTAGCTGTCCGCTTTGTGCCATTTGCGTCAATGCAGGCACATCGAATGGACCCGTTTGTGCACCATTAACAGCGACAAAAATTTGCATCACTGGTGGTGGCACCGCGCCTCCACCTTGCTGCGCGTTGGCAATGCCTCCTTGCATGATACCACCAAGTCCAACGCCAACAAACGCACCAGCCAAACCGCCGCTTTCTGCTGCCTTCTCAATGCCTTGTGCTGTTTTCCATTGCGTCAATTTTTGCATGTCAATTTTATCCAAACGAGAGAGTTCGAAAATTTCTTTCTTCACTTCATCTGGCATCGAGATATTTTCTACTAAAAGCGTTGTCACTTTTAGTCCATATGCATCAAAATCGTCTGATAGTTTTTCGGCACCAAACTTGGAAAATTCTTCTAAGTTGGAAGCAAATTCTTCAATTTTTAATTTGCTTTCTGCGATGGCATCTGTTAGTTTAGTTACTACTAAAGCACGCAATTGGTTGGCAATTTCTTCTGTGGTAAATTGTCCATCTGTGCCTACAATTTCTTTCATAAATTTTCCGGCATCCGTAACGCGGAAAGAGAAATTACCAAAAGCGCGAATTTCTATCATACCAAAACGAGGATCGTTAAGTGTAATCGGATTTTTTGTTCCCCATTTTTGGTCTGTAAACTGCTTTGTGTTCACATAAAAAATATCCACTTTAAAAGGCGAATTAAATCCATATTTCCAACCTTTTAATGTGGTTAAAATCGGCATGTTGGCAGTGGTTAATTCATACCTGCCTGGCTGATACACATCGGCTAATTTACCTTCATTTAAAAACACTGCAACTTGCGACTCACGAACGGTGAGTTGTGCGCCTGTTTTAATTTCATTCTGAAATCGTGGAAATTTCCATACGATCGTGTCGTTTGAGTTGTCTGTCCATTCGATAATGTCAATAAACTCATTTCTAAAAGTGTCTAAGATTCCCATTGTTTTGGTTTTATTAATTTTGATACAATTTATAAAAATAAACTCATTTCGAGATTATATAAACTACTATTTTTCTATAAAAGTTCCGCAAAATACTGTAATAAATAGAAAGTAATCTGTAATAAGTATAACAAATTCGCTACTTTTGGCTTATTAATAATTCCTACTATTTTCATGAAAACAACAGCACTTACAGACACACACGTTGCGCTTGGCGCAAAAATGGTTTACTTTGCCGGATTTTATATGCCAGTACGTTATACTTCCGATTTAGACGAACATCACTGTGTGCGCAATGGCGTAGGTATGTTTGATGTTTCACACATGGGCGAGTTTATTCTAAAGGGTGAGCAGGCATTGCCATTATTACAAAAAATTGTTTCTAATGATATTTCAAAATTAGAAAAAGGGCAGGCGATGTATGGATATTTGCCCAATGAGCAAGGAGGAATCGTCGATGATTTATTGGTGTATGCATTAGAAGATGGTAATTATATGTGCGTGGTGAATGCTGGCAATATCGACAAAGATTGGAATTGGTTTAATCAACACAATACAGAAAATGCTGAACTACACAACATATCGGAAAATGTGGCACTCTTAGCAATACAAGGACCGAAGGCAGCCGCTGCTTTGCAGTCGCTTACCGATATTGATTTATCATCTATACCATACTATCGATTTAAGCGTGGCGTGTTTGCTGGAGTAGAAAATGTTATTGTATCTAATACAGGTTACACAGGTGCTGGTGGCTTTGAGTTGTATTTTCACAAATCAAATGCTGTTGCTGTTTGGAATAAAATAATAGAAGCAGGCAAACCTTATGGATTGCAGCCAATAGGACTAGGTGCGCGCGATACCTTGCGATTAGAAAAAGGATTTTGCTTATATGGAAATGACATCGACGACAGCACTTCACCTTTAGAAGCAGGCTTAGGCTGGGTCACCAAATTCAATAAAGATTTTATTGCTAAAGAAATTTTACAGCAACAAAAAACGAACGGCTTATCTAAAAAATTAGTCGGCTTTACAATGGTAGATCGTGGTATTCCTCGTGGTCATTATATCATTAAAGATGCTCAAGGAAATCCAATTGGTCAGGTAACATCAGGCACACAATCGCCAACACTCGGCATTGGCATTGGCTTAGGTTATGTAAACATAGAATATAGCACGATAGATGCAGAAATCTACATTGACATTCGCGGCAAATTATTGAAAGCGAAAGTGGTAAAACTGCCGTTTTTATAATCTAAAAATATTCTAAACCACATGATAAAAAATGCATTTAAAATTAGCATCGTCTTTACAGTATTCATATTGTTACTATTTTATATTGCAATCAGTACCGCATGGTTTGGAATCTCTACTGGCGTTGGTGGTGATTTTTGCGAAGCCGCCAGAAATGGCTTGATTAAGCAGCCCGCAAACTCCTATTCCAATATTGGTTTTTTAATTTCCGGATTGGCTTGTGCTTGGATATTGAGCCATAAAGATATTGACAAATCAGGCGCCTTTTTTAAGCATCCATTTATTCCATTGTTCTATTGTTTAATCACCATTTTATTAGGGCCCTGTTCCATGGCCATGCATGCTACAGAGACAGCACTAGGCGGATTGTTCGATATGAACAGCATGTATTTATTTGGCTCTTTTATGTTTGCGTTTGCCTTGGCGCGTTATTACAAACTCCATTCTTTCGTCTTTGTTATTCTATATTTTAGCAGTGTGTTTTTGTGTAATTATGCTGGCACATTCAAAACAGTATTTGGTTATAATTTCTTTCCCGGAAGTGCGGCATTTGGCGTGGTGTGTGTGCTTGGTATGTTGTTTGAAATATTGAATTACAAAAAGAACAAACCAGATATACAATTCAAATATGCAATATATTGTTCGCTATCTTTTTTAGTTGGTTTTGGTGTATGGCAATTTGGATATGATGGTCATTGCTTCTGCAATCCAAATTCCTTGTTTCAATGGCATGGTGTATGGCATTTACTGTGTGCTTTATCTACCTATTTTCTATTTCAATTTTATATCAGCGAAAAAACGCCTGAATAGCATGAAGTGGCTCGTGTGCATTATTATTGGTGTATTCGGTATAATTGCCTGCAAAGAAAACAATATTAACACATCAGCACCTGATGCTTATTTAGGCAATACCTATATCAGCCATCGATATAAAGACAGATTAAGTGCTGTGCAATTAATTGACAGATTAAGTGCGGTTTATCCAAATGCAGATTCGCTTATACGTGCGCAATATGATGTAACAGTGTATCGTATTTTTTACAAAACACACAATTTTCAAAACCAAGAAATTAGCGCTAGCGGCTTGGTGTATATTCCGGAAATTCGACATTATTTTGCGCCTGTAGTTTGCTTTCAACACGGCACATGCATTCAAAAGCAAGAAGTACCTTCTATTGCTGCCAATTTAAGTTATTATGTACCATTCATCATTGCTAGCGAAACTGGCGCTATTGTTTGTGCTGCTGATTATATTGGCTTAGGATTTAGTGATGGAAAACATCATTTTTATGAGCCTAATGAAGAAGCAAACGCTGTGGTTGATATGCTAGGCAGTGTGCAGCCTTTATTAAACAAAACCTATCAAAAAATAACATTTGATGATAGTGTATTGCTATTTGGATATTCACAAGGTGGACATGCAACGCTTGCCGCTCAGCGACTATTAGAAACGAAATATGATGCTCATTTTCATATACAAGCAAGTGCGCCAATGGCTTCGTGGTTTTCATTCGAAAATTCATCGCAATTGAATGTGTTGAAAGCTGCGCTTCCTTTTGATTTTCCTAGTGCTTATGCTTACTTAATAAATAGTATTCAATCGACACAATCTGTATTTTCATCGTATAACGAAATGCTACAATCACCTTATGATTCTTTGTGTAGCGTTTTATTTGATGGCACAAAAAGTACTGGCTATGTCAACTCAAAATTTCCTGCTACATTTCATGCAGCATTACAAACTTCATTTGTAAATGAGCTCAATAGCAATCCTGATAATAATTTTATCACCGCACTTAAAAAATACGATATTATCAACGATTGGATTCCTAAATCGTCAACACGTTTTTATCATAGCCAAGGTGATGAAATTGCATTTTATGACAATAGTGAAATTGCCTATAACACTTTCAAAAATAAAGGTGGTAATGTTCATCTAATCAATCTTGGAAATTACAATCACTTTGAAGCAAACATCATCGCTATTGACAGTGTTCGAAACTGGTTTTATCCATTAATAAAAATTAAACCGTACTAGCTGTTGCTTAAAGCTTTTATGAAGTTTGATTATGGTATGTATTTTATTAACGCAATTTTTTTTCTCAGATTTGATGTATGAGATTCCCACTTTCGTGGGAATGACATTTGCGTGGGAATGACGTTTGCGTGTGAATGACAATTTTATGGGAACGACAGTTCCCTATTGCTGGTGTTCACACCAAACAACATTTACAACACAGATTTTTCCTTTTGAGAATAAAGTAATTCTAACCTATTGTGTGGTTTAAGGTTGAATTTAAGGTTAAAGCATTTATTTTTACAGCTCCTTTTTAATTATACTGAATGATAGATTATGCTGAACAGTTTTTACATTCTGTTGTTATGTTTATGGTAATATGCAAAGTAAAATGCAGTATATAAAACACATTGTTTATGTAGCAGTTTTGATTTCAATGTCATCGGTAATGGCGCAGTCACCGATTGCTATTTATGATTTGACGCAATATGAAAATCGCATTTTACAAAAAAATGACACATTATATGTTGTCAATTTTTGGGCGACTTGGTGTAAACCATGTGTGACGGAATTACCATTTTTTGAAAGTAATGCGCAACACTTTTCTGAGTTTCCTGTTAAAATTATTTTGGTGAGCCAAGATGCCAAAACGCGCAGTGCGCAAGTCAGCGATTTTTTAAAAAAGAATAATTATACATCAGAAGCATTTATTTTGTCGGCAGGTAATCCGAATATTTGGATAGACAAAATTGACAATCGTTGGACAGGTGCTATTCCGATGACACTTTTTTATAAAAACGGAAACAAGGAATATTTTCATGAAGGCGAATATTCGACCGCTGAAGAATTAGAAAGTTATATTCACACTAAATTATAAATTATGCAAAAAGTACTTATCACCTTATTCGCTATTATTAGCATTTGTTTTACGACACAAGCACATCACGGTTATCATGTTGGTGATAACATTGCTGATTTTTCTTTAAAAAACATAGATGGAAAAAATGTGTCATTGGCAAATTATACGAAAGCCAAAGGCTTTATAATTGTTTTCACTTGCAACCACTGTCCCTATGCCAAGGCCTATGAAGACCGCATTATCGCGTTAGATAAAAAATATGCTGCTTTAGGTTATCCTGTTATTGCTATCAATCCGAATGATGCCGTGCAATATCCAGAAGATGACTATGCTAGCATGCAACAACGCGCAAAAGAAAAAGGATTTACGTTTCCATATTTACACGACGAAACACAAGCTGTCACAAAAACTTTTGGCGCTATTAAAACACCACATATTTTTATTGTGAAAAAAGAAAACACAAACCTCAATTTGAAATATGTAGGTACAATTGATGATAATTGGGAAGATGCAAGTGCAGTAACGGAAACATTTGTGGTCAATGCAGTTGATGAATTATTAGCAGACAAGCCTGTTAGTGTTGCTAACACAAAGGCTGTAGGCTGTAGTATTAAATGGAAAAAACCTTGATAGAAAATTGAAAAAAATAAGTTACTAAGATTCCCACTTTCGTGGGAATGACAATAACATATTATAATGAAATTACTTGTGCGGTTTGATTTAGATTGTATTTTTTTCACTAATTGTCCTAACAAGCATATTGTATCACTTTATTTCTTAGCAAAAAAAGTAAAAACGAATTGTCATATTACAAAAATGAATGTCGTTTGCGTCTATTAATTGCTCAATTCATTTTTCATAAAATCCATCAACTCTTTTACATATTCTCTAGAGAAGTTAAATTGAATACCTGCTGTTTTATACATCTCTGGAATTGATTTTGTATAGCCTAATTGTAGCGCATTTTTATAATTGTCAATTGCCACAGCCTTATTTTGCTTATAGTTTCGCCATACTGCAATTGCACCTAATTGAGCAATGCCATATTCAATATAGTAAAATGGCACTTCAAAAATATGCAATTGTTTGTGCCATAATGTTTTTCTGAAATCTTCATATAAATTCCAATCTACAATGTCTGCACTTAATTCTTTGTGTAATTCCAGCCATTTATTTTCACGTTCTGTGCTATTATGATTCGGATTGGTATATATCCAATGTTGGAATTTGTCGATTAATGCTATCCATGGCAACATCGTGATAATGCCTTCTATATGTGTTTCGATAGCACGTTTTTTATCGGCATCATTATAAAATGCACTTAAGCCATCAAAGGTCATAAGCTCCATGCTCATCGAAGCCAATTCTGCCATTTCCGACGAAATTTCTTGATCGAAATTATACGGCAATGTGCGCATTAAAAAGGAATGCACGGCATGGCCTGCTTCATGCACCATTGTTTCCAAATCGCGATGTGTGCCTGCGGCATTCATAAAAATGAAGGGCACGCCAATTTCTGGTAAGCTCATGTTGTAGCCACCAGGTGCTTTGCCTTTACGCGAGTTTAAATCCAAATAATGCATATTATCCATAATAGCAATACACTCGGCGAAATAATCATCTACTTGCGTTAAACATTTGACAGATTTTTCGATAAGCTCATCTTGCGTGGAAAATGGTTGCAAGGCAGGCAGGTTGGCTACATCGACTTCTAAATCATAAGGAAATAATTGTTCAACTTGTAGTGCTTGCTTTCGTTTTGCATAAATTTCATTTACCAATGGAATTACTTCTGATTTGATAGCTTTGTGAAATTGCTCACAAGCATGCACATCATAATCAAATCGGCCTAACTCGGCAAACATAAAATCTCGATAGTTTGTAAAGCCAGCATTTAATGCCATTTGATGACGAATTTTCAGCAATTCATCAAACAAATTGTTCAACTTTTCTTTGTCTTGAATGCGTCTGTTGTTTACTTTTTCAAAAATTGATTTTCGCAAATTTCTGTCTTGTTGTTGCAAAAAAACGCCTGCTTGCGGCAAGGTAAATTCTTTGCCTTCGTGCTCAATGGTCATTGCGCCAATAGTGGCACCATACTCTTGAGACAAGAGTTGTACTTGTTGTGAAAGTGGAATATTTTCCTCTCTAAATAATTGTAATTGTGCTTGAAGGTGACGCAGGTAAACAAAAAATCGCTCTTGGTCTAAATCCTTTACGAATGCAGATGTAGCCAGTTTTTTGTTTAATTCATTGCCGATGCTCATCCAGTTAGGCATTATGGTTTGAATGAAATCTTCGTATGCATCTTTAAACGTTTCATTGTCTGTATCACAGGTTTGGCGAATATATCGCCAGCGATATTCTTCATCAACAACTGCATCTGTTTCACTGCGGTCTGCCAGCCACTGCAATACTGCCTCTTTGCTTTCGATTGGTCGTTGTTGTAGTTCCTGGTAAAATGATTCGATATTTTGCCAGCCATGCACCACCAAATTTTCTGGCAAATAGTTTCTTTTTTTGCGAGTCACTGTTTTCATACTATTTATTAAAATTAAAAAGACTTATCAAGCAAGTGTACTTGATAAGTCTAACAATTATGTAATAGATTACACTTTATTTTTTGTCATGCGTGGTTTTGCCACAGATTGTTGTTGCACATTCATGTCTTTTGCTGGTGCATGATGTTTTTGAGTCGTTGTTTTTACACTAGATTTGTTTTCCTCACCTTCAGCAGATTTTTTGAAAATATCAAATCCTTCGAGTGCATTATACCATTTCACCAATTTTTTAATATCAGAAATGTTTACGCGATCTCTGTCAAACGTAGGCAATATTTTTCCTAAGTAGGCACGCAAATCGTCGTTCGATGCATTTGCATCAACTAAAGGAGTGCTATCTTTTTGATTTTTCATTTCGATGAAAACATCTAACAACAACACGGTATCGTCTTCTGTATAGATTGAAATATTTTCTAAAGGTGAAAACATGTGCTGACGATTAGAATAGAATTTTTTATTAGAATCATCTAATTCACTCAATATCAAACCATCGTTTCTGTTTGCCACTAATTTTTTTAAACCTGCCACTCCTGTAACGGCAATAATTTCTCTGAATTCCATTTTTACTTTTTATGTGGTAAAAGTAAGAAATGTTATGGAATGACAGAAAAAAAAGATGTTAATAGAAAAGATTATTGTGTAATGGTAATTTTTCCTGAATATACAATGTTCTCATTGTTTTGCTCATAAAACATTTTCACAAAATAATTTCCTGCAGCAAGTGTTGTGTTTATAGTAATAAAATCTGTTGGATAGGCAACTGCTTGTTGAAATATTTGCTGACCAATGAGGTCATATATTTCGACTTTCCAGTTTTGATAAGATGCACTTTTCGGAATTGGAATTGAGAATTGACCATTAGAAGGATTAGGGAAAATAGCTAGTTTTTCCTGCATTAAATTTTGCTTGATATGAGTCGTGCGATTGCAATTAAGCCATGGATAAATAAAGTGCGCTATATGACGTTCTGTGCTATCTAAAATGGGTTGGTTGATGAAGTTAAAAATGATGTCTGGAAAAGTTAAATTCATAAATGGCACATGTCCTCTGCCTATCCAATCTTCGAACTCTACGCGAATGCCTTTGCGCAGCATTACTGGATATTGAGCTTTGCCTCCAAATAAAACTGGCAATGTAGGAATATGGAATGGATTGCCATAGTTGTAGGGCACGATTTCATCTGCTGAGCCATGAATAATGAGCATATCAATGCCATTTTTGTTTATCCAATTCGTATCTAATATGGCACCAGAAACACTAATACAAGCTTTTGGTTTCACCAAATCAAATTTATGGCGTAAAATATAATCAGCGCTATCGCCATTTGCTTCAACAATCCATTGTTGATATTGTGCTGGTAATTGCTGCAAGCTGTCTAAATAACTAATAAACATGCTGGAAACAGCTCCTGCGGAAACACCACCAATAAATGCACGTGAAGTGTCGATACGATATGGATTACCATTTTGATAGGTCAGCATCAAATGGTCCACTGCTTCTTTGGTGTCTATCAAGGCACGAGACACTGCTTTTACCATTACTTCCTCAGAGAGCAAGCCTAATAAATTAGGCTCTTGTCTATAATCAATCGAAACAGTAACATAACCACGTTTAGCGAAATAGTCGCACATCAACACAATATCCGGACTATTATGGTCTAATAATTTCAGGTAAGCACCGCCATGAATCAGCAACATAATTGGACGTTGTGCCAATGTATCGCCGTGCGGTTGATACACGTCATATTTTAAATCGATATATTGACCATCACTTTGTTTCTTACGTGCATATTTAACGTCTTTTGTAATATCTACTCTATTAAATACTTGCTGAATATATCTGCCGTTATTACAATCATCTGCATACATATTGACTGTAATACTTGTAAAAAATAAAACAAGAAGTAAAAACGGATTTTTCATGTCAATAAATTTCAATTAATGTACAATATTTATTTTGCTCGTATAAATATATTCTTCTTCGTCTTTCTGGTAAGCCAATTTTATAAAATATGCACCATTTGGCAGATGTTTATCTATAAAAACATTTTCTGTAAATACAGGAAAATTGGTTTGGTACACATTTTTTCCGCTGATATCATACATATCAATTGTTCCATTGTGGTATTTTGCTTCGAATGGAATTTTAATTTGGAAGTTACCATTTGAAGGATTTGGAAAAATCGAAATGGGCGAATCCATAAGGTGTTGTTTGATACCAGTAGTTAAGGCATCACACGTTAATAGACTATAGCAAAAATTTGTTATGTGACGCTTGGTGCTATCCAACACGTATGGATTAAAAACTACAGCTAATGGGTTTTGACCAAAGAGTGCACCTAAGTTTAAGCCTCCAACAAATGGAACATGATTATAGTTGACCCATGTTTCTAACTCAGAACGTAAGCCTAAATGTTTATATCGTTTATCTATTAAAGAGCTGCCCATTAAATTCGGAAGCATTGGAAGTCCAAACGGATGTCCATAACTATATGGAATTACCACATCAACCGTGCCATGCTGCGACAGTAATGCTGGATATTGTCTGTTTGGTTTTATCCATGCAGTATCGAGTACGGCACCAGAAACATTAATCATTCCCAATATATTGGCACCACAGAATTTATCATCGAGTAATTGTTGTGCATTAGGTACCACTTGTTCTATCCATTGTCTATATTGATTAGGCATTTGGCTAATGCTGTCCAAAAACATGCCATGTAAAAAGCTTACTGTTCCTGCTGAAACGCCACCAATAAAAACAGATTGTAAGTCTATCCTATACGGATTATTATAGTGCAATGTTGTATCCACGATTCTGCAAAATGCCAATCGAGCGTCCATCACGGCACGACCAACCGCTTTTATCATATTTTCCTCAGATAGTAAAGACAATAAGTTGGTCTCTAAGCGATAGCCTATAGAAATAACGACATATCCTTTTTGTGTTAAATCTAAAGCCAACTCTACGATATCAGGACTTTTTTTATCTAATAATGGAATTTCCAAATAAGCACCACCGTGCGCCAATACCACCAATGGTCGATTTTGAGCAGTGTCATTTTTTGGTTGGTAAACATCGTATTTATAATCAAGCCAAGCACCATCACTTCTTTGTAACTTTGCATATTTGACATCGCTGGTAATGGTAACATCTTGGAAAATTTTTTGTTTATATCTACCATTAAAACAATCGGTGGCGAAAATACTTGATTGAAAGGCTAGAAATAATAAAAGCGTGTAAAAAATTCTATACATCTGAATTGTTTATCTATTAAAATTAATGCTATTTTTTAAATTATTTATTGCTACTTATCGACCAATGTGTGTTCTTAACTTTTGTATATTTTATGATTTTAATAAACAAAATCTGTGTTAAAACAGAATAGCACATTCTGTATATTTGTATATGCCTTTTAAAATACACTCGTCTTATCAACCATCAGGAGATCAACCATCAGCTATTGAACAGTTGAGTGAAGGCGTTTTAAAAGGCGAAAAATATCAAACACTGTTAGGTGTAACTGGCTCCGGCAAAACTTTTACCATTGCCAATGTGATTGAAAAAACACAAAGACCTACTTTAATATTATCACATAATAAAACGTTAGTAGCACAACTTTATACAGAGTTTAAAGAGTTTTTTCCAGACAACAAGGTAGAATTTTTTACCTCGTATTACGATTATTATCAGCCAGAAGCTTATGTTGCCGTTACGGATACATACATCGAAAAAGATTTATCTATCAATGCAGAAATAGAAAAATTGCGACTCAGCACAACCACATCATTAATGAGTGGCAGGCGAGATGTTATCGTAGTGGCGTCAGTGTCGTGTATATATGGTTTGGGAAATCCAGCTGAATATAAAAATCAGATTATACGCATTAGCAAAGGACAAACACTAAGCAGAAATACTTTTTTATTTGATTTAGTAAGTATTTTATATGCACGCACGACAGCAGATTTTCAGCGTGGTAATTTTAGAGTGTTAGGAGACAATGTAGAAGTATTTCTTGCCTATGCTGATTATGCATATCGAATTACTTTTTGGGGCGACGATATTGAAGAGTTGGAATCCTTTGACCCTGTGTCTGGAAAGCGAATAGAAAAAATGCAAGACATTGCTATCTTTCCAGCCAACATCTATATCGCACCACGCGACCAATTGCCAACTATTATTCATGAAATACAAGATGAGCTGACAGCACATGTAGAATATTTCAATAAAACAGGAAAACAACTTGAGGGAAAACGTTTAGAAGAGCGTGTAAATTTCGATTTAGAAATGATTCGCGAGCTCGGCTATTGCAGTGGTATTGAAAACTATTCTCGATTTTTTGATCGCAGAAATCCTGGCGATAGACCATTTTGTTTGTTAGATTATTTTCCTGATGACTTCCTGCTTGTAGTGGACGAAAGCCATGTTACTATACCACAAATTGGTGGTATGTATGGTGGCGATAGAAGCAGAAAACAGAATTTGGTGGAGTATGGTTTTCGCCTGCCTAGTGCTATGGATAATAGACCTTTAAATTTTGGCGAATTTGAGTCTTTATTAAATCAAATCGTATTTGTGTCTGCAACGCCAGCAGATTATGAATTAATGAAAACACAAGGCGAATTTGTAGAGCAAGTTGTTCGTCCTACTGGCTTATTAGATCCACCAATAGATGTACGTCCAAGCCTAAATCAAATCGATGATTTATTAGATGAAATACAAAAACGTATCTCGATTAATGAACGCATACTCGTCACTACGCTTACTAAAAGAATGGCGGAAGAGCTAGCAAAATATTTAAGCAAATTGAATATTAAATGTAAATACTTACACAGTGATGTGGACACGATGGAGCGTGTTGAAATTATTCAAGGATTGCGTATCGGCGATTTTGATGTGTTGATTGGTGTAAATCTGTTGCGGGAAGGCTTAGATATTCCAGAGGTTTCTCTTGTCGCAATTTTAGATGCAGACAAAGAAGGATTTCTGCGCAACGAACGTTCGCTTACACAAACTGCAGGTCGTGCCGCCAGAAACGCAAACGGTTTAGTAATTTTTTATGCCGATGTGATGACGAAATCTATGCAGAAAACTATAGATGAAACGGAGCGTCGTCGCGAAAAACAAATTGCTTATAATATTCAACATCACATCACACCAAAAACTGTGCTCAAAAGCAAAGAAGAAATTCTTCAACGTGCTTCCATTTTAGACATCAGACAAACGGCTGAAACGAAAACTGAAAAAAAACATAGAGAACACGAAGAAAGCATGATCATTGCTGCAGAAGAACAAGGTGAATATTTGTCGACTGCACAAATTGAAAAGAAAATTGCACAGTTAAAAAAAGCGATGCAGCGCGCCTCACAACAAATGGATTTTATGGAAGCTGCTCGTTTAAGAGATGAAATGTTTAAATGGCAGAAACAATTATAAAAAATAAAATAAGCATGAACAGAAAAACAATACTCATCACTGGTGCAAATTCTGGATTAGGATTTGAAGCGGCAAAGCAATTGGCGAAACAAGGACATGAAATTATTTTACTTTGTCGAAATAAAGAGAAGGGAGAAATAGCTGTTTCTGAAATAAAATCTTATTCTAATAATCAAAACATACACTTATATACTGCCAACCTTGCTTCGCAAAAAAGCATAGAAACAGTTGCTCAACAAATCAAAAAAGATATCAGCAAGTTAGATGTTTTGTTAAACAATGCAGGTGGCGTTTTTAATAATTTTCAATTGTCAGAAGATGGCATCGAAATGACAATTGCCAATAATCATTTTAATTATTTTTGGATGACATACTATTTATTTGATTTATTGAAAAACGGAAAAGATGCACGCATTATCAATGTTGCCAGCGACTCACATTACAGCGCAAAAAAAATTGATATCGAATCATTTTATCAAAAAAAGGGAAATTACTTTGTGTTGAGTGCTTACGAACAAAGTAAATTGGCGAATGTATTATTTACTTACACATTGGCGGAAAAAGCAAAACCTTATAACATCACGGTGAATGCATTGCATCCTGGATTTGTGTACACGCCAATAGGCGAGAAAAATGGAAATAAATTTTTTGGAATGGTTTGGAGTGCTGCTTCAAAACTATTTGGTTTGTCAGTAGAGAAAGGTGCGCGCTCGCATATTTATTTAGCAAGCAGTGATGAAGTTAAAGATATCAGTGGAAAATATTTTCATAACTGCAAAGCGAAAAAATCTTCTAGTATTTCCTATGATAAAAACCTACAGGCGATGTTATGGAATGAAAGTGAGCGTAAAAGTGGTTTCACATTTTTATAAAATCTTCTTCAAATTATAAAAAGCAAAACCCGATGTTATTGACATCGGGTTTATTTTTTTCATCGTTTGTTGACGATTACTTTTTTGCTGCTGCTTTCTTAGCTGGAGCTTTTTTTGCTGCCGCTTTTTTAGGAGCTGCTGCTTTCTTAGGAGCTGCCGCTTTTTTAGGAGCTGCCGCTTTCTTAGGAGCTGCCGCTTTCTTAGG
>WBZL01002834.1_pt1 | contig 16464 bp, 10 predicted proteins | sample 5204291 | NCBI WGS metagenome assembly WBZL01 (sample SAMN12344345, study PRJNA552823) | activated sludge metagenome | biome: Activated sludge suspended growth; feature: Nitrification reactor; material: Wastewater; isolation source: activated sludge from nitrification reactor of wastewater...
CTGTGGACCGAGGCCCGTACCTCCAAGGGCGTTGTCGTGCCGCTGGCCTCGCCGGGCACTGACGAGCTCGGGCGGTCAGGTCTGCCGGGCCGCGTCGACCGTCACTTCATGGAGCGGTTTGGTGTGACCACTTAGGGCACTCAGGGCACTGAGGTTTGTGTTGTTGGGACCACTTAGGGCACTCAGGGCACTGAGGTTTGTGTTGCCTTGAAGGCAAAGATAGGGTTCTATTCCCATTTGTTCAGGTTTTATCCTGAAAACCGGCAATCAGGCACACCCGCGCAGGCTTACCAATCGGCCCGTCCTTGGGGCCGGTCTCGCTTAGTAATCCGCCCGCATCCCCGGCTCAGTTCCTCCTCCGGCCGTCGTAGCTCCAAAAGAGCGGAGGCAGCAATTCCTCGATTCCTCAGTTCCTCAATTCCTCGATTCCTCAGTTCCTCAATTCCTCAATTCCTCAATTCCTCAATCCCCCCCCTCACTCCGCCAAAAACAGCATCTTGATCATCCGCCCGTACAGGTCGTACAGCCGCCACTCGCCCTCGTGGGTCACCGACAGGTACAGGATATGCTGGTCGGCTGTGTTGTACACTTTATACGTTCGCGTATCCTCCTGCACGATATAGCTGGACAACACGCCGAATTCGTCTTCCACGTAGATCCGGTCGGAAAACCGAGGAATAGGGGAGGCGGGACCGTTGCCGATCACGTAATCCGCATAAAACAAGGTATTGAACTTGCTGCCCTTGTCCATCCAGCCCGGAATGCCGGCCAGTCCGGTGGCGGCGGAACGGGCGGCGTACTGATCGCTGGTATTGAGCTGCGGGGCGGTCCGGAAATACGGCCTGGCATAGGCGCCGTCGCTGCGCGTATAGGCCTTCATCCGGATCTGCTCGGGATTGGTCTGGGCAAAAGCCGTTGTCAAACAGAGGGAAAAACCGGCTGAAAGGATAGCAAATAGGAGCATTTTGTTCATGGTCGCTGGATTAAGAACGTACCTGACAAAGGTCCGAAACGCGGGCTGATCTTTCTATTTTTTGACGAATTTTTCGACGGCAACGCTGTTCCCTTTTCCTGCAGTCAACAAATAAAACCCTGAGGGAAGCGCTGAAATGTCCAGTAGTGTGCATTTGAACCTGCCATTGTGACAAAAATAAATGCCAATTAATTCCGTCACATTTTTTTATTTTTTTTCTTCTATAATCAAATCCGAAAACCGATTATATGCAACTGATAATCAGGCCTGTATCATTGTATGTATGAGTGGTTGGAGGTGATTTGTTTTGTTTTATTCATCCTAAAAAAATTATCATGAAAAAGTTCGTAAAAACACTTGTTGTCCTTACGTCGGTCCTGGTTTTGGGCTTGTCGGCTGAGCGGGCTTCCGCTCAGGTTAACATTGTCACGGATCAGACCTGGCAAGCGAGCCAGAACATGAACGGTCCCTGGGGCCCCGCCTTTCTGGTTGGCGCCTGTACCAACAACTGTGTGCTCCAATGTCTGTGTCCGAACTGGAACGGTAACCTGAATATCAATACCTGTGCCAATGCGCAGCCGATTTGGGGAACACCGCCTCCGGCAGATTGTTTTTACCCGGCTGCTACCTTCTTTTTCCGCCAGACCTTTAATCTGAATTATGATCCGACAGACCCATGCACCACCGTTAACGGAACGGTCCTGTGGCAGGCGGACAACTCCTCCCGGATCTGGATCAACGGCCAGACTGCCGGTAACCTGACCTCGCCGGCCAGCGGATGGAATACGCCCAACGGGCCGATCAATATTGCCCCGTATCTGGTTCCCGGCCAAAACACCATCATCGTGCAGGTGACCAACCTGGGGGCAGGCGGTTGTCCGAATTTCGCTTTCCTCTCGCTTTGTCTGACTGCAAATGTTGTACAACAACCGGTGGATGCTTCATTCGGCATCCTCCCCACACCGACAACCGGCGGCTTCAACTTGTCCTCAACCAATGTCCAGAACCCGAACTTGTACCACGAATGGTATTTTATGACGGGACCTGGCCCCAACGGTCCATGGACTCCGGTTGGGTACATTCCCGGCAGCGTGAATTTTTCCAATTATCTCGCACCCAACTGCGTTTTCCTCCGCATTATCCATAGGGTCTCCACAGCTCCGGATTCCAATTGTGAAGAATGTGAGGATGACGTTTTTTACAATTGCGGCGGGCAGTTTAAGGCCATTCCGGATGAAGAAAGGGCGGTTATTGATTGTGCCGAACTTCGGGATTATGAATGGCCCACAACGGGCTTCGGCGGGACAGACAGCGGCTTTGGCAAAGTCCAGGTCGGCCAGGAACCGGGCGCCGGCGTCCAACTCCACCCCAATCCCTCCAAAGACCTGCTCAACGTCACCTGGGATAAACTGGAAGTCAATGCTCTCAAAGTCGTCGACCTGAACGGCAAGCAGCTCCTGGAACAACGCATTGACCCGGAAACCAATGCCCTTGAACTGGACATCAGCAGCCTGCCCGCGGGCATTTACCTGCTCGAACTGTCGGGCGCCTACGAAAAAGTGGTCAAGAAGTTCAGCGTGATGAAATGACCATTGGGGGGTAGTCGTAAGGCTTAAGTCTTAAGTCTTAAGTCGTAAGTCGTAAGTTGTAAGTCGTAAGTTGTAAGTCGTAAGTTGGGTTCCTGAGCACAGCCGAAGGATAAGTCGTAAGCGGGAGATCCTGAGCGAAGCCGAAGGATAAGTGGAGGCTGCAACGGACTTAAGGCTATGCGCACTAATCGGTGTGGTTCATTATTCATCGCCCGCTGCGGGAACAGGTTTCGGAGTCGATTCCTGGACCCGCAGCGGGCGTTTTTTTCTTACGCATTTTAGAGACCTTGCCAGGTGGTCATGAAGGGAATGCAAAATGCAAAAGAAAAAATTTAAAATACAAAAGTGAGGTGTGCGGGGATGGCAAATATGCGGTCAAACCCGGAAGCAACCCAATACTTTTACATGCTCACCTTTACATTTTTCATTTTACATTAAAAAAGGATCACCCCACAATCCGGCCTTCCACCGCCCCGAACCCCACGCGGACGCCGCCCTGCTCCGCCCAGCCGCGCATCCGGACCGTGTCGCCGTCCTGCAGAAAAGTCCGGGTTGAGCCGTCTTTCAATTGGATGGGCTTCGTGCCGGACCACGACAATTCCAGCATTGATCCGTATGATCCCGGTTCCTTTCCGCTGATGGTGCCCGAGGCCATCAGATCGCCTATCCGGATATTGCACCCGTTGACGGTATGGTGGGCCAGTTGCTGGCACATGTTCCAGTACATGTATTTGAAATTGGACCGGCAAATGACCGTTTCATCCCCCGCTGCCGGCTGCAGGCCGACCTCCAGGTGGATGTCGTAGTTCTTTTTGCCGGTATACTGCAAATAGGGCAGTACCGCCGGTTCCTGGACGGGGCCTTCGGTGCGGAACGGCTCCAGGGCATCCAGCGTAACCACCCAGGGCGATATGCTGGAGGCGAAATTCTTGCCGAGGAACGGCCCCAGTGGTACGTATTCCCATTGTTGGAGGTCGCGCGCCGACCAGTCGTTGAACAGCACCATGCCGAAGATGTAATCCTCAGCTTCAGCGGTGGAAACGGACTGCCCCAATTCGGTATTCCGCCCGATGATGAAGGCCGTTTCCAGTTCAAAATCCAGCCGTGCGCTGGGCTGAAATACCGGCTGGTCAGCCTCCTTCGGTTTTACCTGACCGGACGGCCTGCGCACGGGCGTACCGCTGATCACGATCGAGGATGACCGGCCGTGGTAACCTACCGGCAAATGCCGCCAGTTGGGCAACAGGGCATTGGCCGGATCCCGGAACATCATGCCCACATTGGTGGCGTGTTCGATGCTGGAATAAAAATCAGTGTAGTCGCCGATCTCCACGGGCAGGTGCATCGTCACCGAGGATTGCGGGATGAACACCTCGGGCCGGGACCGCAGCGGCGAATGCTCGTCCGACAGCAATTGCTGCACCTTCAGGCGTACCGCCGAGGTCGTCCTTTTTCCCAACCGGATGAACGGATTCAGGGAACTGTGGTTGAAAACGGACTTGTCCACACCGGGGATATCCAGGTGCTCCAGGTCGGCAACAGCGTAAAGGTCCAGGATCTGGTCGCCGATGGCCACGCCTGCGCCGGGTGTCTCACCCTCCATGGAAAAGATCCCGAACGGGAGGTTGTGGATCGTGAAATCGGAATTTTCGGGTATGGGAATCCAGGTTTGCATCTTATTTATTGATTCGATTTTTGGAATGATCCGATTGTTGGATTGATTTGACCAAGAGCCAGACGTCAAAATCGGATCAATCGGACAATCCATTCATTCGGATTAATGCTGATTTTCCATCCAGGAGCGATAATACACCCCGTCGTCGAGCTTGAGCGCGTTCTCCGTGATCATCAACGGCTTGAAGGTGTCGATCATCACAGCCAGCTCTTCGGTCGACTTTTTGCCGATGCTGCGCTCGTAGGCGCCTGGGTGCGGCCCGTGGGGGATGCCCCCCGGATGCAGGGAAATATAGCCTTTGTCGATATTGTTGCGGCTCATGAAATCGCCGTCCACATAATACAACATCTCATCCGAGTCGATGTTCGAGTGGTTGTAGGGCGCCGGGATGGCCTTAGGGTGGTAGTCGTACAATCTGGGGCAGAACGAACATACCACGAATGCCGGCGTCTCGAAGGTCTGGTGTACGGGCGGCGGCTGGTGCACCCGTCCGGTGATGGGTTCGAAATTGTGGATCGAAAAGCCGTACGGGAAATTGTAGCCGTCCCAGCCCACCACGTCGAACGGGTGCGAGGCGTACACCAGGTCGTGCAGCATGCCCTGTTTTTTGATCCGCATCGGGAATTCTCCCGTTTCGTCGTACGTCTCCAGCCCGGCCGGCAATTTGTAGTCCCGTTCGCAGAAGGGCGAATGTTCCAGCAATTGCCCGAACCAGTTCCGGTACCGCTTCGGCGTGTAGATCGGATGAAAGGATTCGGCGTACAGGATCCGGTTGTCTTCCGTGTCGAAGTCGATCTGGTAGATCATGCCGCGCGGGATGATCAGGTAGTCCCCGTATTCGAAATCGATATTGCCCAGAAAGGTGCGGAGTTTGCCGGCGCCGCGGTGGATGAACAGCAGCTCGTCGGCGTCGGCATTCTTGTAAAAATAATCCCGCAGCGATTTGCGGGGCGCCGCCACGCCGATATGGATATCCTTGTTGACAAGCAGGGGTTCGCGGCTATCCAGAAAATCATCTTTGGGCGCGGCGTTGAACCCCTTGAGCAGACGGGCCTGCATGTTCTTTTCAACGGCAATCTTCGGCGTGACATCCCGGGCGCCCCGGATCTCACGCACCATGGTCGGGCGGTGGATATGGTAGGACAGGCTCGACATGCCGTCAAATCCGACGGTGCCGAAAAGCTGTTCGTAGTACAGGCCGCCGCCCGGTTTCTCAAAGATGGTATGGCGTTTGGGCGGTATGTTGCCCAGTTTATGGTATATTGGCATAGGACTGAAATTGAATACGAACGATTGTTCGTACAAAGATAAGGAAAAATAAAAAAGGGGTATTCCTCAGAACACCCCTATCTCACTTTCAGCAATACAATTCAATACTGCTTACTAATTTTCTGCATCCGGTTTATTGCAATTCGAAACGGACGTTATCAAAGCAGGCATTCACGGTGGAGCTGCCGCTGTTGAAAGCGACACCGAAATCCTCATTGATCGTCGACATGTCGGTGATCGGCGTGCCGCCTGCCGAGAAGGCCGTCAGCGGGATGGTCACGGTGATCCACCCGGGCGTCATGTACGAGCCGGTAGCCTCCCAGGGTTTCCAGTAATACCAGAAATCGCCGGAGCTGCCCTTGAACCGCCAGGCGAACTCACCGCCCGTGATCGGCTCCAGGATGTTGACGTCGAATTTCAGCACATAGCTGCTCACGTTGGTGCCGATCACGTCGGCCGGGAATTCGTTTTTGCCGTTGCGCCAGAAAAAGCCCGTCCAGCCGGACAAAGAGCCGTTCACGCGGAAATAATTGGAGCCGTCCAGGCTCAGGTCGGGGTCGTTCTCGTTATCGCCGGTATCGCCCCACCAGCGGTTCAGGTTGTCAAAGTTGAAGAACACCAGCGTCGGATCGGCCACCACGTCCACGCCCTGGAAGTTGATGGGCGGCGAAGTGGTGGTTTCGTTCTCGGAGGTGACAAAGGTGATCACGCCGATCCCCTTCTGCACGTCGGGGGGCACGACCACCTGCAGGATCGTGGCCGTTTTGATGCCGAACATGGTGGCTTTGATCCCGACCGGGAAGATGACGTCGGTCAGCAGGTCCAGTTTTTCGCCTTCGATCGTGATCATTTCACCGGGTTTGGCCTGGGTCGGCATGCTCAGGATGATCGGTACGTTGGAGGCCAGAATGGTCAGTTCCTGGGTGGAAACCGCCATGTCGCCGTTGCGGGCCACCAGCGTGAAAGCGCCGGAGAGGGTGCCCGGCGGAACCGTCACCGTCAGTTCGGTTTCGGAAGCCGATACAATGGTTCCTTCCTTGTCGCCGCCGAAGATCACTTTCACCACCAGGTCCAGGTCGGTACCCGTGATGGTGATGTCCTTGTTGGCCTGGGTTTCCATCGGTGAGAAGGATTCGATGACCGGCTTGACCAGGCCGAGCACCGCTGTGGAAGCCACCGACTTGTTGGCCGCCGTGTTCAGGGTAACCGCAGCTGCCGTAGCGTCATCGGGTACCTTGACGGTGAGCTCGGTCGCCGAAGTGTTCTGGATCTCCCCATCCTTGCCGCCGCCGAAAACTACGGAAGTCACCAGGTCGAGATCCGTACCGGTGATCGTCACGGTTCCGCCGTTCTTGGCCGGATTCGGGTTGATGTCCGCAATTGCGGGCACCACCATGACGAGCGAAACCGCCGATTCGGTCTGAACCTGGGAGGCGGCGATCAGGCCCAGTTTGCCATCCTGGGCATCAGCGGGCACGGCCACAACGAGCTTGCCGGCTTCCCGGCTGACAAATTGGTCTACGCTGCTGCCCCCGCCGAAGACGACCTTTTGGGCCAGGTCGAGGTCCTCGCCCTCAATGGTCAGTTCCGCACCGGCTTTCACCGGGTTGGGCGATACCAGCAAAGCCATGGGAAGCGCGATTTCCAGGTCCGTTTCCGATTCCACCTGGATCGGGTCGGGTTCGCCGTTGGAAACGACCACCTTCCCGGTCTGGGCGTCATCGGGAACCTTGACCTCCAGTTTTTCCCGCGACTGGCTCTGGAATACGGTCACCGTTTTTTTATTGTTGAAAATGACCTCCCTGACCAGATTGAGGTAGTCTCCGTTGATGGTGACGATATCGCCCGGCCGGACCCTCGCCGGAGTAATGGAAGTGATCGTAATGGGTTCTGAAATCGTCAGGATGGTCTTGGTTTCGATGTCGCCGTCGGGCGTTTTCAGGACCACTTTTCCGTCCACGGTGGCTTCGGGGACCGTAATGACCAGCAATTGCGGGGATCTGGACTTGAAAGACGTCACGCTCACCCCGCTGGTCAGCACGATCTCGGAGACCTTGTCGAGGTGCTCCCCGATGAATTTGAGGTCGCCGCCCCGCAAAACCGGCGACGGACCAAAGCTGTCGAGCCGGATCACTTCGGGGTCGTCCTTCTCGCAAGAGAGGAAGGAAAAACCCGCTGCCAGCGCCAACAGCATGATAAGGGTACTTAATCTGTATTTTGTCATGATGATAAACGGTTTGGTACGGCAGGCAACCGACTGGTATTCCGGCCGGTTCCCTTCCATAAGTTATTTCTCAACGATGCGAACATTGTCGAACGCGATGTAGACCGGGTTTGCCCCGTCAGCCGGGCCGAAGAGCATCATGGTCACGTTCGTCAGGGATGAAAGGTTCTCGATCATCCGGGTGCCGGTGGCGGCGTCGGCCGGGTCGTCCTTGTAGTACTTGAACTCCGTCAGCGGTATGGAGATCGTTTGCCAGCCGTCCGTGGTATACGGTCCGTTTTTCCAGGGTTGCCAGCGCGCGACAGCGGTAGCCGCGGCATCGCGGCCGTGGTCTTCGGCGTAGGGGCCGAGGAAGATTTCCATCCGTACGTCTTTCCACTCGATGGGCACATTGGCCTCAAAGCGGAAGACCAGGTCGTTGATCGAACCGGTCGCGAGGGGCCGGTTGCCGCGGCCCCGCGGGGCCCAATACTGCATGGTGAGCTCATTGACCCACATCCAGGCGCCGTCGGCGTCGTTCTTGAAATAGGCGTAATTGCCGGAGCAGGGCGCCGGATCGGGGTTCTCGGCCGCATTGGCGATGGGCGCCGTCCAGGTTTCGTGCAGCAGATTGTCAAAATCCAGGATCGTATTCCGGTCGTCGCGGAAATAGAAGGACGATCTGGCCTTGCCGAATTTTGTGCGCAGTTCGATCTGACCGGGTACGGAACCGTCGGGCACGGTCACTTCCACGAAGGTCTTGTCGTAATTCACCACTTCCGCTTCCTTGTCGCCGGGGAAGAATACCTTGGGTTCAAAGAAAAAATCGCCGTACAGCACAGCCGTCTGGCCGTCGGGAACGTACTCGCATTTGATGCCGGTCAGCACAGGGCCGGGCACGTTCACCGAGAAATCATAGCGGTACTCGCTGCCGTCGCCGAAGACGAACCGGATCTGGTTGGTCACCTCCGCAGGGACGGTGCTGGGTACGTTGACCAGGATGGTCTTGTTGGTGATGTACGTCGGGTTGAGGGTGGCCCGCTGGTCGTTGAACCACATTTCGCGGGTATCGCCCAGGTTGTCGCCCACAATGGCGATGAGGTTGCCCATAAAAGCGCCCGCCAGCAGGGAATCGGCTTTGGCCGGCTCGGTCGACCTGACGTAGTAGACGACCGGTTCGCCGTTGTTGGCCGCCGGTTCATCCTTTTCGCAGGACGGGCCTATTCCGGCCACGACCAGCAGCAACAGGAGGCGCAGGGAAATATGTTTGATCGAAAATTTCATTTTATCCGAATTTGGATCGGTTAACAAATCGGTTTAATGGAACTCGTATTCCACAGCCGGTTCGGACGGCGCCAGCATGCTGTTGGCCACCACTTCCGCTGCCGGGATCGGAAGGAACATATCGGCATCCGACACGACGATCGTGCTCGTGGCCGGTGTCAGGGTATATCCTTCCATCGTGTTCTCATCCGGTGCGTTATTGCCCTGGATGCGCTGGTAGGTCTCCTGCCGCTGTTGCGCGTTCAGGTAGGCCAGGGCTCCGGCGCTGTCCCGGTAATAAAACCGCTTCACATCGAACCAGGCGAGGCTTTCCAGGCCGAATTCCACCCGCCGTTCTTTCATGATGTCGGCAAAGGTGAGGCTGGTCTTGGGCGACAGCCCTGCCCTTGAACGGATGGCGTTGAAATAGTTGAGCGCGGCGCCGTCGGCGGTGGAAGCGCCCGAACCCAGCGTCGCTTCGGCGTAAATCAGGTAGACGTCCGCCAGCCGCAGCACGTACTGGTTGATGGCTGCTGCCTGCCCGGTGGATACCTTGCCGCCGGTATCGTCGGCGCTGCCGACCACATATTTCTTGAGGCTGTTCAGCAACGGCGTAGCCCCTTCCACTACGATGTTCGGGTCGGTCGGGTCGCGGGTGACGATATTGTACCGGTAGCCGCCGTTCTTCTTGTTGATCTCCGGATAAAAATCGTCGGGCGCCATGTAGATGGCCGGTTGGCGCAGGTCGCCGGGTTCGACGTTCTTCACAAAATCATACGTCACGCATTTGCCGCCCCCCCAGGCCTCGCTGTTGCCGGTGATGAGGCTGCTGCGCGCCCAGTTGGCCTGGCGGCTGTTGCCCAGGGCATAGGAACCTTCCATGAACTGAAAAGCAAAGAGCGACTCCGGGTTGTTGTTGTTTTCGATCTTGAACAGATCGGCGTATTTGGGCATCAGGCTCAGGCCGCTGTTGGTGATCACGTCGCCGGCCAGTTGTTTGGCCTGGTTGAAATACTCGCCTGATTTCGGATCCTTCAGGTCCTGGGCCATGGTCAGGTACAACTTGGCCAGCATGCCTTTTGCCGACCACTGCGTCGCGCGGCCGGGTTCGTCGGAGGCCGGCAGGTTTTCAGCGGCGTAAGTCAGGTCCCGTCGGATGAATTCGTATACGCTGGAACGGGTGTTCTTGGGCAGGAACAGGTTGTTGCTGGTCACCAGCTCCGTCGAATTCTCCACGATGGGCACCTCTCCCCAGTATTCGGACAGGAAATAATAGGCGGTACCCCGGATGAACCGCGCTTCGCCCAATGCCCTGTTGATCACCTCGTCCGGGACGTTGCCGGCTGCCGCCCTGGGCATGTCATTGATGATGGAATTGGCATAAGAGACCACGCGGAACAGGCCTTTCCAGGCGGCTGACAGGTGGGCGTTGCCTTCTGTAAAGGAAAAGTAGAAATACTGCCCTTCCTGGTCCCAGGTATGGTAAAGGTCGCCCGCCATGGCGTCGCCGGCGCACCAGAAAAACTTGTCGTTGAAGTCGAACCAGGGGAAACCGTAGAGGGAGGCTGTTGCGGCCTTGATCTCGGATTCCGAGCGGTAGAAATTATCTGCCGTCAGCCGGTCGACCGGTTTGATGTCCAGGAATTCCTTGGTGCAGGAACTCAGCAGCAGCACCAGGAACAGGGACGCGATATAGTTGAATTTGATAGTCATGATTTTCTTGTTTAAAACCAGCGGTTAAGCGATGACCGGTATAGAGGCCCGGTCCCGCCGTTGATTGTCTAAAAATCGAGATCCAGGCCGAAGGTGAACATCCGGGGCGTCGGATAGCGGCCCATGTCGATGTTCTGCATCAGCGGATCCTGGTTGAACGAGCCGATCTCAGGGTCATAACCTGAATAGTTGGTGAAGGTCTTCAGGTTCTGGATGTTGACATACAACCGCAGCCGCTCGATCTTGTAGCGGCCGGTCAGGGTTGCCGGCAGGGTATAGGCCAGCCGGATGTTCTGGATCCGGAGGTAGGAGCCGTCCTCAATGAAGCGGTCCGACATCCGGTTGTTGCGGTTGTTGTCGGTAGTGGTTGGGCGCGGTACGTCGGCGCCGGGATTGGCCAGGTAAACGTTGGCCGGGTCGGTAACGGAGCCGTTCGGGTCGTTGAGCGCAAACCGGGCGCGGTTGGCGACCGCGGCGGACTGGTTGCTGTAAATGCTCGTTTGCCCCTCGATCAGCACCCGCGAATAGTTGAGCACGTCCAGGCCGTAAGCGCCGTTCAGGTAGATGGTGGCGTCGAACGGGCCGAAAGTGAAGGTATTGTTCAGGCCGAACGTGAAATCCGGGTTGGGATTGCCGATCAGCGTCTGGTCGTTGGTGTTGATGACGCCGTCGCCGTTGAGGTCCTTGAATTTGATGTCGCCGATCCACATGCCGGTCCGGCGGTCTACGAGGTTGACGCCGTTGGGGCGGTCGTCCGTGACGGAGCCCGGCGCCTGCACCTGCACCGCATGGTTGAGGATGTCCTGTTCGTTTTCAAACAACCCCTCCGTTACATAGCCGTAGAACATGCCGAGCGGCTGACCCACAGCGGTGCGGGTGGCCGTCTGGAATTCGCTGTACCAGTAGAGGTTGCGCCAGTAGATCTTGGAGTCGTCGTCCAGCTCAAGCACTTTGTTGCGGTTCAGGGACAAGGTGAAATCCGTGTTCCAGGTGAAGTTCTTGGTCCGGATATTGCGGGTGCTGAGCGCCAGGTCCACCCCTTTGTTCTCCATTTTGCCCACATTGGCGTAAGGCGCCCGGATATCGTTGTAGTTTGGTCCGCCGAGGTAGCTGGGCACGCTCAGGAGCAGGAGCATATCCCGGGTTTGTTTGTTGTACAGGTCCACCGTCAGGTCCACCCGTCCTTCGAACAGGGACAGGTCCATGCCGATGTTATACTGGGCGGTGGCTTCCCATTTCAGGTTCGGGTTGGAAATGCGCTCCAGGCGGTAGGCCGTACCGAACGGCGTATTGAGGGTTTGGAGCGCCGATCCCCAGAGGTAGTTGCCGATGGCCTGGTTGCCCACCTCGCCGTAGCCGACGCGCAGCTTCAGGTCGCTGATAAAACCGAGGGATTCCATAAAGCCTTCGCGGCCGATCCGCCAGGCAAAGGACCCTGAGGGGAAATAGCCCCAGCGGTTTTCCGGCCCGAATTTGGACGAGCCGTCGGCCCGCATGGTGAAGGTGAACAGGTACCGCTCGTCGAAGGTGTAGTTGAAGCGGCCGAAATAGGAGGCGATGGCCGCGGCATCCTTCCAGCCGCTGGTGCGGGAGGTCAGGTCGTCGCCTTCGCTGAGCACCTGGATATCGTTGGAGGAGAAATTCTTCTTGGTCACCTGCGATCCTTCCCAGGTTGACTTCTGGGCTTCCGTACCCACCATTGCGGTGAGGTGGTGGGCGCTGCCGACGGTGAAATCGTAGGTCAGGTAGTTCTTCCAGATCCAGAAGAAGCTGCTTTCCTCGCGCTGGCGGAGCTGGTTCTCGTTGTTTTCCAGTACGCCCCACTTGTAGGTCGGGTGAAAGGCCTTGTTGAGCGAGTGGTTGTTGTCAAAACCGATCTCGCTGCGGAAGGTCAGGCCTTTGGTCAGGGTGGCGTCGCCGTAGATGTTGGCCATCAGGCGCTGACGGCGGAGGGTGTTGTTGCGTTGCAGGGCCGAGGCGACCGGGTTGTAGCTGGTGCCGCCCAGGGAAACATCAGGGCCTGCGTAGTTGCCGTTGATGTCCTTCACCGGGACGTCGGGCTGCATGATCAGGGCCTGCATGATGACCCCGTCGCCGCCGTCGTTGAGGGTGATGCGCTCGTCGGTATTGGCATAGGCCAGGCTGCCGCCGATCTTCATCCAGTCCTTCACCTGATTGTCCAGGTTGATGCGGGTAGTGAAGCGGTCGAAATTGGAGCCGATGATGATGCCGTCCTGGTTGAAATACCCGCCGGAAACGGCATAAGTGGTCTTGTCCGTACCGCCGGATACGGAAAGCTGGTGGCTCTGAATGCCCGCATTGCGAAAGACGGCGTCCTGCCAGTCGGTGCCCGGTCCCAGCAGGGTGGGATCGAGGTAGCGCTGATTGGGGAACAGGTCCAGGTCGGAGGCAATCTGCAATTGATAATCAGCGAATTGCGGGAGGTCCATCATTTCCAGCTTTTTGGGCAGCGACTGATTGGCGTAATAACCGTTGTAGGAGATCTTGGACTCGCCTTTCTGCCCGCGTTTGGTGGTGATGAGGATCACCCCGTTGGCAGCCCGTGCGCCGTAAATGGCGGAAGCTGAGGCGTCTTTCAGCACCTCGATCCGGACAATGTCGTTCGGGTTGATGGTGGACAGCGGGTTGACGCGGTTCTGGCCGTTGGCGCCGCCTGCCCAGTCGAAGCCGGCGACGCCTGCGCCGTCGCCCTGGAAGGGGATGCCGTCGATGACGTACAGCGGCTCGCTGGAGCCCGTAATGGAGTTGGCGCCCCGGATGCGGATGGAAGCCGCGCCGCCGGGCTGGCCGGAGTTTTGGGTCACCTGCACCCCTGCGATGCGCCCCTGGAGGGCCTGGTCGAGGTTGGTGGTGATGGAACTCCGGAGTTGGTCGCCGGTGACGGAAGAAACGGCCCCGGTGAGGTCGCTTTTTTTGGCGGTTCCGTAACCGACCACCACGAGTTCGTCAAGCAGCACGGCAGTTGAGGACAACACGAGGCTGTACCTGGATTCGGTGGTGACCTCCACGAGGAGCGGTTCGTAGCCGGTGTACGAGATCCGCAATTTTTCCCCCGTGGCGGCCTGAATGGAGAAATTGCCGTCGAGGTCCGTAACCGTACCGCGATCCGGCGCGTTGTCGATCAGAATGGTGGCCCCGATGAGGGGTTCCTTTTCTGAGGAGACCACGGTCCCTGAAATGGTCCGCATCTGAGCGCTGAGGCAAACAACGGACAACAGCCAGAGCGAAGCGGTCAACCATCTTCGGGCCATGTGATTGGCTGTAAAAGTTCCCATAAGTTGACTGGATTTTTAAATAAATAGTGAATGAACTATGCGTCCAGGCCGGATTTTATCCGGTGAAAGCTGGATTTCTACAAATTTATTCCGGCAAACGCGCCTGGTTAGGAGGGTTTTTTTACATACTGCGGGGGTGTATGTAACTTTTAGGGGAAATGCGGGCAGGAACAATAAAAATTCCGGCGATCAGCTTTTCAGGACCCTTTTGCGGTCCCTTTTTTCGATATAGTTCAGGACGGCTTTTTTGGTGGTGAGCCAGTTGCGTTGTTCTTTGAAACCGTCGATCTTGCCCCGGCGCACCAATAAGCTGATGTACTCAGCGCCATAGGGTACTTCAGGATCTTCAGCGATAGTTGAAATGGATGAATAATCGTCGTAAAGGTTGGTGAGGCTGGATAAATAAATGTCCAGTGATCGCTCCAGCGCCTGAAGGATCAATAGCAACAGCTTGGAATAATCGCCCGTATTGGCCTTGTTCAGCGCATCGTAGTATTTTTTGCGGTCGTTCTTCAGGATGATGGCAGGCGGAAAGCCTTCTTTCATCAGCAGAAGATTGAAAATTAGGCGCACTGTCCGGCCGTTCCCGTCAAAAAAGGGATGGATCCACACAAATCGATGATGGAAAAAAGTGGCCTTGACGACCGGATCAAGGGTATCGTCGTTCCCGTTGACCCAATCGATCAGGTCTTCCATCAATGCATCTATTTTAAGGGCGTTGGGCGGTACAAAATTGGCGCCGGCAATCCGGACGCCGGAATTTCGGTACCGTCCCGCAAAATCCTTTTCTATCCGGTACAGAACCAGCTTGTGAACATCAAGTATATCGGTCGCCTTCAGCAGGTAATCATCAGACACGAGGTTTTCCACAAATTCAATGGATTCCTGGTGGTTGACAGCTTCAAAATGCTCCCGAAGTGATTTCCCTTTGACCGTCAGCCCATCTTCAATGATCAACCTGGTTTCTTGAAGGGACAAGGTATTGCCTTCAATGGCGTTGGAGTTATAGGTCCACTCCAAGGTCAGGCTGTCTTTGATTTTTTGCAACGCAGCGGCCGGTAATGGGCGAAGTCCATTCAAACGGGCTTTTTTCTCCTTTATCCGGTCCAGCGTTTTTTCCCAACCTTCGAATTGCCAGTTGTATGCTTTCCAGTCCATTCAACAAAGATACGAATTTAATATCGGTTTGTATTATAAATAATATTATCCGATATTAAAAATAATTTCTTAGATCTTTCCATAAAGGCTTGCCATGTCCGCACGCACTGCCGGTCGGGTTCCACAAATCCTCACCCCAAATCCGCCTGATTTCCCGGATTTTTTCCTTTTTTTCGTCCTTGAATAAATTCTCTGCCCGATGAAACTGATAAAGGTCGGTATCGCCGAAGTACCCGCACTGCATGAAGTGGCCATGACGGCCTATGCCGGCAATTTCCATACCCACTGGGAAGCAGGCGGCCTGGAGTGGTACCTCGACCGGGAATTCAGCATTGCCCGGTTGACCGCTGACCTCGAAAAGCAGGATATCGCGTGGTGGCTGATCAATGTGGAGGAAATGCCCGTCGGATTTGTCAAGCTCAATACCCGGTCCGGCCTGGATGAATGGCCCGCCGAAGCGTGTTGCGAATTGGAAAAACTCTACGTGCTGCCCGAACTGAAAGGCGGCGGGATCGGGAAAAAGGTCCTCGCAGAACTGATCGATCGGGTAGGGGAGACGGCGGGCAAGCGCATCCTGCACCTCTGCGTACTGGATACCAATTTGCCGTCCATCGGTTTTTACAAAAAAGCAGGCTTTACCTTTCACAGCAAGTGCCGCCTGGAATTGCCCTATTTCAAGGACGAATTCCGGGGGATGGACCGGATGGTCCTTGACCTGGACAAGGCAAAAATAGACCGCCTGACCGCCCGTTTTTTTGATATCTTCACCAACGCAGACGGCCGCCGGCCCGATTGGAGCGCCATCCATTCCACCTGCATACCGGAAGCCCTCATCATAAAAAAATCGGGATTGGATCAGGAAGTGTACAACCTCGACTCCTTTATCGCTCCCCGCCGCAAACTCCTTTCCGACGGCGCCCTGACCAGCTTCTCCGAGTGGGAGGAATCCGAAGAAACCCGGATCTCCGGGCATATCGCCCAACGTTTCTCCCAATACCGCAAAAAAGGCGTCATGGACGGCCGTCCCTTCGAACAATCCGGCCGCAAACTCTTCCAGTTCATCAACACCAGAACCGGCTGGCAGATCAATGCCGTTGTCTGGGAGGATTACTAAGCCCGTAGGAATTGGTGAGGCAAAGACGCAAAGATCTGATTTTATCATGCGCAGCTTGCTAAAAATCCGGCTGACACAAAATTCTGAACGGCCCCGAATTGGTAAGCCAATATCATTATCGCCTTAGTGCCCTGAGTGGTCCCCCCCCAATGCCGACCCGCCTTAGTGATCTTAGTGCCCTAAGTGGTCCCCCCCCAATGCCGACCCGCCT
>WBZL01002835.1_pt1 | contig 16456 bp, 18 predicted proteins | sample 5204291 | NCBI WGS metagenome assembly WBZL01 (sample SAMN12344345, study PRJNA552823) | activated sludge metagenome | biome: Activated sludge suspended growth; feature: Nitrification reactor; material: Wastewater; isolation source: activated sludge from nitrification reactor of wastewater...
CGCCCGGCTCCAGCATGCGGCCTTCGCCCACCTCGCCGCAGGCTTGGTCGCCGGTCGCCGGACCGAGAATCGTCACGCCATCGGCCGCCAGTTGCGCGAGGTTGCGTCGGGTTGCCGGCTGCTCCCACATCTGCCGGTTCATGGCCGGCGCCGCCAGCAAAGGGCAGTCGCGAGCCAGACAGAGGGTGGCCAGCAGATCGTCGGCAAGCCCGTGGGCCAGCTTGGCGAGAAAGTCCGCGGTAGCGGGCGCCACCAGTACCGCGTCGGCGCCGCGGGTCAAGTCGATATGGGCCATGGCGCGGCTGCTGTCGGTGGCGGCGTCCCATAGGCTGGTCCACACCGGTCGGCCGGAGAGCGCCTGAAAAGTCGTCGGGCTGACGAAACGCGTGGCGGACTCGGTCATGACCACATCGACGCTCGCCCCCGCCTTCACCAGCAAGCGGGTCAGTTCGGCCGCCTTGTAGGCCGCGATGCCCCCGGTGACACCCAAGACAAAGCGCTTGCCGACGAGTTCGGTCATGACAGGTAGAATTATCCGGAGACGATGAGAAATTCTACCCGCTAATGGCAATCACCGACTGGCCCGAGGGCGAGCGGCCCCGAGAACGGCTTCTGGCACTCGGTGCCCAGGCGCTCTCGGACGCGGAACTCTTGGCGATATTCCTGCGCGTCGGCATTCGTGGCAAGAGCGCGGTCGATCTGGCGCGCGATCTGCTCGCACATTTCGACGGCAGTCTTTCCCGTCTGGCCGATGCGCCGCCAAGAGACTTGGCCAAATTACCCGGCCTCGGCCCGGCGAAGGCAACACAGCTGGCCGCAACCCTGGAACTCGCCCGCCGCTCGCTGGCGGAAGACATGAAGTGCCGCGACCTGCTCGGCTCGCCCGGCGCGGTGCGCGATTGGCTGCGCCTGAAGCTGGGCGGACTGCCGCACGAGGTATTCGGCGCCCTCTGGCTGGACGCCCAGAATCGTCTGATCGCCTGGGAAGAGCTTTCCCGCGGCACACTGACGCAAGCCAGCGTCTATCCCCGCGAGGTCGTAAAGCGGGCCTTGGCAAACAACGCCGCCGCTGTCGTCCTGGCGCACAATCACCCTTCCGGCCTGGCGGAGCCTTCGGCGGCCGACGAAATGCTGACCAGAAACCTGAAGGACGCGCTGGCGCTGGTCGATGTGCGTGTGCTCGACCACTTCATCGTCGCCAGCCGAAATCCGCCCTTGTCGTTTGCGGAACGCGGCCTGATATAGCGGCGCCGCTAAAAAGGCTTGAAGGGTGCCGCCTTTTCAGGGTATACTGCGCGGCTTTACTGAATTCGACTGACTGGAGCAAGACCATGTCTCGCGTCTGCCAAGTGACGGGCAAGGCCCCGATGGTTGGGAACAACGTTTCCCACGCCAACAACAAGACCAAGCGCCGTTACCTACCCAACCTGCAAAATCGCCGCTTCTGGGTGGAAAGCGAAAACCGCTGGGTGCGCTTGCGCGTATCGAATGCGGGCTTGCGCACCATCGACAAGAAGGGTATCGATGTCGTCCTCGCCGAACTGCGCGAGCGCGGCGAGATCTAATCTGAGCGTCCAAGGAGAACCAACATGGCCAAAGGCGGTCGCGAAAAGATCAAGCTGGAATCCACGGCCGGTACTGGCCACTTCTACACCACCAACAAGAACAAGCGCACCACGCCCGAAAAGCTGGAGTTCATGAAGTACGACCCCAAGGCGAGGAAGCATGTCCTGTACAAAGAAGTGAAGTTGAAATAAGCGCTGCTGAAATCATTCGGCGTCGCCCAATAAGAAACCCGCCTCGGCGGGTTTTTTATTGCCGTTCGACGATCCGGATTTCCCGCTGCGGGAAGGGAATCTGGATGCCGGCAACCTGGAAACCGCGCCAGATGGAGAGATTGATATCCGAGCGGAGTTGCTGGACGCCTTCCTCGGGATCGCCGACCCAGAAGCCGAGTTCGAGGTTGATGCCGGAGTCGGCGAACGCCATGACGAACGCCTTGGGCCGCGAATCAACCAGCACGCGCGGTTGCGCCGTGGCCGCTTCGACCATGATCGCCATGGCCTGCTCGAGATCACTGCCGTAGGCGACCTGCACTGACAATGCCAGCCGCACCCGGGTATCCGAGAACGATTCGTTCTGCACCACCGAGCCGACCAGCACTTCATTCGGCACGATGGCCTCGACGCCCGTCATGCCCTTCAGCACCGTATAGCGGGTGGTGATGCGTGTCACTTGACCACGCTCTTGGCCAACGGCGATCAGGTCGCCGATGCGAATGGAGCGGTCCAACAGGATGATGAAGCCGGAAATGTAGTTGGCGGCGATCTTTTGCAGGCCCAGCCCCACGCCGACGCCCAGTGCGCCGCCGAAAACCGACAGGGTGGTGAGATCGATGCCGACCATGGGTAAGCCGACCAGCACGGCCAGCACGATCAGCGCCGCCTTGATCAGACGGCCGAGTACCGTGCGCAAATTGGAATCGAGTCCGGGCGTGGCCATCAGGCGCGCCTCGGCGGCACTGCCCAGCCAAAGCGCGACCAGCAACGTGACGAGGACCGTGAACAAGCCCTGCAAAATCAGCCAGAGATTGAGTCGCTGCTTGCCCACCGTAAAGCCGATACCCTGGAGCAAGTCGATCAAGTCCGGTAGCAAGCCGGTGATGTGCAAGGCGACCACGCTCCAGGCCAGCAAGGCGAAACTGCGCTCGAAACTCGTCAACCAGGGGCCACGAAAGCTGTGGCGCAACACGAAGAACACGGCGCGGATGGCGGCCAGCGACGCCAACAACGGCACCGCCAGCGAGAGCAAGTTGACATGGTGCCACTGACCCATGACAAGCCGCGCCAATAGGACCAGAGCCAGCGCCGACAGAGGGAAGGCAAGGCGCTTCAAACCGCGCTGACTCAGCTGCCACGCCATGGCGCCATCGCGCACCTCGCGGCGACGGACAAAATAGCCAACCAGCCAGGCAACGCCCAGGCAGCAGGCCAGCACGGCCACCTGCCAAACGACGTCGGGCCGCTGCAAGTCACCCCACAGGTCGGCCAGTAGGCTACCTAGCAGTCCGTTGGCACTCATGGCGGAAACGCCTCGGCGTGGGACAAGGCCTCCGCCCGGTGGCGACGCCAGTTGTCCAGGTAGGCTCGCGCCAACGGGCCATTGCCACGCAAGATGATCAGATTCTCGGCATTGCGGGCCTGGGCCGAGTAAGTGAAGTTATAGCTGCCGGTGACCACCACGGGATCGTTGTCCTCCGCATCGACCAGAATGACTTTGTTGTGGGCGCTAGCGTAGCGCACCTCGAACCAGACCGGGACGCCACTGCTGTGCAGCGTATGCAGAAGACTGCGCGGATTGCTCGCCGTTTGCTCCTTGTCGGCAAGGACTTCGACCCGTATACCGCGCCGGCGGGCCTCTCCCAGCGCCCAGCCGATATTGCGGCTCGTAAATGCGTAAGCCTGCACGTGAATGGTCCGCCGGGCTTGCTGGATCACCCGCAGCAGGGCGCCTTCGGCATCGTCCCAGGGCGTAAACAGTACCTCCACCGTGCCGATGGCCGGCAGCGGGCCTGCGGCCAGCGCCGGCCACCACGCCATGACCAGCAACAGCAGGGCGGCCCGCTTCACTTGCGCCTTTCCAGCACCGCCGCGAAGAAACCGTCGGTACCGTGGGTATGCGGCAGCAAACGCAGGGTCTCGCCGACGGCGACATCGATACCCTGTTTGGCCAATACCTCGGCGGCGGACAAACGCTGGAAATCGTCATGCCCGGCGAGAAAGGCGTCGACGATGGCCTCGTTCTCCTCCGGCAGGACGCTGCACGTCGCATAGACCAGGCGACCACCCGTCTTCACCAGTCGCGCCGCCCCGGCCAGAATATCTCCCTGCTTGCGCGTCAGTTCGACCACCGACTCCGGCGTCTGGCGCCATTTGAGATCGGGGTTGCGCCGCAAAGTGCCGAGGCCGGAACAGGGCGCATCGACCAGCACGCGGTCGATCTTGCCGGCCAGGCGCTTGACGTGGGTGTCGTTCTCACCGCTGATGCGAACCGGGTGGACATTGGACAAGCCCGCCCGCGCCAGGCGCGGCTTCAGCTTGGCGAGTCGCTTCTCGGCCACATCGAACGCGTAGAGCCGACCGGTCGAGCGCATCAGCGCACCCAGCAGCAAGGTCTTGCCGCCGGCGCCGGCGCAGAAATCGACCACCATCTCGCCGCGCTTCGGCGCCAGCAGGTAGCCAAGCAACTGGCTGCCCTCGTCCTGTACTTCGACCTTGCCATCGAGATAGAGCGGATGACGCGCCAGCGAGGGCTTGCCCTTCAGCCGTATCCCCGTCGGCGCATACCGGCAGGGCGCAGCCTCAAAGCCCTCGGCAGCCAGTTGCGCCAGCACCTCGTCGCGGCCTGCCTTGACGGTATTGACGCGCAAGTCGAGTGGCGCCGGCTGGTTGAGGCCACGTGCCAGCGCCAGCAGATCGTCGGCGCTCATGTTCGCCAACAGTCGCTCGGCCAGCCAGTCGGGCAAATCGCATTGCTCGGCCAGGGAAAGCGCCGGCTCCGGTCGCGCCTTGATCTCCGCCAGCCAGGCCAGCGTCGGCTCGTCGACAGCATCGGCCAATTGGCGCTGACTGTAGCCCTGCAGGCGAGCCAGCGTCGCCAGTACTCGCTGGCGCGGTGTCACCTCGCCACCGATCAGCCGTTCGATCAGGCGCTTGCGCCGCAGCACGGCGTAGGCAGTTTCGGCGATGAAGGCACGCTCGCGCCCGCCGGTGCGCTGAGCGCGAAAGTAGGCGGACAGCACACCGTCGGCCGGCTGGTTGAAGTGCAACATCTCCGCTGTCGCGGTAACCGCCTCGATCAACAATTTTGCATCGATGCGCATCAGGGCGCCCCTTCCGTTGTCCAGTCAAATTCAATGCGATCGGCAATCTGCTCATAGACATCGCCCCGCCGATCCACGTAACGAATCTTGATGGGCAACAGCGCGTCTTCCAAACCCAGCCAGACCTCCGTGGATTCCTTGCTGTTCTCCTGACTGCTGCGGAGATGGACTGTCGCCCGCTCGCCGCGCGGCGTCATGACCGCCTCCTGGCCCAGTACGGAAAAATCGTAACGCTCGACCTTCTTGCCCGTGACGACTGGCAACGAGAACAGGTTGTATTCACCTAGCATCATCGGCAACTGACCGAACATTGACAACATGTCCTGCGCACCCGGCTCCAGGGGAAAATCGCGGCCATTGGAGAGCAGAACACGGGGCAGCTGCCACTCGAAGCGTGCCGACTCGGTGCTGCCCTTGTCGCGCTCGATGCGAAACTCGCGCGGCTGCAAGCCCCCGGCGACCACGTCACCCTGTGAAACATTGACCACCCGTACCGGTTTGAACAGCCCCGCCAGTCCGGTGGTTGCGGCGGTGCTACGCATTTCGTAAGTGCGTCCGTCGTGACGCAGTTCCTGGATTGCCTCGCCGATGATGAAACCGCCCTCGCCCATGCTGACCTGGTAGCGAATGCGCACGCGGCGCGGCAGGGCAATCTCGACGGGCGGCGGTGCCGCGGGTGGAATGTCCGCTTCCGGGGCGGGGCTCGAGTCGATCACCGGTTCCGGTACCGGCTCCGCCGGTGTCGCCGCCGGCAGCTCGGGTACCGCGGGCGCAGTGATTGGCAGTGCCGGCGCAACATCCCGAACGGGTCGCCGCCGCGGCAGCTTCGGTCGAGCCGGCGCGGGCACGACAACTCGCGGCGGAGTCGCCAGGCGGGCCTCGATCGTCACCGGCTGGTCGTGATGGAGCTGCTCGTCGAACAAGGGAAGCCGCCATGACGGCGAGGTCAACACACCCAGATGCAACGCCAGCGAGGCCATCAACGCGAGCAAGAACCGGCGGCGCAGCTTCATTCCACCGGCGCGATCAACGCCCCGGCCGGCGCCGACTCGCCGGCAAGCTGGACACGGCCCTCGGCCAGCCGCAGTCGCCCTTCGAGGAACCAGCGGACAGCGCGCGGGTAGATCAAGTGCTCCTGGGCAAGTACCCGCGCCGCCAGCTCGGCTTCGGTGTCGTCGGCACGCACAGGCACGGCCGCCTGAATGACGATGGGGCCGGCATCGAGCGACGGGGTGACGAAATGCACCGTTGCGCCGTGCAGCTTCACACCCATCGTCAAGGCCGCCGCGTGCGTATGCAGGCCGGGAAAGGCCGGCAGCAGCGAAGGATGGATATTGAGCATGCGGCCCTGATAGCGCCGCACGAACGGCTCGCCCAGCACCCGCATGAAGCCGGCCAACACGACCAGATCGGCGTCGTGGCGGTCGATTTCCCGCGTCAGGGCGGCATCGAATTGGGCGCGCTCCGCAAACGCCTTGTGATCGACGACGGCGGTGGTCACGCCCAACCGGGCGGCGAAGGTCAAACCCGTCGCATCCGGCCGGTTGCTGATGACGGCGGCGCAGTGGCCCGGCATGTCGGCAGTCAAAATGGCCTCCATGTTGCTGCCGCGCCCGGAAATCAGGATGACATAGCGCTTCATTTCAACCCCGGTACCGGAAGAAATACCGCCGTCGCCATGTTCTGAATGACCTTGACGACCGTCCGATTGGTCTTGTCCGAGACAACTTTCGACAACAGGTCGAGATTGCCGATCATCTTGCCGAATTCGCGCTCGAAACTGAGGTTCTGGATCCCCTGCATCTCGTTGGTCAGCAGCAGCGGCTTGCCCTCGCCATCACGCGTGCTGGCCAGCTTCCAGACCGCGATCTCGACGTTGCGGGCGCTATTGTAGAGTCGCTGCGGGTCCACATCATCCAGCACGAAGAACTCGGCCTTTTCGTTGTAAGCCGCGTGCAGCATGCCCCCAAGACCACCCACGAAAGCCGCCACGCGGTCGCCCGCATAGTCCTCGCGCAGCCCGGCCAGGATGGCGTCCACGCCGCGCTTGCCATCGAGCGAGGGCAGCCGCCAGGCCAGTCGTGGATCGAACAGTTGAGCCACGGCCACTTCCTGGCTGGCATGGCCCCCCTTCTTCCACTCGCGGGGATTGCGCCGATAGAGCTTCTCCGCCAGCAGCTTCAGGCTGGCGAAGGTATCGTGCCGATGCGCTTCCACGACGCGATCGATTTCCGTCTTGGCCAGCTGGCTCGGCGCCAGCGTGCCATCTCTCGCGCAAGCCCCGAGGAAGAGAACCGCCAAGAGCAGCAAGGCACGCATATCGCATCTTAGCGCAAGGCGGCGAGTCATCCCGACGGCACCAGCTCAGCGCGAGGGACTGGCCAAACGCTGCCGCAGCCAGCCGACGACGATTGGCAGGACGGAGATACCGACGATGGCCAAAATGACCACGGAGAGGTTGTTCTTCACCACCGGCAGGTTGCCAAACCAGTAACCGGCCAGCGTCAGCGAACACACCCAGATGACACCGCCGAGCAGGTCGAAGGCGAAATAGCGCGGATAGGTCATCCGCGCCACACCGGCAACAAAGGGGGCAAAGGTCCGCACCAGCGGAATGAAGCGCGCCAGCGTCATGGTCAGACCGCCCCAGCGCTCGTAGAAACCGTGGGCCTTGTCATAGGCGGCGCGGTTGAAGAAGCGCGGCGAGCCGCCGCCCCAGTGGAGCACCTTGAGTCCGAACCAGCGACCGATCCAGTAATTGGTGTTGTCACCCAAGACCGCCGCCCCCAGCAGCACGGCGATCAGGATGCCGATGTCCATGCCGCCACCGCTGGTGGCAGCCAGCGCTCCCGCCACGAACAGCAACGAGTCACCGGGCAGGAACGGCATCACCACCAGACCGGTCTCGCAGAAGATGATGGCAAACAGAATGGCGTAGATCCAGATGCCGTACTGAGCCACCAGCACCGCCAGATGGCGGTCCAGGTGCAGGACGATATCTATGAATTGACTCAGGAATTCCATGGGGCGCGTAGTGTAACCCAACCCCTATAATGGCCGGCCATGCCAAGAATCCATCCCCTGTCCGACCTCTTGATCAGCCAGATAGCCGCTGGCGAGGTGGTCGAACGACCGGCATCGGTGCTCAAGGAACTGATCGAGAACAGTCTCGACGCGGGCGCCAGCCGGATCGACGTGCAACTCGAGGACGGTGGCGTGAAGCTGATCCGGGTCGCCGACAACGGTGGCGGCATCGAACCGGAGGACCTGTCCCTGGCTCTGGCCCGTCATGCCACCAGCAAGATCGCCAGTCTCGCTGACCTGGAGCGTGTGGGCAGCTACGGATTCCGCGGCGAGGCACTGGCCTCGATCGCCTCGGTGGCACGGGTCGCGCTGATCAGCCGCACCCCCGGTGGCGATCACGCTTGGCGCTTGCGCGGCGGCAGCCCGCCGGAGCCGGCCGCGCTGGATCGCGGCACGGTGGTCGAGGTGGCCGATCTGTACTTCAATACGCCGGCGCGGCGCAAGTTCCTGAAGACCGAGGCGACGGAATATGCGCACTGTGACGACGTTCTGCGCCGCATGGCGCTTGCCCGACCGGACGTCGCCTTCAGCCTCGCGCACAATCGAAACGTCAGGCGGCGGCTGGCGTCCGCCGACATCGCCCGGCGTTTGACCGAACTGTTCGGCGCGGATTTCCCCGCGCAGATGCGTCCGGTCGAGTCGGTGGCCGGCCCGCTGCGGCTCGCCGGCTATGCTGCCCTGCCCGCCTACTCGAAGGCCTCGCGAGACGAGCAATTCTTTTTCGTCAATGGCCGTTTCGTCCGCGACAAATTGCTCGCCCACGCCGCCCGCGAAGCCTATGCCGACATACTGCATGGTGCCCGCCACCCGGCCTATGTGCTGTTCCTGAGCATCGATCCGGCCGGCGTCGACGTCAATGTCCATCCGGCCAAAACGGAAGTGCGTTTCCGCGATGCGCGCGGCGTGCATCAGTTCGTCTTTCACACGCTGACCCGGGCCCTGGCCACGCCGATTTCGCCCATGGCGCCCGCCATTCAGACGGTCGCGCCCCGGTCGTCGTTCCCCACGCAGCGCCAGCATCCGCTTGCCGTCGAGGAACCACGCGCAGCCACCACCTACCTGGAGTTCGCCCATCAGGCCTTCGTGGACAGACTGCCGACCGATACCCCGCAAGGGATGCCGCCCCCCCTGGGTTACGCCATCGCGCAGTTGCACGGGCTCTACATCCTGGCCCAGAACGAGGCCGGACTGGTGCTGGTTGACCAACACGCGGCCCACGAACGGATTCTCTACGAGCGCTTGAAGAAGGCGCTGGATGCCGGCCCGCCGGCCACGCAGGCACTGCTGGTACCGGCGCTGATCGCCGCCAGCGACAAGGAGATGGCACTTGCCATCGAGGCAGGGCCGGCGCTGGCGCAACTGGGCTTCCAGATCGCGCCGGCCGGCCCGCGCGAACTCGCGGTGCGCGCCGTGCCGGCGCTGCTAGCCGGTGGCGATATCGCCGCAATGATTGGTTCGCTGCTGGCGGAGCTGGCCGAACACCCCGCCAGCCAAGTGGTTGCGGCATACCGTAACGAACTTCTGGCGACCATGGCCTGCCACGGCGCGGTGCGTGGCCGCCGGCCGCTTTCGGTGCCGGAGATGAACGCCCTGCTGCGCGACATGGAGGCGACGGACCGGGCCGACCAGTGCAACCACGGCCGCCCGACCTGGCGACAGATGAGCCTCGCGGAAATCGACGCCCTCTTCATGCGCGGCAAATGAAGCTGCCGCCGGCAATCCTGCTCATGGGGCCCACGGCCAGCGGCAAGACCGCGATGGCCTTCGAGATTGCCGACCGTTTTCCGGTCGACATCGTCAGCGTGGACTCGGCCCAGGTGTTCCGCGACATGAACATCGGCACCGCGAAGCCCGATGCAACGACGCTGGCCCGCTTTCCGCATCGGCTGATCGATCTCATTTCGCCGGAGGAAAGCTACTCGGCTGCCCGTTTTTGCGCCGACGCGCTGCGGGAAATGGCCGCCATCTCGGCAACGGGACGAATCCCGCTACTGGTCGGCGGCACCATGCTCTACTTCAAGGCCTTGCGCGAAGGCCTGGCCGATCTGCCCGAAGCCGACCCGGCCCGGCGTGCCGCCATCGACGCGGAAGCGGCCGCGTGCGGCTGGCCGGCGCTGCATGCCGAATTGGCCAGGCTCGATCCGGCCACCGCCGCCCGCCTCGCCCCGACCGACGCCCAGCGCATTCAGCGCGCTCTCGAAGTGGTACGCACCGCCGGCAAGCCGCTCGGCGAATACTTTGCCGCCCAGCGCCGTGCCACGCTGCCCTATCGCGCCTTGTCGCTGGCGCTGGTTCCCTCGGCTCGCGCCGTGCTCCATGAGCGGATCGCCCACCGTTTCGACGAGATGCTCGCCGCCGGCCTGGTCGCCGAGGTCGAGTCGCTGCGGGCGCGGTATCGGCTGCACGCGGGTTTGCCTGCCATGCGCTGCGTCGGCTATCGACAAACCTGGGCCATGCTGGAAGGCGAAATGCCGGCCGCCGAACTGCGCGACCGGGGTATCTATGCCACCCGCCAGTTCGCCAAGCGACAACTCACCTGGCTGAAGACCACCAAGGAAATCGAAACGCTGGATGCGCTCGATCCAACGGCCACCGATCGGGCGCTGGGCAGGGTCGCCGACTGGCTGGCCTAGATCACCAGTGTCTGTGGCTGTCCGGCCTTGGCCGATTCGATACGGCCAATCCTGAACACCTGCTCGCCGGCGGCGCCAAGCAGCTCCACCGCCTGCCGCTCGTGCTCCGGCCCCACCACGACCACCATGCCGATGCCGCAGTTGAAGACGCGATGCATCTCGCCGTCGGCGACCTTGCCCTCGCGTTGCAGCCACTGGAAGAGCGGCGGCAGCGGCCAGGCGTCGCGGTCGAGCACGGCGGCCAGGCTGGGCTGAAGAATGCGCGGAATGTTGTCCAGCAGGCCGCCGCCGGTGATGTGCGCCAGCCCCTTGACAGGCAGGGACTGCATCAGCGCCAGCAGGGATTTGACGTAGATGCGGGTCGGCGCGAGCACCGCCTCGGCCAGCGTCTTGCCATGAAAAGCGGCGCCCAGATCGGGTTTGGCCCGCTCGATGATGCGCCGGATCAGCGAATAGCCGTTGGAGTGGGCGCCGGACGAGGCTAGACCCAGCACGACATCGCCCGGCCGGATGCTGGTCCCGTCGATGATTGCGGACTTCTCGACCGCGCCGACGGCGAACCCGGCCAGATCGTATTCGCCATCGGGATACATGCCCGGCATTTCCGCCGTTTCGCCGCCGATCAACGCGCAACCCGCCAGTTCGCAACCCTTGGCGATCCCTTCGATCACCTGGGCGGCGACATTCACCTCCAGCTTGCCGCAGGCGAAGTAATCGAGGAAGAACAGCGGCTCCGCACCCTGGACAAGAATATCGTTGACGCTCATGGCCACCAGATCCTGGCCGATCGTGTCATGCTTGTTCAACTGGAAAGCCAGCTTGAGCTTGGTGCCGACGCCGTCGGTGCCGGACACCAGCACCGGTTCCCGGTACTTCTTGGAGATTTCGAACAGAGCGCCGAAACCGCCGATGCCGGCCAGCACTTCGGGACGCATGGTTCGCTTGGCGGCGGGTTTGATGCGTTCGACAAGGGCGTCGCCGGCATCGATATCGACACCGGCATCGCGATAGGTGAGAGCGTCGCTCAAGTTGAAGTCCTCAGATGGGCCGGATAAAGTGTTGCCTTTGTCACGCGGACGAGCGGTTGCCGCTTGTCGGTATGTCTTCCCGCGCCCCGCGAACCCGCGAGATTTTACCGGAAATGTCCTCCAGCCCCGAGCCTCCCATCAGCCAATTGTCGCCCCGTCTGCAAACCGCGCTCTGGATCGGCGTCGGTCTGCTCGTACTCGGACTGCTCTACCTGCTGGGGCCGATTCTGACTCCCTTCCTGCTTGCCGGCATGCTTGCCTACGTCTGCAATCCGCTGGTCGACAGGCTTCAGTCGCTGCGTTTCCCGCGCGTGCTCGCAGTCCTGATGGTGATGCTCCTGGTTCTGGCCGTGCTGGCCGGACTGGTCCTGATCATGATTCCGCTGCTGACCGAGGAAGCGGCCGTGATAACCGAACGCCTGCCGGAGGTGGTGACGCTGGCCAACGAGAAACTGCTGCCCTGGCTGCGCGCCAACTTCGGCATTCGCGTGCGCTTCGATCCCGTCGCACTGAAGAAGCTGGCTGCGGAGAACATGGATAGTTTGCAGACTGTTGCCCAGCACTTGTTCCAGTCGCTCAAGATCGGCGGCATCGCGGTGTTCGGCCTGCTGATCAACCTGCTGCTCACGCCCGTGGTGATGTTCTATCTGCTCATGGACTGGAACGCGCTGGTGACGCGGCTGGAAAACGCCATTCCGCGCACGTGGCACAACGGGACGGTCGCCTTCGCCCGTGACGCGGATACCGTGCTGTCGCAATTCCTACGCGGCCAGCTCCTGGTCATGGTCACCCTGGCTATCTACTACAGTGGCGCGCTCTGGATCGCCGATCTGCCGTCGGCCCTGGCCATTGGCCTGCTGACCGGCTTTCTGATCTTCGTCCCCTACCTGGGTTTCGTGACCGGCTTTGTCCTCGCGCTGCTGGTCGCCGTACTGCAATTTGATGGCCTGGGCCCAGTCGTCGCCGTGCTGGCCGTGTTCGGCATCGGCCAGTTGCTGGAAAGCTTTCTCCTCACACCGTTCCTGGTTGGCGATCGCATCGGCCTGCATCCGCTGGCGGTCATTTTCGCCTTGATGGCCTTTGGCCAATTGTTTGGCTTCGTCGGCATTCTGCTGGCCCTGCCCGCCTCGGCGGTCCTGCTTGTGGCCTTGCGCGAACTGCGCGCCAGCTACCTGGCAAGCGGCTTCTACCGGGGCAATGGCGGAGACCCGCTGTGACGCAGCTCTTGCTGAATCTCAAGCCGGACCAGCCGCCGACGCTGGAAGGCTACGTTGCCGGCGGCAATACCGAACTGATCAGCCGGCTGCGCGGTCTGGCCGACCGCGGCAGCTTCGATGCCATCTATCTCTGGGGGAAGGCCGGCTGCGGCAAGAGCCACCTGTTGGCGGCCACGGTCAACGAGGCGGCCAGCCGCCGCCCGACCAGTCTGCTGGCCGCGGCCGATCTGGCTGCCGAGATCGCCGCGACGCCCGGCGCCCTGTTGGCCATCGATGATGTGCAGGCCCTCAACGACACAGCGCAAGTCGCGCTCTTCCGGATCTTCAACGCCGCCCGTCTGGCCGGGCTCGCGTTGCTGCTGTCCGGAACCGAACCGCCCTCGCGCCTGGCGCTGCGCGAAGACCTGCGCACCCGGATTGGCCAGATGCTGGTCTTCGAAGTCAAGCCGCTCACCGACGACGAGAAGTCGGCGGCGCTGCGTCGCCATGCCCTGATGCGCGGCATGCGCGTCGACGATGGCCTGGTGCGCTACCTGCTCGCGCGCGGCCGCCGCGACCTCAATTCGCTGATGGCCATCCTCGACAATCTGGATCGTGCCACCCTGGAACGGCAGCGGCCGGCCACGCTGCCGCTCCTGAAGGAAGTCATGCAACTGCAACTCGAACGAGACGAAGCCAAATCATGAACCTGGTACTGTTTGACCTGGACAACACGCTGCTGGCGGGTGATTCGGATTTCGAGTGGGCCCAGTTTCTCATCGCCCAAGGCGTGGTCGACCGGGAAGTTCATGAGGCGAGAAACCTCGAGTTTTACGAGCACTACAAGGCCGGCACCCTGGATATCGGCGCCTTTCTCGATTTCCAGCTCGCACCGCTGGCCAGACATTCGAGAGAGGAACTGGATGCCTGGCATCGCGAGTTCATGGCCACGCGCATCCGGCCATTGATCGGCCAGCCGGCGCGCGAATTGGTGCGACGCCATCTCGACACGGACAGTCTGGTCGCCATCGTCACCGCCACCAACAGCTTCGTTACCGGCCCCATTGCCCGGGAATTTGGCATTGCTCACCTGGTGGCCACCATCCCGGCGCACGAGAATGGTCGCTTCACCGGTAAGCCACGCGGTACGCCGAGCTTCAAGAACGGCAAGATCGAGCGAGTCGAAACCTGGCTGGAATCGCTCGGCTTATGGTGGGGATCCTTCGGGCAAAGCTGGTTCTACAGCGACTCGCACAACGACCTGCCCTTGATGTCCAAGGTGAGCCAACCGGTGGCGGTCGACCCGGACGAGACCCTGCGCCGTCATGCCGAACGGAACGGCTGGTCGGCCATCAGTCTAAGGGCTTGATTCAGGTATCATTGCGGCCTTTTCGAGTCTGGCTCCCTACGCATGAAGAATCGCCCCCCACGCTCATTTCATTCGCTGCCTCCCACAGGGGGGCGCATTTTGCCTTGGGACGGCCCAGCGGCAACATGATCCGCAAGCTCTTGCGCCGCGTCTTTCTGCGCGGCGAACCCGCCAAACGCAAGGCCGAGACCATCCCCGCGTCTCGTCACGGAATTCGTCGCCAGCAGGTATCGCCGGGCGCCCGGCGTACCTGCGAAGCACTGCAGCAAGCCGGCTTCAAGGCCTATGTGGTCGGCGGCGCGGTGCGCGACCTGATCGCCGGCATCGAACCCAAGGACTACGACCTCGCCACCGACGCCACGCCGGACCAGGTGCGCGGCTTGTTTCGGCGCAGCCGCATCATCGGTCGGCGCTTCCAGATCGTCCATGTCATGCAAGGGCCGGAAACGCTGGAGGTGTCGACCTTTCGCGCCGCCCACGACGGCGACACACTCAAGGACGAACATGGCCGCGTGTTGCGCGACAACGTCTGGGGCAGCATCGAGGAAGACGCCGCGCGGCGCGATTTCACCATCAACGCCCTCTACTACGATCCGACCAGCGAGACGGTTCTGGACTATCACCACGGCGTCGCGGACATTCAGCACAAGACACTGCGCATGATCGGCGACCCGCGCGCCCGCTACCGCGAGGATCCGGTGCGCATGCTGCGCGCCGTCCGCCTCGCCGCCAAGCTCGACCTGCGCCTCGACCCGATGGTGCAGGCACCGATCCGGGAGATGGCCGACCTGATGAACAACGTGCCGGCGGCCCGGCTGTTCGACGAGATGCTCAAGCTGCTGTTCTCCGGCCAGGCCGTCGCGTGCGTCAAGCGCCTGCGCGACGAGGGGCTGCATCACGGCCTGCTGCCCCTGCTGGATGTCATTCTCGAACAGCCGATGGGCGAGCGCTTCGTCATGCTCTCGCTCGCCAGCACCGACGAACGGATTCGCGCCGACAAACCGGTATCTCCCGGTTTCCTGTTCGCCACCCTGCTCTGGCATGAAGTGCTGGCGGCCTGGGAAGCGCGCCAGAAGAACGGCGAACCGCCCATGCCGGCCATGTTCGCCGCGATGGACGAGGTGCTGGACCAGCAAGGCGAAAAGCTCGCCATCACCAAGCGCATCGTCGGCGACATCAAGGATATCTGGTCGCTACAGCCGCGCTTCGAAAAACGTGCCGGGCGTGGTCCGGCACGCCTGATTGAACAGCCGCGCTTCCGTGCCGCCTGGGATTTTCTGGTACTGCGGGCGGAGAGCGGCGAAGCGGCGAAGGAACTGGCGGACTGGTGGGGCGAGTTCCAGCATGCCAGCCATGAGCGGCGCGAGGAGATGCTGCTGCCCGACACCACCAAGAAACGTCGCCGCGGCCGGGGCAGAGCCCGCAAGGATTCGACAGAAGCCAGGGGCGCCCCGGGAGAGACGGTGTGATCCGCGCCTACGTTGCCCTGGGCTCCAACCTGGGCAACCCGGTGTCGACCGTCGAGGATGCCATCGAGGCGATGGCTGCCCTGCGCGGATCCCTGCTCAAGGCCATCTCTTCGCTCTATCGCACCGCCCCAGTGGGACTCAAGCACCAACCGGATTTCATCAATGCCGTGGTGGCACTCGACACGCGGCTCGCCCCGCGCGAACTGCTCGACGAGCTGTTTGCCCTTGAGGCGAAGTTTGGTCGCGAGCGTAGCGCAAGGAACGCCCCGCGCACCCTCGACCTCGACCTGCTCAGTTATGGCGACGTGGTCCAGGACGATCCGGCGCTCACCCTGCCCCATCCGCGCATGCATGAGCGCGCCTTCGTACTGGCGCCGCTGGCCGAGATCGCCCCCCGGCTGGTCATCCCCGGCCGTGGCCCGGTCGCGTCCCTGCTGGCGGCGTGCGCCGACCAGCGCATCCATCCGCTGACACGGCCGTGAACGGCTTGCCCGTCGTTCTGCAGACGGCGCTGTTGCTGGCGGTGTCGAACGTCTTCATGACGTTCGCCTGGTATGCCCACCTGAAGAACCTCAACGACCGCCCATGGTGGGTCGCCGCCCTGGCATCGTGGGGCATCGCCCTGTTCGAATATCTCGTCCAGGTGCCGGCCAACCGCATCGGCCACCGGGAACTGGACCTTGGCCAGCTGAAGATCCTTCAGGAGGCGATCACCCTGACCGTCTTCGTGCCGTTTGCAATCCTTTACATGGAAGAGCCGCTCAGGCTTGACTACCTGTGGGCCGGGTTGTGTAT
>WBZL01002836.1_pt1 | contig 16455 bp, 13 predicted proteins | sample 5204291 | NCBI WGS metagenome assembly WBZL01 (sample SAMN12344345, study PRJNA552823) | activated sludge metagenome | biome: Activated sludge suspended growth; feature: Nitrification reactor; material: Wastewater; isolation source: activated sludge from nitrification reactor of wastewater...
GCGTCCCCCGACGACCTCACGATCCGAGGGGTGCACCATGCCCGCATTCACCGGCGCGCTCGCGCGCTTCGTCGCCGACAGCTACGGCGTCGTCACCGACGACCAGCTCCGCGACCTCGACATCAGTGTCAAGCAACGCAAAGCGCTCGTCGCCGATGGCGTGCTCGTCACCGAGTTCGATCGCGTCTACCGCGTCGCCGCGGTGCCGCCGACCCTGCTCAGCCGCTCGTTGGCGGTGTGTCTCGCCCGCGACGATGCGGCCATCACCGGCCGCGCCGCGGGCCGGCTGTGGGACCTGCGCCGCATGGGCCCGATCGAACGCATCGAGGTACGGCTCCCACACTTCGCGCAGACGCTCTCCGGGCCCGACATCCTCCTGCGCCGCTGCAACGTGCTCGACGAGGTCGACGTCGTCACCCGCGGCGACGGGATCCGGGTCGTCAGCCCGCCGCGTCTGCTATTCGATCTCGGCGCGGTGGTCGACGACCTCGATCTCGAATCGGTGATCGAGCAGGTGCTCGACCGGGGGTGGGTCACGATGCCCACGCTGTTCGCGACCGGGCGACGGTTGTGCCACCCCAGCCGACCCGGCTCCGACCGCTTCGCCCGCGTGGTGCAGAGCCGTCCCACCTGGATGAAGCCGGCCGACTCGCACCTCGAGGTCGAGCTCTACGACCGGCTGCGTGTGGCCGGGGTGAACGGTCTCGAACGGCAGTTCCCGATCACGCTGCCCACGGGCGTCACGGTGCACGCCGACATCGCCGTTCCCGAGCTGTCGTGGGCGATCGAGGTCGATCACGTCACCTGGCACGGCGGACGCATCGCGAGCCGGGACGACAAGGCCCGTGACCGCCTCGTCCGCAAGGTCGACTGGCAGGTCGACCGCGTCACCGACGACGAGATCCGCCACCAGCTACCGGCCCTGGTCGCCGAGCTGCTGGCGATCCACCATCAGCTGCGCTCGCAGCATCGCATCGACCGCCGCGTCCGGACCTGGCCCCGCGCCGGGTGAGCGCAGCGCCGTCCGTGAGCGTCGGTGCCACCTCCTCACGTCGGCGGTCGTCCGTGAGTCGGGGGAACCGCCACGGGACCTCGAACTCACGGACCCCGGGCGGCGTGCGTCAGAGGGACCGCCGGGGGACCGCTGACTCACGATCCGCCACCGGCGTGAGTGAACGTGGCGGAGGCTCACGGACGACGGGCGGCGTGAGCCGGCGGCACCACGGACGGACCGCTCGCTCACGGACCGGGCGCACGCGATCGTCACGCTCCGAAACCGGAACGCCTGTTCAGGGGATCGACGGCGGGTCTATGCTCCCGGCCCGATGGACTCCGGGGGAGGGGGCGCTGTGTCGGATCCGATGATCTCGGTGCGCGGGCTGTGGAAGGTCTACGGCCACAAGGCCGAGCGGATCGTCGGCTCGCCCGAGGCCGACCTCCCGCGGCGAGAACTCGAGGCCAAGACCGGCTGCGTCGTCGCGATGCGCGACATCGACCTCGACGTCGCCCCGGGCGAGGTGTTCGTCGTCATGGGCCTGTCCGGCAGCGGCAAGAGCACCCTCGTGCGCTGCCTCACACGCCTGATCGAGCCCACGGCCGGCACGGTCACCATCGGCGGCGTCGACGTCACCGCCGCCGACGCCGAACGCCTCCTCGACATCCGCCGCCACAAGGTCTCGATGGTGTTCCAGCACTTCGGCCTGCTCCCGCACCGCAGCCTGGTCGACAACGTCGCGTTCGGGCTCGAGCTGCAGGGCGCCGACAAGGCCGCCCGCCGCGACACCGCAGCACAGACGCTCGAGCTCGTCGGCCTGCACGGCATGGGCGCCTACAAACCGCACCAGCTGAGCGGCGGCCAGCAGCAGCGCGTCGGCCTGGCGCGAGCGCTCGCCACCAACCCGGACATCCTGTTGTTCGACGAGCCGTTCTCGGCGCTCGACCCGCTCATCCGACGCGAGATGCAGGACGAGGTCATCCGGCTCCGCAGCGAGGTGCGCAAGACGATGGTGTTCATCACCCACGACCTCAGCGAGGCGTTGCGCCTGGGTGACCGCATCGCGATCATGCGCGACGGCCGGTTCGTACAGGTCGGCACCCCGGCCGAGGTGGTGCTCGAACCCGCCGACGACTATGTGCGCAACTTCGTCCGCGACGTGCCCCGGTCGCACGTCGTGCCCGTCGACGCGATCATGGACCCGCTCGGCGACGGCCCCTTCGCCGGCGACATCCCGGCCGACACCAAGGTCCGCGACATCGTCGGACGGGTGGCGACGAGCGAGCAGCCGCTCCGCGTGCTCGACGCCGACGGCACCCCGGTCGGCTCCGTCGACCGCATCGGCGTGCTCTCCGTCATCGCCAACGAGGACCTCTGACCGATGGCACTCGCCACGGCACCGGCCAGCGCGCCGACGTTCGGCACGGCCGCCCAGCGGCGCTGGGTCGTCCCTGTCGCCGTCTTCGCCGCGCTCGTCGTCATCGCCGTCGCCGTCGACCCTGACGTCCCCGGCTGGCTCGACCTCGGTGTGCAGAAGTGGGTGCGCGACCGCTACATGTGGACGATCGAGAACCGCAACACCCACTGGCTGTTCACCGGCGTGTTCAACCCGCTCGCCGACGCGATCGACTGGTGCGTCCGCGAGGTGCAGTGGGTGCTGCGCACGCTGCGTTACCCGGGCGTGTTGGCGCTCGTCGGCACGATCGGCTGGATGACCGGCGGGATCCGCGCCGCGTGCAGCGGGCTCGCGGCGATGGCGGCCGTGGCCGTCCTCGGCGTGTGGGACCCGGCGATGGTGACGCTCTCGATCATGCTCACCGCGGTGCTCATCGCACTGCTGATCGGGGTGCCGCTCGGCATCTGGACGGCCCGCTCCGACCGGGCCGAGCAGTTCCTGCGCCCGCTGCTCGACACCGCCCAGGTGATGCCGGCGTTCGTGTACCTGATCCCCGCCACGGTGTTCTTCAGCATCAAGTACCCACCGGCGGTCGTCGCCACCGTGGTGTACGCGGTGCCGCCCGCCGTCCGGCTCACCAGCCTCGGTCTGCGCCAGGTGCCGGTGGTGATGAACGAGGTCGGTCAGTCGTTCGGCTGCACGTCGTGGCAGCAACTGGTCAAGGTGCAGCTGCCGATGGCCCGGCGCACCATCCTGCTCGGGCTCAACCAGGTGATCATGATGGCGTTCGCGATCGTCGTGATCGCCTCGCTGCTCGGTGCCGACGACCTCGGCAACCTCGTGCTGAAAGGGCTGCAGAAGAACGACGTCGGTGCGGCGTTCGTGCCCGGTCTCGGCATCGTCCTGCTGGCGATCGCGCTCGACCGGATCACCACCGGTGAACGCACGGTGCGCACCCGACCCCCGCTCGTGCGCCTGCCCACCGTGCCGTGGCGCACCGGCGCGCTGATCGGCCTCGGCACCGTCGTCGTCGGTGCGATCGTGGCGAAGCTCGCCGACCTGACGGTGTGGCCCGATGCGCTGACGATCGACATCAGCGGCACCATCAACGACATCGCCGACTGGGTGCAGGACCATCTGCGCAAGGGGGTGCCGCTGATCGGCGGCACGCAGGCGATCAACGACTTCCTCGTGACCGACGTGCTCGAGCCCACTCGCAAGTTCCTCGTCTGGCTGCCGTGGCTGCTCGTCGTGCTGACGATGGCGATCGTGGCCTACCTCAGCAAGGGCTGGCGGCTGGCGGTCGGCTGCGCGGTGTGCCTGATCGTGATCGGTGCGATGGGCGAGATCCCGGGTGGACCCACCGGACGCACCCAGCTGTGGGACCTGGCGATGGACACGTTCAGCCAGGTGCTGGTGGCGATCCTGATCAGCGTGCTCGTGGCGATCCCGCTCGGCCTGTGGGCCGGTCGCTCCGACGTGGCCGACCGGGTGATGCGACCGTTCCTCGACTTCGCACAGGTGATGCCGCAGTTCGTGTACCTGATCCCGGTGCTCGTGCTGTTCGGGATCGGCCGCGGCGCCGGGGTGATCGCGTCGATCATCTACGCGATCCCGCCCTGCATCCGGCTCACCAGCCTCGGCCTGCGCGAGGTGCCGTTCACCCCACGCGAGGCGGCGATCAGCTTCGGTGCCACCAAGCGCCAGGAACTGTTGAAGGTGCAGCTGCCGCTCGCGTTCCGGGCGATCATGCTCGGCATCAACCAGACCATCCTGATGGTGCTCGCCACCGTCATCATCGCCGCCCTCGTCGGCGCCGGGGCGCTCGGCCTGGTCGCGTACGAAGGGTTCGCGAAGCCGATCCAGAAGATCGGCCAGAGCGCTGCGGCGGGCCTGAGTATCGTCTTCCTGGCGATCGTGCTCGACCGCATCACGCAAGCCTGGGGCCGCGGCCCCGATCAGCCACGGCGGACGTGAACCCGCCGGGCACCCATCAAGCCAGAGGGTCCGTCCGGACCACCAGGGGAGGAACCATCCACATGAGGAACACACGACGCAGCGTCAAGCTGCTCGCCGCGGGTCTCGCGCTCGCGGGTCTGCTCGCCGCGTGCGGCAGCGACGACGACGAGAGCACCGGCACCGAGGCGCCCGCCGGCACCGAGGCCGGTGCCGACACCGCCACCACCGCGGCCGAGTCGGGCGGCGACACGCCGGCCACCGGCGAGGGCATCGTCCTCGCGGCGAACCCCTGGACCGGTTCGGCGGTCAACGCCAACGTCGCGAAGGTGGTGCTCGAGTCGCTCGGCACCCCGGTCGAGATCCTCGACATCGACGAGAACGCCACCTGGGTGGGCCTCGACGACGGCAGCATCGACGCCACGCTCGAGGTGTGGCCGTCGGGTCACGCCGCCGACTACGAGACCTACATCACCGGCAAGGGCACCGTGGTCGACCTCGGCAAGCTCGGCCCGAGCGCCAAGATCGGCTGGTACGTGCCGACGTTCGTCGTCGAGCAGCACCCCGAGCTCGCCACCTGGGAGGGCTTCCAGGATCCCGAGCTCGCGAAGCTGTTCAGCACGGCCGAGTCGGGCGCCGACCTCGGTCAGTTCCTGATGGGCGATCCGAGCTACGTCACCTACGACGAGCAGATCATCGCCAACCTCGAGCTGCCGCTGAAGTACGTCGTGGCCGGCTCGGAGGCCGCCCTCATCACCGCGATCCAGACCGCCGTCGACGAGCAGACCCCGCTGCTGCTGCAGTTCTGGCAGCCGCACTGGCTGCAGTCGAAGGTCGAGCTCACCGAGGTGAAGCTCCCCGACGTCACCGACGAGTGCCTCGCGTCGGCGGCTGCCGCCGACGGTGCGTACGCCTGTGACTACCCGGTCGACGAGCTGTACAAGGCCGCCAACGCCGAACTCGAGACCAAGAACCCGCTGGCGTTCAAGGTGCTCTCGAACCTGACGCTCACCACCGAGCAGCAGAACGAGATCGCCGCGATGATCGACAGCGACGGCATGGCCCCGCTCGATGCCGCCAAGGCGTGGGTGGCCGCCAACGCCGACGTCGTCGCCGCCTGGTCCGCCTGAGCACCACACCGCACATCCACCTCTGACGGTGGCCGCCGGCCCAGCGCCGGCGGCCACCGCCGCGTCAGGAGCACACCGCATGTCCAGTACCTCCAGCACCTTCAGCACCCCCGGCAGCTCGACCCCTGCCCGTGTCGGCTACGTCGGCCTCGGCAACCTCGGCTACCACCTCGCCGCGTGCCTCGTGCGCGCCGGCCACCACGTCACGATCACCGACCTCGACCGCTCGCGCGCCGAGGGACTGCTCGCCCAGGGCGCGCAGTGGGCCGACACCGCAGCCGACGTGGCGCGCCAGTGCGACGTCGTGTTCACCTGCCTGCCATCGCCGGCTGCGGTGCGCGCCGTCGTCGAGGCCGCCGGCGGCGTGTTCGACGGCCTCGCGCCCGGCGGCACCTGGATCGACAACAGCACCAACGACCGCGACGAGACGTTGCGCCTGGCCGAGGTGGCCTCGGCGCGTGGGCTGCGCATGCTCGAGGCGCCGGTCACCGGCGGCGTGCACAAGGCGGCCGCGGGTGACATCACCGTGCTCGTCGGCGGCCCGACCGAGCTGGTCGACGAGCACCGCCACCTGCTCGAGGCGATCGGCTCGCCCGTGCTGCACATGGGCGAGCTCGGCTCGGCCGCTGTGATCAAGGTGATCACCAACATGCTCGCCTTCATCCACCTGGTGGCGGCAGGCGAGGCGCTGATGCTGGCGAAGCGCGGCGGGCTCGATCTCACGATGGCGTTCGAGGCGATCAAGAACAGCTCGGGCAACAGCTTCGTGCACGAGACCGAGAGCCAGGTCATCCTCAACGGCAGCTACAACATCAACTTCACGATGGACCTGGCGTGCAAGGACCTCGGCTTCGCCACCGACTTCGGACGCCAGTTCGGCGTGCCGCTCGACCTCGCCTCGATCACCGAGCAGACCTTCATCCGTGCACGTCAGCAGTACGGGGGTGGCGCGTGGAGCTCGCAGGTGGTGAAGTTGCTCGAGGACGCGCTCGGCACCGATCTGCGTGCCCCGGGCTTCCCGGCCGAACTGCAGTAGGACGACCGCTCGAACACCGCCGAGGAGGACACCATGGCCGACACCACGCCGACCGGCGACGAGGCCCGCATCCGGCGCGAGCTGGCCGCCGTGTTCCGGTGGTCGGCACGGCTCGGCATGAACGAGGCCGTCGCCAACCACTTCAGCGCGGTCGTGGGCGACGGCACGCAGTTCCTGCTCAACCCGGCGGGCCGTCACTTCGCGCGCATGACCGCGAGCGACCTGCTGCTGCTCGACGCGAACGATGCCGGCACCGACCACGCGGCCACGGGCGCCGACATCACGGCCTGGCACCTGCACGCTCACGTGCACGCTCACGTGCCGCGTGCCCGGGTGATCCTGCACACCCACATGCCGTACGCGACCACCCTGGCGTGCCTCGACGGCTACGAGTTCCTGATGCTCGACCAGACCGCCTGCCGCTACCACGGACGGGTGGCCTACGACCGCGACTACGGCGGCATGTTCATGGATGCGAGCGAGGGCGACCGCGTCACCGGCCTGCTCGGCCCCGACGCGAGCGTGCTGTTGCTCGGCAACCACGGGGTGATGGTGGTGGCCGACACGGTGGCGATGGCGTGGGACGAGCTCTACTACTTCGAGCGCGCGTGCCAGCTGCAGGTGCTCGCGCTGTCGACCGGCCGTCCGCTCGCCGTGCTCGACGAGGCCATCGCCGCGGCCACGGCCAAGCAGTGGCACGACTACCCCCACGACGCGGCCGACGCGCACCTGGCCGAGCTGATGGCGATCCTCGACGAGACCGAGCCCGGGTACGCCCGGTGACGGCACCCGAGGTCACGCCCGTCGCTCCCGCGTGCGGTGCCGACGTGCGCGGCATCGACCTCCGCAACGCGGACCACCGCGCGCTCGACGTGCTGCGCGGCGCGCTCGCCGAGCACTCGGTGGTGTTCGTCCGCGACCAGCAACTGTCGCCCGACGAGCAGGTTGCGCTCACCGCCCGCCTCGGCGACGTGCTCCGCGTGCCGTTCGTCCGACCGCTCGACTCCCACCCCGACGTGATCGCGGTGCTGAAGGAGGCCGACGAACGCAACATCTCGGTGTTCAGCGGCACCTGGCACAGCGACTTCTCGTTCCTCGACGAGCCGCCGAGCTACACCGTGCTGCAGTCGGTCGAGCTGCCACCGTTCGGCGGCGACACCCTCTGGTCGAGCCAGTACGCCGCGTACGAGACCCTGTCGAGCGGGCTGCAGCGGCTGCTGCGCGGACTCGCCAACGTGCAGACCGGCTGGCCGCACGGCACCCGAGGACCGGGTGCCGGAGCCGCCGTCAGCAGGTCGGTGCAGATGACGCGCAACGATCCCGCGGCCGACCGCGAGGTGCTGCACCCGAGCGTGCGCCGCCACCCGGTCACCGGCCGGCCGGCGCTGTTCGTCAACCCGGTGTACACCGACCGGTTCGCCGACATGACCGCGGCCGAGTCGTCGGGCTTGCTCTCGTACCTGTTCGACCACGCGGTGCGCCCCGAGTTCACCTGTCGGCTGCGCTGGGAGCCGGGCACCCTGGCCATCTGGGACAACCGCTGCCTGTTGCACCTGGCGATCAACGACTACGACGGCAGCCGGCGCCTGCTGCACCGCACGACGGCGGCGGGGGAGCGGCCGATCGCCGCCTGACGGCTGCCGACGGCCCGGATGCGTCAGCGCACCGTGAGCACGATCTTGCCGACGTGGTCCTTCGCGCCGAAGCGATCCTGCGCCTCGACGATCTGCTCGAGCGGGTGGGTCGCGGCCACGACCGGCCGTACCTCGCCCCGCTCGACGCGCCGCACCAGCGCGGCGAACACGCCCGGGTCGAGCACGGTGCATCCGTGCAGCACGAGGTCCTTCAGGTACAGCGTGCGAAGGTCGAGCGCGACGACCGCGCCGGCGATCGCGCCCGACACGGCGTAGCGACCGCGAGGCCGCAGCACGTCGAGCAGCTCGGACCACCGGTCGCCGCCCACCACGTCGATCACGACGTCGACCGAGTCGGCCCCGCACATCTCGGCCGGCACCGCAGCGCGATCGATCACCTCGGCCGCGCCGATCGACCGCACCGCCTGGTGCTTCGACGTGCTCGCGACGGCGATGACGTGTGCACCGCGCGCCACCGCCAGCTGCACCGCCGACGACCCGACACCTCCCGACGCACCGGTCACCAGCACCCGCTCACCGGCCGAGACGCCGGCGCGGGTCAGCAGGTTCTCGGCGGTCGACCACGAGCAGGGGAGCGCGGCCAGCTCGACGTCGCTGCACCCGCTCTCGATCGCGTGGGCGGCCGACGACGGCACGACGACGTACTCGGCGAACGCCCCGTCGACCTCCGACCCGAGGAAGACGGTGCGACCCGAACGATCGGTCCAGCACGGCTCGACCACCACCCGCTCGCCGACCCTCGACGACGCGACGCCCGCACCCACGGCCACCACCCGTCCGCACGCATCGATGCCCTGGATGCGCGGGAACACGAACGACCCGGTCCAGCCACCACCCTCGTACCAGCCGACGCGCGTGTTGATGTCGGTCTGGTTCACACCTGCGGCGGCGACCTCGATCAGCACCTCGCCGTCGCCGACCGACGGCACCGGCACGTCGTCGCGCACGTCGAGCTGTTCCGGCCCGCCGTGGCCCCGCAGCACCACGGCTCGCATGCGGGCAGCGATCACGACTTCCGGTGGCGGTAGAACTCGGTGTGCTCGGGCGGCAGCGGGGTGTTGCCCAGGATGAGGTCGGCGGCCTTCTCGGCCATCATCATCACCGGCGCGTAGATGTTGCCGTTGGTGACGTAGCGCATCGCCGACGCATCGCACACCCGCACGCCCTCGACGCCCCAGACCTTCATGGTGAGCGGATCGACCACGCTCGAATCGTCCTCGGCCCCCATGCGACACGTACAGCTCGGGTGCAAGGCGGTCTCGCCGTCCTTGCGCACCCACTCGAGGATCTCCTCGTCGGTCTGCACCGACGGACCGGGCGACGACTCGCCGCCGTTGAACGGCGCCATCGCCGGCTGGTTCAAGATGGTGCGCGCCAGCCGGATCGCCTCGACCCACTCACGACGGTCCTCGGCGGTGGACAGGTAGTTGAACCGCAACGCCGGCTTCACCGTCGGGTCGGTCGACGTGATCGTCACCGAGCCCTCCGAGTTGGAGTACATCGGGCCGATGTGCACCTGGTAGCCGTGACCGCCTGCGGGCGCCGAGCCGTCGTACCGCACGGCGATGGGGAGGAAGTGGAACATCAGGTTCGGGTAGGCGACGTCGTCGTTGCTGCGGGCGAAGCCACCGGACTCGAAGTGGTTGCTCGCCCCCGGTCCCTTGCGGCGGAAGAGCCAGTCGGCGCCGATGAACGGGCGCTTCCACATCTTGAGCGACGGCTGCAGCGACACCGGCTGGGTGCACGTGTACTGCACGTACACCTCGAGGTGGTCCTGCATGTGCTGGCCGACGGCGGGCAGGTCGTGCACCACCGGGATGCCGAGCGAGCCGAGCAGCTTCGCGTCGCCGACACCGCTCAACTGCAGCAGCTGCGGCGTGTTGAACGCGCCGCCGCACAGCACGACCTCGTTCGCCTGCACGGTGTGCGTGCGGTGGCGGCCGACGACGTCGTGCACCGTGTACTCGACACCGGTGGCGCGGTTGCCGCCGAACAGCACCTTGTTCACCATCGCGCGGGTGGTGATCGTGAGGTTCGGCCGCTGCTTGATCGGCCAGAGGTACGCCCTCGACGCCGACAGTCGGCGTCCCCGACGCACGTTGCGGTCGAAGCGGGCGAAGCCCTCCTGTCGATAGCCGTTGACGTCGGTGGTGCGCGGGAAGCCGGCCTGCTCGGTCGCGGTGAGGAAGGCCTCGATCAGCGGGTTCTGCGACGGGCCGCGCTCGAGCTCGAGCGGACCGCTGCCGCCGCGCCACTCGTCGGCCCCGGCCAGGCAGTTCTCCATCTTCTTGAAGTACGGCAGGCAATGGGCGTAGTCCCACGTGTCCATGCCCTTGTCGGCGGCCCAGCGCTCGTAGTCGAGCGGGTTGCCGCGCTGGAAGATCTGGCCGTTGATCGAACTCGACCCACCGAGCACCTTGCCGCGCGCGTGATACACCTTGCGGCCGTTCATGAACGGCTCGGGTTCGCTCTCGTACTTCCAGTCGTAGAACCGGCTGCCGATCGGGAACATCAGCGCCGCGGGCATGTGGATGAACACGTCCCACGGGTAGTCCGGGCGTCCGGCCTCGAGCACGAGCACCCGGTTGCCCGGGTCGGCGCTGAGGCGGTTGGCGAGCGCGGAGCCGGCGGAGCCCCCACCCACGATCACGTAGTCGTACCGGTCGGACATGAGTGCTTCGATTCCCTCGGTGGAGCGGGTCGGCGGACCCGGCGGGCAGGTTGGGCCGGTCGGGCCGTTGGTGGAGGATGTCGCGTGGGCGATGTCAGTCGATGCGCACGCGGGCGGCCGCATCGACGACGAGCGCGCCGAGCGCCTTCGGGTCGCGCTCGGCGTGGAAACGATACGTGGGGCCGTACACGTGCAGCGCGCCGAGCACCCGGCCCGCGGCGTCGCGGATGGGTGCGGCGATCGAGCTGAGGCCGTCGGCGTACTCGTCGACCGCGATCGCGTACCCGGTGGTCCGGACCTCGCGCAGCCGGGCGCGCAGCGCGTCGGCATCGGCGATCGTGTGGTCGGTGAAGGCGGTGAGCGGCTCGGCGAGGTACGCGTCGAGCTCGTCGGCGTTCATCGCCGCGAGCACCACCTGACCCGACGGCACGGCGTGCATCGGGATGCGGGTGCCGGTCCAGTCGCGCACCTGGAGCTCGGTGTCGGGGTTGACCTGGTCGAGGTAGAGCATCGAGGTGCCGTCGGGCACCGACACCCCGGCCGCCTCACCGGTGAGGCGCGCGAGCTGCAGCAGCTGCGGTCGGGCGGCGGCGACGAGCGTGGGACCCGGGCGGGCGGCCGCGGCGATCTCGGCCAGGCCGGGCCCGATTCGATACCCGCCGCCGACCTCGATCTGCTCGACGGCGCCGAGCTCTTCCAGGGTGGACAGCAGGCGCGACACGGTGCTCTTGGGCAGCGCGACCCGCTCCGCGATCTCGGTGACACCGGCGTCGCCCCGGGTGAGGGCCCGCAGCACGGCGAACGCGCGGTCGATCGACTGCACCGTCGACATCAGCCCCTCCCCGCGGTCACGTGTTCCATCATACGGCACCGTTCCGAGGCGTGGAACAGCGGCGCTGGTTCAGGCCGGGAAGGCACCTTGCATGCGCGCCGCGGACAGCGTGTTCTCGAGCAGGCACGCGATCGTCATCGGACCCGTGCCCCGCGGCATCGGCGTGATGGCACCGGCCACGGCCTGCACCGCGTCGAAGTCGACGTCGCCGACGATGCCGGCCTCGCTGCGCGACACACCGACGTCGACCACGCAGGCGCCCGGCTTGACGTGTGCAGCGGTGATCATGCGGGCCTGGCCGGCGCAGGCGACGATGATGTCGCTCTCGCGGCAGACCTCGATCATGTCGTCGGCGCTGGTGCGCGAGTGCGCGAGCGTGACCGTGCAGTCGACGCCCTTGCGGCCGAGCAACAGCACCTGTGGCAAGCCGGTGAGCGTGGACCGGCCGATCACCGTGGCGCGGCGACCCGAGGTGGGCACGCCGTAGCGCTCGATCAGCCGCATCACGCCGAGCGGCGTGCAGCCCACGTGGCCCGGCAGGCCGCGCACGAGACGACCCATCGAGCGCTCGGTGAGACCGTCGACGTCCTTCTCCGGCGGGATCAGCGCCAGCACCGGCTCGGGGTCGAGCCCGGCCGGCAGCGGCAGCTGGCACAGGATGCCGTGCACCGACGGATCGGCGGCGAGCTCGGCGACGGCCTCCTCGACCTGTGCCTGGGTGGCGTCGACTCCGAACTCGACGTGGCGGCTCACCATGCCCGCCTCGCCGGCGAGCTTGCGCTTGTTGGCCACGTAGCTGTGGCTCGGCCGGTCGTCGCCGACCAGCACGGTGGCGAGGCACACCGCCGGCGAACCGGCGGCGTCGATGGTGGCCTTGAGCCCGGCGATGATCTCGCCGCGCAGGCGGATGCCGTCCATCAGGACGGCCCCGCCGGGCGTGCGCTCGAACTCGCCGGAGGGGGTGATCGTGAACGGGCTGCTCACGACAGACCCACGATCTCGCCGTGTTCGTCGAAGTCGATGATGGAGGCGGCGGGGGCCGAACCGAGACCGGGCATGGTCGTCATGTCACCACAGATCGGGTACACGAAGCCGGCACCCACGCTGGCGCGGGCCTCGCGCACGTTCACCGTGTGGCCGGTGGGAGCGCCCTTCAGCGACGCGTCGGCGCTGATCGACAGGTGGGTCTTCGCGATGCACACGGGCAGCGAGCCGAAGCCGTTCTTCTCGTACCGCGCCAGCTGGGTGTTGGCGGCGGCCGAGTAGGTGACGTTCGCGGCGCCGTAGATCTTCGTGGCCACGGCCTCGATCTTCTGCTTCAGCGTCATGTCGCTCTCGTAGCAGAACTGGAAGGTGCTCGGCTCGTCGCACGCCTCGACCACGGCCTGGGCGAGCTCGGCCGCACCCTTGCCGCCGTCGCTGAAGTGGGTCGAGACGGCCACGCGGGCGCCGACGCTCTCGGCGATCTCGCGGATCGCCGCGTGCTCGCTCGCGAAGTCGCCGGGGAACGCGTTGATCGCGACGACGGGGGAGACGCCGTGCACCTTCACGTTCTCGATCTGCTTGATGAGGTTGGCGGCGCCGGCGCGGACGTCGTCGGGGTTCTCGGCGAGCAGGTCGGCGGGCAGCGGCTTGCCCGGCACGATCTTGAACTTGCCGCTGTGCGCCTTCAGTGCGCGCACGGTGGCGACGAGCACGGCGGCGTCGGGGGTCATGCCCGAGTTGCGGCACTTGATGTTGAAGAACCGCTCGGCGCCCATGTCGGCACCGAAGCCGGCCTCGGTGATGAGGTAGTCGCCGCCGCGGATGCCGATGAGGTCGCCGACGATCGAGCTGTTGCCGTGGGCGATGTTGCCGAACGGGCCGGCGTGCACGATCACCGGGGTGTGCTCGAGCGTCTGCAGCAGGTTGGGCTTGATCGCCTCGCGCATGATCACGGCCATCGAGCCGGCTGCCTTCAGCTGCTCGGCGGTGACGGGCTCGCCGTCGCCGGTGTAGCCGACCACGATCCGGCCGAGGCGGGCGCGCATGTCCTCGAGCGAGGTGCTGAGCGCCAGGATCGCCATGACCTCGGACGCCGCGGTGATGTCGAAGCCCGTCTGGCGCGGGATGCCGTCCATCTTCGTGCCGAGGCCGACGATGATGTTGCGCAGCGCACGGTCGTTGACGTCGAGCACGCGGCGCCACGTGATGTTGTGCAGGTCGAGGCCCAGCTCGTTGCCCTGGTGCAGGTGGTTGTCGACCATCGCGGAGAGCAGGTTGTGCGCCGCGGTGACCGCATGGAAGTCGCCGGTGAGGTGCAGGTTGAGCAGCTCCATCGGGATCACCTGGCTGTAGCCACCGCCGGCGGCACCGCCCTTGATGCCGAAGGTGGGGCCCATGCTCGGCTGGCGCAGGCTGATGACCGCGCGCTTGCCGATGTGCTTCATCGCCTGGCCGAGGCCGACGGTGGTGGTGGTCTTGCCCTCGCCGAGCGGCGTGGGCGTGATCGCGGTGACCACCACGTACTTCGCCTTCGGGCGGTCGCTCAGCTCGTCGATCGCCTCGAGGCGGATCTTGGCGAGCTCGTCGCCGTGCTGCTCGAGCAGGTGCGGGCCGATGCCCATCTGCGCAGCGATGTCCGTGAGCGGCGCGAGCGTCGCGGCGCGGGCGATCTCGAGATCGGACGGAAAGGACACGGTGACCCCCTGGTATCCCGGTACAGCTGTCCCGGGAAGTCCGGGACGATCGGCGGGAGACTAGCGCAAGATTCCACAACGTGGAACCATCCCACGATGCGGAACGACGCTGGTCAGGTGGCCGGTGGCCCGCCCGGGCCGAAGTCGAGCCGTTCGATGCGACGACGCGCCGTGTGCAACGACGGCTCGTGCCCGGTGACCGCCGTGACGAACGCGTCGCCGTCGATCTCGAGCGTGTGGGTCGGCTCGACCGCCACGACCGACGCCGTGCGCGGCGACCGGTGGAGCAGCGCGACCTCGCCCACCCCGTCGCCACGACCGAGCGAGCGGACGAACCGGCCGCCGACGTCGACGTCGACCCGGCCGCCGGCGATCGCGTGGTAGCTGTCGCCCGGGTCGCCCTCGCGGATCACTACCTCGCCCGCGGCGAACGTGCGCTCGGTCGCGCCACGGGCCACGGCCTCGAGCGAGGACGGGGGGAGTGGTGAGAACACCGGCATCGAGCGCAGCAGCGCGATGGCGACGACGGGCACGTCGGCCGACCGGTCGGCCGCCCAGATCCGCGGCCCCAGCACGGCGATCGCCAGTGCGAGCGACGCGGCCAGCAGCAACAGGCCGACCGGAGCGCCCACGGTGGTCGTGACGACCTGCGAGTACAGCGTGCCGACGAACAGGCCGACGGCGGTGATCACCTCGACGATCGCGAACGTGGCCGCGAGGTGGGTGGGGGAGACGGTGCGCTGCAACAGCATCCGCACGCTCACGTCGAGCAGGCTGCGCCCGAAACCCATGACGGTGAGGCCCACCATCGCGACCGACAACGTGGAGATCGAACCGACCAGCACCGCCGACAGGGCCATCAGCAGCACGCACGCCACGGCGACCGGCGCGAGTCGGCCCCGTCCGACCAGCACGGTGGCGCCCACACCGCTCAGCACCGCGCCCACGCCGAAGCCGATGTTCAACAGACCCGCGCCCGAGCTGCCGAGATCGAGCTCGTCCGCGGCGAGCACGACGAACATCAGCCCGATCGTCCCCATCACGAGGTGTTGCAGGCTCAGCACGCCGAGCAGCGCACCGACCTGGCGATGACCGCGCAATTCGTCGACCACCTCGCGGACCGGGGCGTGCGCCGGTCGGTCGGCGGTGCCGTCGGCGGGTCCGTCCGTGTCGTCGGGCGCCTCGCGCTCGGCCGAGCGCAGTGGCAGGGCGGCGATCCAGCCGACGACGGCGAAGCCCGCGCACAGGGCCATCACCGCAGCCGGCCCACCGAGCGCCAGCACGGCCGTGGCGATCAGCGGTGCGACCAGGACGCACCCGCTGTCGGCGTAGCCGACCACCAGATTGGCGGTCGTGAGTTCGCGGGCGGTGCGCACCACGCTCGGTGCCATCACGGCCTGGCCGGGACGGACGAACGCCACACCACCGGTGGCGAGGGCGACCGGCACCGCGACCGCCACGAGCGGACCGTCGATCGCGGCCACGACCGCCGCCACGGCCAGGCTCGCGGCCTGCACCACGTAGACGGCGACCAGCACACGCGCCGGACGGGGTCCGCCGAACGCACGACCGGCGAACGGAGCGGCCACGACCCCCGGCACGAGCAGGCCCAGTGCGACCCAGCCCGCCGCGGCGCTGCCCGAGCGCTGCTCGGCGTCGACCAGCGCCGCCAGCCACACCGCCCACTCCGACACGGCCGCGCCTGCGTACCCGACGAGCAGCCACCGCAATCCCCGGTTGCGCCACGCGGCGCCCATCCCGAGCGAGGTGCGCGCCTTCCCGAGGTCGGCCACGCTGGTCATCCGATCGATCCCCTTCGCCACCCGGCCCCAACTGCCGGGTCGTCGCATCCTGCCACGGCCCGCCCCGCACGAGACGTTCTGGGTGCCACGCTCGGCCGAACCGCCTGAAGATTCGAGATCACTGGCACCCTGGACAGAAGGCCCGGCGACCTGGGCGCCAGTGAGTCCTCACCGGCGCAGCTCAGCCGAACCTCGTGGCGCCCAGAAGAAGCGTGACGACCCATCCGGATCCGCTCATCGGCTCGTCGCCGGCGGTCCACGTTCTGGGTGCCACGCTCGGCCGAACCGCCCGAAGATTCGAGATC